>Ga0209093_1001904_pt1 | contig 11845 bp, 17 predicted proteins | sample SidtaG_4_FD_187450 | JGI IMG/M metagenome (GOLD analysis project Ga0209093, IMG submission 187450) | Marine algal microbial communities from Sidmouth, United Kingdom - Sidmouth_Male1 metaG (SPAdes) (version 2) | ecosystem: Host-associated > Algae > Red algae > Unclassified | place: Sidmouth...
GTGCGCAGAGCTGCATGGCGAGACGCTGTAAGGAACTCAGATGATTCTTAGCCTTTCCATTGGTCCACGTACGCTGTTGAATGATTGCAACCACTCTGCAACCGCCATTTTTTGGAGGTCAGCAATATTTCAGGCGAATGACAACAGATTACAAACCAGGACAAGCTACTCACTGACCGTGGGGACAGCTGGGGTGGTGCGTGTCGTAAGAAAAGACCGCCTCTTCACGCTCCTCTCGCTCCATCTCCGACATCCAACGCGCACCGCCCTCATACACAAGAAAAGGAAGTGCGTGATGGGGTCAGGCGCTTCTTCTTCGTTCCGAAGGTATTGGTGCAGCTTCCACTCCTGGTCCGCCGTCATGACGATCTTGGGGGGGTTGAATTGGAGCTCAAAGAGCTCTCCCAATGCCCGCTGGTCAGCTCACCGGGCCAGCGACTCCCCGTAGGAACCGAGCGTGATGTAGCCGACAAGGTTGGTTGACGCAAGAACCGAAATGAATACTTTCTTCCAACACTAGTCCCAGTGCCTGTGGTCGTCTCCTCCCTCACTGAAGTCCTTTTCCTCCGCTTGCAGCACGGCCTCCTCAACCGTGATCATCCTGGCGCCAATGCGGCGGCCGCCCCACACCAGGCGTCGTTTGCCGAGCCTTTCCTGCTAGGACTGCTCGCGGGGTCCTCGGATATCAACGCGCGCATACCGATCCGCACAGGGAGGCGCGGTCGTCAGGAGGGGGGGGGCGGGCGGACGAGTCTGCTTTCCAAAAGTGCGGAGTTTTGGGGCTTGGGAGAGGCGGGAGCGGGCACAACAGGCGTGCCTCTCGCGACGTAGGCAAGCAGGCAGCGGGATTTATTGCGCCTCTGTCAGAAGAATTGAAGGCGCCTCCGGCAGAGCGGCCCGCTCCACATCTCTGTGTCATCCCACCTACATCCGACGCGGCTTAACGTCTGTCTCACTCTATTAGTCCTCTGAGAACCGCACGTTTTTTTGAGAGACCAGAACTCCGCCGCTACGGCCGCAAATGACAAGCAGTCTTCACAAGAAGGATAGAGAGCCCCGAAACTTTTTGCTGCAAGAAATGGTACGCATTCTTCAGTAGGAAGCCCTTTAACGGCACACCTACAACGGAAAGATAAGGCGCAGACGCTTCGTTTTCAGGCCTTCCGGCGCACTGGGCGAGCCGCAGGAGATCACAGCACCGTTTTTCGCAGTTTCACCATGTTCACATACCTTGTGCATTCGATTGCACTATTCTGTGCAGCGCTCCAATGCCACTGGCCGAAGGTAGACGACCGTAGAGAGTATGTCGAGAAGAAGCGTATCAGTTTCTTGCAGCGGTCCTGGGACAGTCGGAGGCTACTTCAAAAGTCGCCCATCCAAAACTGCGATCTCTTGCGCGCCTTTTTGGATCCAATTCCACGAGACCCGGCAGTCAATCGGCTTTCGCGCGCGCGCGCTTCGTCAGCAGCTAATGAGCGCCCGTGCACGGGCACGCCCAAATTAAAGCCAGGGCTGTCCTCGAAGGGCGCCCCGCATAGCTCAAACGCCGTCGCACACCTGCCTCCCAACCCCTCCCCACTGTCGCCGTCGTGCCTCCCGCGCACCCCCCGGGGTCGCCGTCGTGGGGCACCGTGTACACCACTGCGACGTTCCCCTGCACCCATCCGCACTCACGGCGGGTCGCAATGTCTTCGACAGATACGGCCGCGAAATCGCCCCGTAGCGTCGTGCGCGCGATGCGCCGCATTATGGTCGAGGTGGTAGAGCTTGTTCGTCACATGACGGGCATTTTTGAGTCCGAGCGCGACAGCTTGCGCGCAGAACTGCTTATGCAGCCTGTGGAGCGCACGGCGCGGGCGGCGGGGTTGTTGGCGCGCACTGTGGTGCTCATTGCCGAGGAGGGGTACGCGGAGACTCGACCGCGGTCGGGGATGCGCGAGCTCCATGCGACCAAGCGACGCATCCCCGCGGCCGAGTTGGCCCGCGTGCTGGAGGCCGTGTACAAGCAATATGAAGAGAAATATGTACCCACATTAGACAGGACTCCGGAATATCTGAAGGTCGCGAGCCTGGTAGCTGGCTGGAGTGGAAATCCATCCACGTACATGTGGTCTTGAGCTACCCTCCAGCGGGCTATGGCGAACCTGGGGTATAAGTTTACCACTGGGCCTAATCATTACGATGTGGCACACGAGAAGACAATAATCATCGCGCAGCGGGAGAACATCATCAAGAAAATGCGCGAGTACCGTGCAGCGGGGCGCACCATCTACTACACCGATGAAACTTAGGCCAACAAGAGTATGACGCCCAGTCGGACGTGAACCGACAGGTACTTGCGCACGCGCCTCAACGTTCCGTCAGGCAAAAGGGCGCGAATCATCGTCGCCCACGTCGGGTCGCGCGACTCGGGGCTCGTCCAAGATGCCAGTCTCGTATTCCTGGGAACGAAAACGACGGGCGACTACCATGGCGAAATGAACTCGAACTTGTGGCTGAGGTGGCTTGGGGAGAAGGTGATCGACACGATTCAAGGAGGCGTGCCCGTCATGGAACGAGCGCCCTACCACATGAAGCTGACGGCGGAATCCCGACCATCCTCTTCAAGGATGCGCAAGGCTGAGGTCGTAGCGTGGCTTGAGCAGCATGAAGCTGTGCCTCAGGACTGGTCTGCTACCTGGCGCCAGCGAAAGACTGTCCCCGAGCTGCGCGGGGAGACGGTGAAGCAGCGAACGACGCCGTGCTACCTCGTGCAAGATTTGGCGGCAGAATTTGACGTGTCTGTCATCTTCTCCCCGGTGGCCCACCCCGAATTGAACCCGATTGAGATGGTGCGGGCCACCGTCAAGATCGCCCTGCGAAAAGCCAACGTCACGTTTACGACGTAGCGCCTGCAGGAGCTCGTGAATATCGAGTTCGCCAAGATCTCGGTCGAGGCGCGGGGGAGGTATGAGGACCACGCCATTGGCATGGAGAATCATTACATGGAGGGGGCCGCAATGAGGGCGGAGATGGAGGGGCGTTTAGACGCGCAGGTGGACGATGCTGAGGACGAATGTGTTAATGGCTTCTACACAGAGGAGGAGGAGGATGAGAAGTGAGTCTGGCTTGAGCGGAGGTGCGTGTAGCGGTGGGGTGTGTGATTTGCACGTTTGTCGAGGGATCGCAGCTTGTAATTGAGTTTTCGCAATTGGGCTGCACATCAATCGTAGGCCGCTGCCGGTGGTTGCTTTGGCTTGCGCTTCTCGGATACTTGTCCTCCGGGAAATCTCTTCGATTATTCAGCTATCAGCGTCCCCGCTTTTCATCCGTGCGGCATCACGAGATCTTAAAATCGAGCTCACGAGGCTGGAAAAGTAGCCTCCTTGTCATTGCGTTCGTCCCGATTTGGTCCGTGATAAATCGGGTGCTGTCGAAATTCGGGCGGATCGGATGTCCCTGATCGATACGAATGCGGAAGTGGGCACCAACGAGTGGGATCTGCTGCGCTTTGCGCTCCGTATTCTCTCCTGAGGACCGGAGGGCCACACTCTGTTACTTCTACAGAGTCTGGGGTTGATTGGTGTACATGCGCCGAAACCAGAGCCGTTTTTCCATAGGACTAGTAAGATGAGATAGGCTTTAGGTGGAGTTTGCTTGTTTTACATTTCTGATACTTGAAAACCATCGCAACGGACCGACCTTACCCGCTGCGATGACTTGGGATCTGTCTGAAGAGCATCGAGCTGAACCGGGAGGATGACTGCCTGACAGCGACATAGTGCTGGTCGATGACGTGGATCTGACGCAAAAGAAAATGAATAGGTCAGCTTACGGTCTGACAGAGCGAATGTTCTGGTGACAACACGCCCTGTTCGTTGCAGATCGAAGGAACAGAGCGGTTGATGACATAGCGAACAACTTTTGCGGTCACCCAACGAGATACGTTTGCATTCAAAACTCCCTAAGAGGTTCAGGCCCGACGCCGTCTCTTTTGTTGCGATCGGGGGCTGTACGAAGCTCCAGTGAGGCTAAGACACAGCCGATGAAGTGCAGTGGAACCGGCGGACAAGGCGACCAGGGTGCAGCCACCCGTGACTTTAAAGGCACCAAATGACACCATGGCGCTCGACCAGCTTTCGATCAGCCAAGCACCCTCTAGTAGCCAACGCCATAGCCTCCTCCTCCCGGTCCCCCGGGCTCCTGAGCCCGGACTTTCGCATCCCGCGCTTGCAGACCGGCTCTCACATCTTGTCCCCCGGCGTCCACCCCACACCAGTCGCACGCACGACTCTGGCCACCCCCCGTCAATCGCCTGGGCGCATCGCGGTGGATACCGACGCCCAGTCGGTTGGTGGGGACGCGCCGTTTGTGCCCGCACCTCTGTTATGGGGTGCGATCGATGTGCTGCCGCCTCGTCGCGATGGGCCCCTTGTGCCCCAGGCAGGACCGGCCGGCTCATCCGAAATGGCCAGCCGGCCACTGTCGCTTCTGCTTCCGCCGAGGCTTGGTGGGTCTACATATGGGACGACCAATTCGGTTTGGACAGGCGACCGCGCGACGCAGGGTGGCGCCGGGCCAGCTGTCGGGCCTGTCAAGGAAACATCCAATCGATTTGCTCCTCACCGCGTGTCGGCGTTTGCTGCGACTGGCGGCGGGGCCGCCGCTTCAGAGCCTCTACAGGTGTCCGGCATCCGTCCTCGCACGGCCCGTGAGATCGAAGTCAGGGCCACGCGGGCGGAGAAGAAGAGAAGGCGACGCAAGCCACAAGCGTGGCACTGCGACACTTGAAAAATCGCTTGCAGCAGGGCCAATAATGTATTGGACCACAAGGCATCCTCGAGCCATCAACGAAAGGCAGGCGAGCTTGCTGGAACACACCCCATTGTGGGACGTGTGACAGGACATTTGAATCTGGTGGCCATTTGGCCACCAACATGCAGAGTCGAACCCACGCTTCGATTGCTGTTCCCATGAACTTGAAGAAGGAAACGTTTCATTCCGACTTTGCGAGGCGTGTAAACTCTGGAAGTGCGCGTGGTTCAGTTTCCAATCGGCCAACGCTTAGTTGGCACGCTTGCAGGCGATCCACTGCCAACTCGGAAGAGGCGGACCCCGTGATTCCGAAGAACGCTTGGATCAGCATCTGGCAGAAACGGCTGCACTTAGATAAGTGGGCTGGGATTGGGTGAAGCGGTGAGAGTACGAAACGAACCTCTCTCAGAACTGCCATGATGAAGGCGCAGTCAAGGGGTGTGGTTTAGGGTTTTAATGTGAAAAGAGACAGGGTGGGTGAGGTGGGCGGGGTTGTGCAGGGGCGATACTTGTGGTTGAGTGCGATGCGCGGGCAGATATAGGCGGGCTGGGCTTGGGTGAAGCGGACAGAGTGCGCTTCACTCGTAGCCTGCTTCAGGAGGGGCTGCAAGCGCACAAGTCTGGCCCGGTTGCGTGGCTCAAACCTCCGGGGACGGCACGGGGGACTCGTAGCCCACATTCTGACCCCCCCCCCCCCCCAGATGACGTGCGTTCGGCCCCCCCCGCTCGGCCTCACATCCAGCTCAACTCCGAATTGATGCCAGTTAGGAAATCGGGCACGTAGTACATTAACATTTCTTTAGTTTGTGTCTTAGTACGTGTGTAAGATGCGGCCCACTTCGCAGACGAAGCAGGGTACGTCAGCCAATGAAGACGCCGGAATCCAGCAAGCACACTGACGGCTTCGGTCCACATCGTCGGGCATGTGTACCACCCTACTTGTGGGGTACTGAGCCGTACTTGGCCCGATTTCCGTACTGTGGGCCGAAACGGAGACCTGGAGCCCAAATTGGAGCTTTCCCGCAGCGAGCCTGCGTCAGGGCGACAGACACGTGGGCTAAAAGTTTGCATGTCGCGTGAGGGCTCGAGACGGCTCGAGACGGCGACCAGATCCTGTGCCTCGTAGTCCATGTCTGAAGCAGGCTACAAGTCGATCGAGACTAAGGACCATCGAGGTGTCAGAGAGCCAATTACAGAGCGCAACTGTCACTCTCGCCATTCCCAGGCGGCTCCCAGATTCTGAAATTTGTAGCTCGTCTGACAGTCGCCTTCAAACGGCGCGTTCTGTACCAAACTCTGCAACCACTGCGCAGATTGCTGTGTACAGGGGGCTCCGGGTCACAAGTCAGAGGTGGTCACCTTCTGTCGATTCCTCGGCGGCGACCTCATTGAATACGTACGCAGCTGACACGTTCGTGGCTGCCAATTTTAACGCATCCTGCCTGCGGCGCAGTGTGCGGTTCCCCTGGCGCCAGACTCAGTTGGCAGGAGCCATTATCAGGACCGGCGGAATCACGGACGCGGATGCTGCGATGGTCCACATGAAACGGGCTCACACTGTCACCTATGGTGGTCCACACACATAAGTATGTCAACCGAGCCAAGTGCCTGGTTAGTTCTTCTTTGAGACTACACGGCCGAGAGAAGGACACCGCCTGGCAGATTTCGAGCGACTCACGTCCCATGAACTGTCCCGCTGCAGCTTTCGCCTTTCAGCGGTTGACTCCAGGCCAGCTTCGTGGCAGTCCGAAGCTGTGTATCGAAGCCACGATAAACGTGCTCCACGGGCACGACGTTTGTGTCCCGGCGATGATTACGAGCAAGGAACACGACGGCTCTCGTGAGATACAGCATTGTCATCTCTCCTACTCTGTGCTCCACCCCCCCCCTCCTTCCCTCGTCGCACCTCTCCGAGACGCCCACGCGCGGCCCCGCACTTGCTATTCCTTCTTGGTATGCGTGTGCACAAATTGATTTCCAGCTTGGGCAGTGCACCGAACAGCGCAGTTGAAGGTCGGCTGCTGTAAGCATTGCGCCTCTTTCGCTTGCTTTCCCCAATTTTACCTCACGTGACATATCAGACGGCCATTCGCGATCTGTTACTACTCTCTAAGCTCTGTCCTGGCTGGCTTCTGAGTGTTTTCTGCTATCGTCCCACCTTCTTGGCATCTTGCGTGGTGCGTAGGTGTATGCATGCTTTCAAAAGTGCCGGTGAGGGGTGCGGCGCAGCGCCATCGCGACAAGCGCCACGAATTTTCTGTGGACGGCGCTGCGCCGCGCCACTCGGGCGGGACAGGCGGTAAGGAAGTGCCGGCCAGCGGCTTCGGCGGCCGCCCCGCTGGCGCAGCGCGGGCTCGGAGGGCCAGAGTGCGAGGGGGAGCCGAGCCACAGGTACGCCACCACCCGCATGACTGAGCTCTGGATGGTCCGCCGGCCACCGTTGTCATACGGGACCACGGTGAGCCACAGCGCAGCCCTGACACCCTGCACCTCCACCAGCCCCGTCCGCGCCCACCCCGAAAGACCGGCGTACAGGCGGGCCCGCCGCGCCGAGTGTGCGGCGATCGAGAGCGCGCGCTGTGTCACGGTGGCGGGGGCCGACAGCAGCCGGCGCCAGGCTAGCGGCGCGGGCAGCCGCCCCCCTGTGTGGGCGAGGGCTTGTTCGTGATGAGGGGGGCAGTCCGCCGAGGAGGCGCGGAGAGCAAAGGCGTCGGCGGCGGGGGCGAGGCGTGCGTGGCCGCGGGTTTCAGCTGTGTATGCGGAAATGTGCTGTAACGCCGTTGAATTGTAAGAAATTTAAAGCCCGCACGCATTGTCAGTATTTCCCTGGAACGACGCCCGGCAGGGCCGAAGCGTAGCGCCCGGATGTCCGGCAGGACGCATCACCGCGGCACACGTACCGATGTCGGCGCGCGGGACGCTTCAATGGAGTGGTCGGACGCGCTTCAAGTCCAGCGCATGTGCATACGGTCTTGACAGGGCTTTCACAGAGCACATGAGAGGGGGGTGTATGATTGCCACGCCCCCTCTCAGAAGCATCATCGGCCAGTGACACAGTACATGCACGTCATACAAAGCGAACAATCGCTGGTGTCCTAGTCTGGAAGAACGCTGTGTGGAAAGAAGAAAACTACACCCGCGAACATGTCTACTGGGGCTATTTCATCTCAATCTGTGATACGACGCTTCGTACTGGCCAGTAAACTCAAGTACAGTGGCACAGTTTCCCGACGACAGCGCTACTGCCAGAAAATGCTCATTGGCATCTGAGAACATTGCGAGAAATCCCACGATCTCCCGAGAATTACAACACCTGGCCGCACAGTGTCTCTGGAAAACGTTGGCATCAAGCGCATGTATGAACAATCTCCGAGTATCTCGATTCGGGCGCAGACGATCTGTAACCGTTCAGACGGAGGGCATCATTGCCTCGCGAGAAAGTTTGCACCAGTCTTGAGCTAACAATCTTCCGGACTCCTGAGCATCAGCCGATCTAGTCGCACTTCAAAGTCAGTCCATGCAGTCTAAGGCTGTGAACTGCTCCCGGGGCGTGATCAGACAGCGTGCAGGCGCGTGAAAAAAGGGCGTGATTCGGGTGTGGCGCGGGCTCACGCTCAAGATCAGCGCGGGCGTAGCGGGAGCGTGATCTCCTGTCATCAGCTACATTTTCAACTACCAACGCGGACCGGGCGGATGACGAAATGGTAAGAAAACAGGATAGATGCAAATCACTTTAAACTGAGCCACAGTCATTGTCCGCTGTTATTGTGGAGCCCCAAATTTTGGCGGTTGCAAAGACATTGCAATCATCATGCAACGTACGTGGACCAGTGGAAGCGCTGGAATCCGGGAGAAATCCTTACAGCTCCGGTCGACATGCGTCTAGGGCCTGGGAACGCACATAGGCAAGTGAAAAGATCTCGGGAAATCTTACGATCTCTCGAGAAATCGCAGAACTGGCCCCAGATTGTCTCTTGGACACGTTCGGGCCAGAAGAATCTGAAGAAAGACTCCAGTTATCTCAAATCGGGCGCAGACTCTCCGCAATTCTTCCGCCAGCGAGATTCATTGGCTTGCGAGAAGGCTAGCACCAGACTTTAGCCAACAGTCTTCTGAAGGCCTGGTCATCCGCCAATCTGGTCGCAGTCCTATGTCGTCTTGTGTAGTCTGCAGCCTCTTTCTCTGCATCCGCCATTTTTTGGAGGACAGCAGTATGACATCCTTGTGCACTTTGTAGCCCACACTCTAATTCAAGAATGGCATTGCAGACACCCCAATTTTGGCCAATCCGAAAAGGAACACAAGCACTCAGGTGTTGTCAAACACTCTCAGCAACTCCGCACTTATCTCTCATTTATCCAGGCATTCTTCGCGGCAAGTCGAAGGCAAAGTTACATGGGAACCACGGATGATACGAGAGTCGGCGGTCGGCGACTCGACCGCCGTCGTGCGCGCACCCCCCCCCTCCCCCACCATGCCCCGCCCGTCACGACCGCCGGCGAGCGCAGAATTCAGGGGCGTCGCCATGTGCTTGACGGCGTCAAGGAAAAAGCCGTCGATGCCCGCCGTGGCAACGAGCCACCGCCCTCACCCGATGATCTCCGCTGACAAGCCCCGTCCATTACCCCCGCCGTCGCCGCCGCGGCGCGCCGCCGGCCGCAGACCGCCCGCCCGCCGTCCCCGGCCGCAGCTGCGGCGGCGGCACCATCGCGAGCTGTCCCCCGCTTAGCGAACTGTCCCCCGCGTTGCAAGCTGTCCCCTCGGAGTGCCCAACCGTCCCGCCAGCCACAACAAGGGGGCGCCGGCCAATTACCGAAAGCCCCTCAGGCACCCCGAAATCCCCCCCCCCCCCCCCCCCGCCACAGGCGCGCGCCGCGTATCACCACCGCGACATCCCGGCCGTGTCGCCAGCGCGGCACCCACCAAGTGCCCGCCTAGCGTGCTGACTGGACGAGCTGGGGGGTGGGGCATGCCGCAGCCTGCGAGGATTCATTTGCCTCATGAGAGTCTTTCAATGAGCGGTCATTGGCTCTGTCACATTGTCCTGCTCAACAACGACGGGGACGATATCCAGCGCCCACCCGGTTAAGCTCCACTGCTCAGGGACTGCTGTCGAGACCTTTCGACAGCAGTCGAGACCCATTGTGCCGGCCGCTATCGGGCATGGCGGGGAGCACCGTGCAACCGCCCGCCCGTGACTGGAATGCACCCCGGCAAATTACATGCACCGGGGGTAGACAACTTGTGGCTAGAGTAGCCATTGAAGGTGTGGAGGAGGGTCAGAGTGTCAACACGTGGAGAAACTGGCGGCCGGAAGGTTCCCCGTCTGGCGCGGGGCGAGTGAGATATGCCTGTGGGCGCGCTGCGCCCAGACACACGTCGGAATAGAAGGCACGCGTTCGTTTGACAACCGCCCGTTCTACCACCATTCTAACAAGTGGCCCTGCACTGCGGGGGCGCCGGGACCTCGACGGGGAGCTGGAGCGCCTGGAGTTACGGGTCTCCCCGCCGGCTCCGCGCGCAACGCCCTCGTTTATCAACAAGGGCAACGCGGTGCAAAGCCACCCTCTTTCGGTCCATGTAAGATATGGGCTTCACGTTAATGTGTGGCCCAAATCACTATGACGTCGCTCTCGAAACTTAGGCTATTGTGGCATAGCGCAACCAGTTCCTGAGGTGGATCAAGGACTACCGTGACGCTGGGGGGGGCGTTTTCTACACAGACGAAGCGTGGGCGTAGTATAACATGTCCCCAGCCCGAACGTGGACCAAAGGAAGTTGGCGTGCACGCCTAAACGTTCTGTCTGGAAAGGGGCCTCAAATCTTCATCGCGCATGTGGGCTGCCGCAGCAGCCGCTTATTGGACGGGGCGGGCTTGCTTTTCGTCGAAAAGAAGAAGACGGGCGACTACCACGGCGAAATGTGCTCCGACTTCTTGCTGAAGTGGCTGGAATACCAGATTCTACCAAAGATTCGAGGAGCGTGCTTGTGGTTGATCGGGCGCCCTATCATCTCGTACTGACGGACGACGCCCGACCAGCCAACAGCAGATCGCGCAAGGCCATGATTTCGGATTGGCTGGCTGCCCACGCGGATGTACCGGATGATTGGGCTGGGGACTATTGGCGGAAAGGTCGGACGAGAGCACAAATGTTAGCAGTTGCCAGACAGAAGCCGCCAACCCCCATTTATCTGGTGCAGAACCTGGCGGGGCCATTTGACGTGGCGATTCTCATTTCACCAGTCTCTCACCCGGACCTGAACTCCATTGAGATGGTTTCGGCCGCCATCAAGGGTGCCCTTTGTCGGGCTAAAGCGGAGTTCTCCATGTCACTATTGCAAGAGCTGAAGGACCAGGAGTTCAAGCACATTCCTGCAGAGGCCTGGTGTCGCTACTAGGACCATGAAATTAAGATGGAGGACTACTACCGCGGCCCGCAGGAGGTAGCTGCCGAGATTGAGGAGGAGCTGGACGCTGGCGAATGAGAAGAGGGCGACTAGATGTGCGTGGCGTCGGATGAGAGAGAAGAGGAGCGTGAAGATGAGAGTGAGTCGGGTGAGGAGGAGGACAGCGATTGAGTGTCCTGCTCTTTTTCCACGTTATTGGTAGTAGTTTGCTCTCGTCTGTTGTTTGGCACTCGCACGGTTGACTTGTGCGGGACCGCTCGACCGGGTCCAGAAATCGGGACAGTCGTCTGGGTCCAGATACCAGTCCTTTTTTCTTTGGTGCTGTTATTGCAAGATACAAGAGGTTTAATATCATGCGATTCTGATTAGGGTGACCTCATTCTTCTTTAGAGAGTCTCCTACTTTGAAGTTCTCGCACTGGTTTCCTTCTCGACTCGTAAGACCCACGTGTATCACATGGTCTATCAATTGCACAATTATAATCGCTGGTGCCCTGGTATTCGTTAGAATTGGTTGCTTTCTGAACGGTTTTTTGTGGCGTGCCTGCAGATTTTTCGGCTAAGCCGCTGCTGGCGCCCCGACCGCGACGCCTACCTACCTACCCTCTTTCCATCCCCCACACCCCTACGCTCGCCGGCCCCCC
>Ga0209093_1001906_pt1 | contig 11841 bp, 11 predicted proteins | sample SidtaG_4_FD_187450 | JGI IMG/M metagenome (GOLD analysis project Ga0209093, IMG submission 187450) | Marine algal microbial communities from Sidmouth, United Kingdom - Sidmouth_Male1 metaG (SPAdes) (version 2) | ecosystem: Host-associated > Algae > Red algae > Unclassified | place: Sidmouth...
GCCGGTAATGGTAATCAGTTGATTGCGAGGGAGTTTGACGCTGATGTCTTTGAGGTTGTTGGCGCGTGCGCCTTTGATGTATATTTCACTCATATTTGATGGTGGACGGTGGACGGTGGACGACCAACGGTGAACGGTCTTTTTATTTTTGTTTGGTGGAATGTGTTGCGGAACTCTACCTTTAGTGTAAATATAATTTTTTAAATTATATTTTAGAAATTAACTTTTTTGCCATAAACAGACAGATTCCATGTTTCTTTCTTATGTACTTAATTTTTCATATAAGATTGTATTTACATTCCTCAATATATTTGTCAATGAAATAATAAGTGCTCTTTGGTATTCAATAAACATCTTGTTCCCGTGAAACATATTGCATCTTACATAATAAATCACTTGTAGTATTCCAACCGCTTTTTTTGCTTTTTTATTTGAACGCAACTTGTTCAGTATTTCTAAATCTTTTGACCGTTGTTTCTCGCCTTCATGGTTTAATTTAATATGGAACATTTCTTCATCAATTATACGAATCAGTTTATTTATGTCTTCGGTATTTTCTCTATTTTCCAATTCTTGAATAAAATTTGCCCCTCCAATATAGCGCACTACATAATCAGTTGCCTTTTTATTATCGGACAATCTATTTGGCAAACTTACTCCTCTACTTACCAGCTCTCCGGGTACTTGATTGTAAAGATTATTATAAACGATAAATGAGGTTATAAACCTATCATAGATACTTGACAAGTCATCTCCATTAATTTCATTTGCTTTTTGTGTCCAACCGTTGTAGAAGTCAATTAAATATTGAGAAAGCATATTTTTCGATTTAGTTATTTTATTATTTTCAATGATACAATATAGTCAATCAACCTTCGCTCTCCAAACCTTATTTAACAAGAAAGCAAAGCGACCAATAAAGTAAACCGCATCAAAGCGCGAATGTTGTGTGTTGATGTACTCTTTTAGGGAAGGGTTTGGAGTCGGCGTTTTTTCAAATAAAAAAATAAATAAATGCGTATGTGATGCGTTTGCTTGGCAACTGTACCGGCTGTCTTTAGCTGCCGGAAAGGTTTGAAAAACCTTTAACTCGCGTTTACTTTGCTGACGTGAATGCTCCCTTACGGTCGTCGGCAGCTAAAGACAACCGGTACAGGGAGCGCGACCAATAAAGTAAACCGCATCAAAGCCCGAATGTTGTGTGTTGATATACTCTTTTAGGGAAGGGTTTGGAGTCGGCGTTTTTTCCATAAAAAAATACGGAATTAACCATTAATTGGGCAGCACCGTTAGGTGCAAAATATCGGTAGCTTTTTATGTAAAGAAATCGTACAGAGTGCCTTTAGGTACTCAATATTGTGAACCTAAAGGCTCACAAGCATAGATTTTCATTAGATTTTACCAATATTCGACCTCTATCGAGGTCATTGAACGTTTTGCCCAATTAATGGTCAATTCCGAAAAAATAAAAAACTGCGTATGTGATGCGTTTGTTTGGAGATTTCTTGCTGATGTGAAAATTATTTAAGTCTTTTGAGATTGGCATTTTTGAGTAGAGAGGTCATTTGGTTGATGGCAATTTGATTGAGTTGTTCGATGCGTTGTTGTTGATTCAAACCTTGTCGGATGAGTACGGCATTGATACTTTCGAGATTGGACAGCACGACGAGTTGTTCAAGGGTGGCTTCGTCTCTCATGTTGCCTTTGGTGTCAGGGTTTTCGCTACGCCATTGTGCCGCTGTTTTTCCGAATAGTGCAACGTTGAGTATGTCGGCTTCGGAAGCGTAAATGTATGCTTTCTGTTTTGGAGTGAGTTGTGGTGGTATGAGGCGTTCTTTGATGGCATCGGTGTGTATGGTGTAGTTGACTTTTGCAAGGGTGCGTTGGAGATTCCAGTCGAGTTGGAGGCGGTCATTTTCGTCGGTTTTAAGGCGTTGAAACTCTTTGATGAGATAGAGTTTGAACTCCACCGAAACCCAAGATGCGAACTCAAAGGCGATGTCCTTGTGAGCATAAGTGCCACCATACCTTCCTGATTTTGAGAAAATACCAATTGCGCCTGTATTTTCGACCCACTTTTTGGGCGTTAATATAAAACTGTTTAATCCGGCTTGTTTTCTAAACCCGTCGAATTCGACGGGTTTAAAATTCGGATTGTGTAGGGATTCCCAAAGTCCTAAAAGCTCAATGGTATTTCGATTACGCAGCCAGTTTTTTATCACGTCATCCGTGTGTTGGGTTTCTTTGTAACGGGCTATATCTGTGAGTGAGATGTAGTCCGTCTCTTGCACCAACTTAATTTTGACTTCAATTCCTTTGACCTCAATTTGTTTGTTTTTTGCCATACCGGTATTTTTGTTTTGTGTTTCGTTTAAAGTAGCCGTCAATCTACCTTCACCCTCCAAACCATATTCAACAAGAAAGCAAAGCGACCAATAAAGTAAACCGCATCAAAGCACGAATGTTGTGTGTTGATACACTCTTTTAGGGGAAGGGTTGGCACTCCGTAACGGCTGCCTTTAGCTGCTGACGACCGCAAGGGAGCATTCACGTTGGCGCAAATATACGCGAGATTAAGGTTCTATTGAACCTTTTCTCCGAAAGCTTTCGGAGCTAAAGACAGCCGGTATGGGGTGAAATATTTTTCATTTTCATTTGTAACAAAACTATCTATCAACACGTATGATAGTTTTCGATTGTATCTTTTTTGGAGTTTTGCGTTTTCATCAGGAATCGTCTTAATTCGCATACATTCATTCTCCGAAAATATTCTTGTGCAATAAAAATGGTTAAAGTATCGTTAAATGTGCGGTTGGGGGCTTGGTTTATTGGTGTAAAAAGCCGTACATTAGTGTTGTCTTTGCGAGAAAAGGCGAAATGAACGATATCTAACACGACTGGAAATTCCCAAAAACAAATTCCAAATTCCAAAATTACACATGGCGGTTGAAACCGCCTGTACAGATTTTTTTCGATAAAATGCACAATAAATCCGACAAACGGACGTTTTGGCGCGATTATTGTTTCAATTTTTATAAATTCAGGCAGTAAATATAGCTGTATTTTTCAAATGTTATAAGTTTAATTTTCGGTTTCAATTAATTTAAACTTAAACTTACTTTTAAACTTTATTACTATAAGGATATAATTTCTACACGATTAATTTATTTATTTCCCCCATTTGTTACTCTATAAATTCTGTAGAAACTATGCAAGTTACATCCTTTAGTGATCGCCAACTTATCCAAGCCTATTTAGGTGGACAAGAAAGAGCGTTTGAAGAACTCCTGAACCGCCACAAAAGCAAGATTTATACCTCAATCTACATGTTCGTGAAAGATGACGACCAAGCGAATGACATCTTTCAGGATACGTTCATTAAAATTATTGATACGATTCGGAAAGGAAAGTACAATGATGAAGGCAAATTTGTCCAGTGGGCATTGCGTATTGCTTATAATCTTTGTGTGGACCATTTCAGACGCAACAAACGCAAACCAACCGTACCTTCTGTGAACGGCGAGTTTGATTTGTTTGACATCCTTGAATCGCCCGAACGCAATGCGGAAGGCGAGTTGATACGCGCACAGTCGCACTCAAGGTTGCGTCAAATCGTGGACATGTTGCCACCCGAACAACGCGAAGTCGTAATTCTGAGACATTACGCCGAGTTGAGCTTTAAAGAAATCGCCGACCTGACCCGCGTTAGTATCAACACCGCTTTAGGTAGAATGCGTTATGCACTCATCAATATCCGTAAAATGATTGCGGAAAGACAGATGACGTTTCATTGATAATGCTTAATTGTCAATGATTAATGATTAATTTTTTCTGCCTTAAATTGCTAAATTTTCACAGTTCATGCGCCTGTATTTGTCCCGATAGCTATCGGGATGCCTTGAACTTGCCACAATACCCATAATCCCCTGAAACAATACAGAACGGGCGCATTCCATTTTTGGGATGCGTTTTTTTTTGTTTTGCAACCACTAAGTACACGAAAACATAATTAACGCGAAAGAAAACTAAGGCTATGTAAAGATTTCATTATTAATGACTTAGGAATACTTTGTGTACTCTGCGTATGTTTGGTTTTAGTGTTCTTTTCCGCGATAACTATCGGGATTCGCGGTTCAATTTACTTATCATCATAATGTCCATAACAAGCCGATATTTCCACCATTTCTATCTCCTCTTTTTCATTTTCCAAAATCCGATAAACCAAGCGATGTTTCTGCGAAATTCTACGCGCCCAATGTCCTTCCATGTTCCCTTTTAATTTTTCGGGATGTCCGATACCGTTCTCCGGGTCTTCGAGAAGGTCAAGGATTAAATCCCATAGTTTGACTAAAAGTTTTCTATCCTCTTTTTTGAGCAAACGGATATGCCTTTTCGCTCTCGGAAGCAATAAAATCGGTAAATCCTTTTTTGTACTCTCGTTATCCATGCGTAAGTTGATATAGACGTTCTTTAGAAATACGCATTCCCTCTAATCCATGATTTGCATTGGTCACAGAACCGAGAATCGCCATACTATTGACATATCCAGATGACATTTCTTGTTCTTCTGTAGGTTCCCAAAATTCCGTAAAAATCGCATACGCCCCAAATTCTATCAAAGCCTTTTTCGTAAACCGCCTCACCTCTTGGTCACTCCGTTCGGAACTCATCTCAATTTGTTTATCCAAGACCAATTCAGATAGAAAAATGCCAAATTCCAATTTCAGCGACCTGTCGAATAGCTTTTTGATGTAGCGTACACGCGGGTTGGGCAGATGAGCGAGGAGTTCCATGCTTCCGTAAGTTGGGTAAGCATCTGCGGGCTTGGTGAGGTGGCGTAACGGTTGGTCGGGCAGGTCGGCGGTGAGGTGACGGGCGATTTCTTTTTGCCACTTTTGGAGGTCGGGGAGGGCTTCGCGGAGTTCAGTGTGTTGGCGAGTGGTGTAGGTGGCGGTGGGTTCTGATACGATGTTTTTTGTTGGTGTCTTTTCGGAATATTTGCTTTTTAAAATCTCTCCGCGTAGTGCGTACACGTCCATAAACATATTGTCGAAAAGCGTCTCTATGTCCTGCTTTTCGATGTCTTTTTTGATGGTTTGAATGAAATCTTGTACGCGCCCGTGTAGTGAGTGTGCATCATTGGATGCGATGTGGCGCAGGGCTTCCGAAGTAGAAAAAATGTTGATATGCTTAGTCATTGCGTTATGATTTATTGGCATAACGCAAGATACACAAAATTAGTTTCAGTCAATTTTCTTTTCGTGAAATTTAGACAAAATACATATGAATAAACATTGTCGCATTATCGCATTTCATCATTGTAGCATTATCAAGAAGCCGGATATTCCACAAAATTACGAGGCGTCTCATACAAGCGAACTTGCAGCTCATATTTTTCGTCCAAATGCGGACGCATATTTTTCCAAATCATGTAGCAAATATGCTCTGCCGTCGGATTGAGATTTTTAAATTCTTCTACTTCGATATTGAGATTTTTATGGTCGTATCGGTCTTCTACTTCGCGTTTGATGATTTTTTTTAAGTCATTCAAATTAATCAAAAAACCCGTTTCAGGATTGACTTCACCGGTGACTTTCACCTCCAATTCGTAATTATGTCCGTGATAATGCGGGTTGCTACACAGTCCGAATACCTCCCAATTTTTCTCATCCGACCACTTAGGATTATACAGCCGATGTGCCGCATTAAAATGTGCTTTTCTAAATACTGAAATTTTCATTTTTGTAGTGTTGTGGAGTTGATGAGTTGTCGAGTTGATGAGTTGTCGAGTTGACGTATAACGAAAACACAATAACACTTCAACACGATAACACTAAATCTGCTTCGCGCCTTGCCCGACCATATCAGGAATATATTTGCCGTCTTCGCAAAGCGGTTTTAATTCTTGTTCGATAAATTTTTGGACTTGCGTTTTGTCGGCATCGGGATAGAGTAGATGTAGGTTTGGTCCGGCATCCAAGCTGAAATAAAGCGGTACATCCGTCTCTGCTCTAAATGCGCGTACTTTGTTGATAGCCGCTAGCGAGTTAGCTTCCATCAAAAGGTAGGAAGGTTCGGAAGTCATCATCAGGGCGTGGAGCGTAAGGGCTTCATTTTCAGTGATTTCTCCGAAAGTTTTGAGGTCGCCCTCGCGTAGTGCGTGTATGAGCGTGTCCAGACGTGTACGTGCTTGTGCGTAACGAATGTCTGCATAGGCATTGCCTTCCATGAGCGCGTGCCCGGCACGGCTGCTGACGCTTTTTTCGCTTTTACTGATAATCAAAATATCGTCGTGAAAAGTATGGAAAACCTCATGCGTTTGCGCCGTGTGCGGCACAGCATACAAGTTGGAACTCCCCTCAATACCTTCGCCCCAAACCGCCATGACAGGATAGACCGACCGACAAGCACTGCCCGACCCCAGCCGCGATATAAAGCTGGCTTTTTGCAAAAATTCCGCTTCGTCATTGAGCGTCCCAAATAGCTTTCGCTCAATACTGCACAGGCACAAAGCCAAGGCACTCATACTCGATGCCGATGATGCAATTCCTGCCGAGTGTGGAAAGGAATTTTCGGAACGAACTATCAAATTTAATTGCGGCAGAAACGGAAAAATATCAAGGATAGATTCGAGAAACTTTTTTTGTTTGAGGCGAAAGGATTCATTTTCTTTTCCTTCAAAATAAAACGCCAGATTAATATCTTGTTTGTCGGTCAAATTTGGTGTGTAATCTAAGTGCGTCTCTGTGAAGGCATTATTCAACGTAAAGCTAATCGACGGATTTTTAGGAAGTTGTCTGCCATATTTGCCCCAATATTTGATGAGTGCCAAATTGGATGGGCTGCGCCATGCTACCTTGCCGGAATGGGTGTGTTTTTGGGGTAACAATAGTTCTGTAGTCGCGTAATTGGTCATATAATTAATGTTGAATTTTGAATGAATGAATCTTGAATGTTTTATTTCGCTTAACTATCAACATTTATTTACTCAAAATTATAACGAAATTAAGACAATTATAAAAAGGTTTTGTTTTTGAAATAATCCATTCATTCAAAAATCAAAATTAGCTCATTCAAAATTCATTGTCGCATTAACGCATTTCAGCATTGTCGCATTATTTTTAATCCATAAAAGCCCAAGTGAGTCCAAAACGAAAAAACATATCCCGCGTCGGATAATCGGGTGCAGCAAGGCGCGTATTGAAGGCAAGCGGTTGAAAGGCATTGCCCAACATGACGAAAGTACGAAAACGATTCACTTTGAACGATAAAAATACATCGGTAAGAGGTTGGGAAGTAAAATTTTGCTCATCTTGCCGATAAAATTGCCCGGTCAATGCCCACCAATCATCCAACATCAAATTGGACTGATAACGTACATCTGCCCCAACCCGCAAGAGTGCCGCCGACTTAAAAACAGTGCCCTGAAAATACACACTATGCTGCGACCAAAGGCGCGGCAATCGCAAATATTCGTCGCCCGTTTGCTGCACGACGACTTTATTCTCCGAATATATTTTTCCAAAACGAAAATTAGCTTCTGCGAAAACCTGCGCGATATTTTTTAATTCGGGGGCTTGTACGGGCATCGCCGTAGTATCATAATAAATCAAATTGCTCAACAGGTGATTTTCAATGCCGCCGCTAATATCCGCTTCCAATAGCTTCCCTAATTTCAATGTCGGCAAGCGATATTTTACCATGAAATTAGTTTCATTGGTTTTCTTAAAATCATTTTCCCAAACTGCCTCATGCGAAATAAGTACGCGGTATTCGATGAGGTTTGGTGAGTATTGATGCTGCAAAAATTGCCCTTCCAAGACACCCAAACGCCCCAATTTAAGTTTTGCGTCTCCCTTGAACATATAATCACCGCGATTCGCCCCCAATTCATAATGAGCATAACCATTCAAGTCAAAAACATCCGCAATTGAAGTCGTCAAATTTGCCGAAACGCGCAGTTCTTGCATCGTCGAATCCATAGATTCTTGGTCGAGGCGCACAAAGGCATGGGTCAAAGCAGGTTCAAATCGAAATTCATCATTTTTTCCTAAAAACAAAAACGCACCAAAGCGATTTTCAAATTTACGAAGGTTGATAAAATGCCGTAATCCACGCTCATGCGTTCTGAAAATACCATAAAAGTCTTCATCCGAGGCAGGTGTCGGGTCGGTATCAAAAGATTTTAGCTCTTCCCGTTTGTAGCGAAAACGATGCGAGAAACCTGTTCCGAGTTGCGGGTTGCGGGTTGCGGGTTGCGGGTTAAGAGTTGCGAGTTGCGAGTTGCGAGTTAGTGAATCAGGAGTTGTGAGTAAGGAGTCACGAATAACAAATAACGAGTCACGAACCAACGAATCACGAGTAACAAGTAACGAATCAAGGACTGCGGACTGCGGACTGATTGGTTGCGGACTACGCTTGCGTAAAACATTGAAATACTGCGTATAAACCAACTCGTCGTGGTCATATTCGGTTTGGGTAGTTTCGGCGAGGCGGGTGGGAATGAGGTCGCGATTGCCTTCATAATTGGGGTCGGTGAGCAGGGTGTCGCCTTGTATGCCGCCGTTGTTTTGTTGTTTGATGGAGTTGCCTGCCCAAGTGAATAAACCATAATAACGGTCGTTTTTGGTACGATACCAAGCAGAGACCCCTAAGTTGGTGTGCCGCACACGCTGTCCGTCATACGCGCCCTTTTGTACGATGCGCGAGTAATCAACTGCCGCACTCAAATTAGGGTTGAGATTTTGTGCAAAAACGGCATTGACAAATCCTTCTTCCTGACTCGCGCCTGCGGTGTACGAAAATTGTGAGTAAGGATGAGCGGTGTTGAAAAAACGTAGCCCGTATGCCTTTTTTAAATATAAATCATAATTATGAAATCCGACATCAATCCCCTCGCGTTCACGCGGCTGATACACGGTCTGATGGTGTGGCGAACCAAAATCTCCTAACTCATAGTAACCGTATTTTTGATTAATTATGGGATTGTAACGATGTGCTTTTTCGAGCGTATCCACGATGCGGCGTGAAGAAAAATCATTGGCATAAAAATATTTGACCGCCGAAGTATCTGGCGCATCAAAGGGAATCGTGTCGCGCAAAGAAAGCGTGTCTATTTCCCCAAATTGACCGGGAGAGGGCGGTATTTGCGAATAGACCTGAGATGCAAGACAAGAGGCAAAAAATACGAGAAATACGAGACGTGAAACGTGAAACGTGTGGTGTGAATATATTTTTGGGATAGTATTTTTTTCAAAATTAATCATATTATATCGTGATTCGTAATTCATTAACTCATTAAGCCCGCAACCGGCAACTCGCAATCCGGTCGCAAAAATACTGAAAACATCGTGGCACTACCCGCATTTAACAAAACATTATTTAGTTGATAGTCGATGGTCGATAGTCGATAGGCAGCCGTGAGGTGACTGTTTTTCGCACAGCGAAAAAGAAAACAATGAACTATGAACCATCAACTCCAAAGTAATTATTTATATATTTTTGAAAAAAGAAAAAGAAAAATGTTGAACTTTGTGAGGAATTTTGTACTTTTATTAAACAAAGTATTTTTCTAAAAAACTACATAATTAGACGAGTTTAAGTTGAGTTTGTTTTTTTGTAAAACGTTAATTTTTTTAAACTATTTTTAAAACCAAATTGAACTCAATTTTAAATTTTCACTTAAACTTAAATTAAGAATATATGCCATCATTGAATAAAGTGACTTTAATCGGGCATTTGGGCAGAGACCCGGAAGTGCGCCATCTCGAAAACGGAGCTGCGGTTGCCAAATTTTCTATCGCAACCACAGAAGCCTATAAAGACAAATCGGACCAATGGCAGGAGCAAACAGAATGGCACGACATCATCATGTGGCGACTGCTCGCAGAACGTGCCGAAAAACAATTGAAAAAAGGTAGCCTTGTATATATAGAAGGTAAGCTCACCCACCGCAAATGGGTGGATAAAGAGGGAAACAACCGAAAAAATACTGAAATCGTAGCACAAACTTTCAAATCATTTGATAGACGCGAAAGCAGCAATAGCGGTTATTTTCCATCTCCTACCGACGAGGTCGCTACTTCCAATAATGTGAAAGCAGCACCCGCCGCTCCCAAAGCGCAAGCCGCTGCACCACAGGAAGATACCGTAGTCGAAGAACCGGCTGACGACCTGCCGTTTTAATTTGATTGATTGTTTGATTGCCGGATAGTTTGATTGTTTTTGTTTTCGCTGCGCGAAAATAATTATAACAATTTAACCATCAAGCAATCAAACAATCAGTCCATTATTCATGTAAAACACAACTTTTGGAAACCGAACCCGGGGGGAGTTTCTACCCATTATACGAATCAATCTTACTTTTTTCGACCACGCCTTCACCTGTATGGGCGATAGTGGTTGCCTTTGTATTGTTGTTGTTATTACTTTTTAGTTCGGCGATGGTGTCGGGGTCTGAGGTAGCGTATTTTTCATTGGATAGTAATGACCTTGAAGAACTGAAAAACAAAACAGATAAAACCGAAGAACGCATCCTGCGGCATCTTGAACACAAACCCTACTTGTTGGCTACCATTCTCGTTGCCAATAACTTTATTAACATTGCTATTATTCTTGTTTCCTCTTTTATTTTGGACATTATCTTGCCGGAATCATTGGGCGGCTGGCTCCACGAATCGTGGAACGAGCCTGTAAAATTTTTCATCGAAGTCGTACTTGTCACCTTTTTGTTGGTTTTGTTTGGGGAGGTTTCGCCAAAAGTATATGCAGGTAGTCACAATATCAAATTGTCGCGGATGATGGCGCGTCCATTGGAGATTTTGAGCAAAATCACCTATCCGATTACCTTTTTATTGGTGAGTACAACGTCGATTATCGAAAAACGCATCGAAAAATACGACAACCAACAAGTCAGTATGGAGGACATCGACCAAGCCATCGAACTCTCCGTGACTGATACCCAACACGCCAAGCAAGAAATTCGCATCCTGAAAAGTATTGTCAAATTTGGCAATGTTTCCGTCAAACAAATCATGCGCTCACGTATGGACGTGACGGCAGTGGATCAAGGCATCAATTTCCATGAGTTGATTGATGTGGTACGCGAATCCGGCTACTCGCGCATCCCCGTATATGACGATAATTCGGATAATGTAAAGGGCGTTCTCTACGCCAAAGACCTACTCGAATATCTCGAAAAACCGGATAATTTTGCCTGGCAAAACCTCCCGCGACCCGCGTTTTTTGTGCCGGAAACGAAAAAGATTGATGATTTGCTCAATGATTTTCAAGAGAAGCGCGTACATATGGCAATCGTCGTGGATGAGTACGGTGGCATGGATGGCATTGTGACACTGGAAGATATTTTGGAAGAAATTATCGGCGAGATTCAAGACGAATTTGACCACGAAATAGAATTAGAATACACAAAACTCGACGATTATAATTATGTATTCGAAGGGAAAACGATGCTCAACGATGTATGTCGCGTCGTAGGCTTAGATACCACTACATTTGATGAGGAGAAAGGCGATTCGGATTCTCTCGCCGGGCTTATCCTCGAACTCGCCGGACGCCTGCCGAAAGCCAATCAAACGATTAGTCACGAAAATTATAAATTCAAAATACTGAAAGCCGACCAACGAAGAATTGTTCAGGTGAAAATGACGCTGCCGGAAACTGGGGAGGAGTAACTGAACTCATGTAAAATACGGTGCTGTTCGAGTAAAGTATGGAATAGTCGGCAGACGAAGGATTTGTCAAGATTAGTGGGTTTGTCCACCAAAATATGTTCTTTGTTCAACTGAATTCGGCTGACGACAAGGGAATTTGCTTAACCAT
>Ga0209093_1001908_pt1 | contig 11838 bp, 16 predicted proteins | sample SidtaG_4_FD_187450 | JGI IMG/M metagenome (GOLD analysis project Ga0209093, IMG submission 187450) | Marine algal microbial communities from Sidmouth, United Kingdom - Sidmouth_Male1 metaG (SPAdes) (version 2) | ecosystem: Host-associated > Algae > Red algae > Unclassified | place: Sidmouth...
GAAAGGTTGTCAAGAAGGTGAATACACCGAGGGGGCTGGTGCCCGTAAACGGCTCTTGCCCTTGGAATGCGCCGTCAAGGCGGCGGTTCATCTTATGGGTTTTCTCCACTAGGGAGGGGGGCAGAGTCAGATCACGTCGGATCAGGAAGTACGTACGATAGTCCAATAGGGACTTGAAGCGACTGTTGGAGGGTCGAATGACCTTAAGCCGATCGGCTTTCTCCAACTGCTTCTTAGAGTCGGAATGACCCTTGTACGGACCCAGGCGGGATCTTCGAGACGCAGCGTCCGATGACGTGTCCGAAGACTCGGAGCCGAAGCTCGACGACGGGGACGACGGGGAACCCGGGGATTCTCCGGAGTCGGATGACGAAGAGGAAGTTGTCCCACTGGACGAGCTTGACTCGTTCGCGGCCGATATGTTGGCGTTCTCAACTGAGGCTGTTGAGCGGGCCAACTTGGTCTCCTTGCGGATCTTACGCGCCTTCTTGCGAAGCTTTCGCTTTTGATCCCGACGTTCGGTCGATTGGCCAACTGGCTCTGGACGAGAGGAAGACGACTCGCCCCCCTTGGGGTCGAGCTTGACCTTGGCCTTGCTCTTCGTCTTGCGACGCGAATTTGTCGCCCGGGCATCGGGCTCGATGTCCTCCTGGCGCATAGCGTCCACCCTTGCGATCAGTTCGTCGTTTGCTTCCGCTAACGAGCGGTTAGTCGCTTGTTGGGCCGTCAGACGGAGACGAAGTGTCTCCACCTCCGCCTTAAGGCTCTCCGCGTCGAGCGGTTGGACAGAGGCCTCCGCGTTCAGCGCAGGAGATCCCGAGAGGGAACCACCTAGGGTGTTGGCGTCTCGCATGTTCGTACGAACGCCTCCCGGCGGGACGTAGTCGGAAGGCAGGGCGTTTCCCTTACCCTTCCCATTGCCACGTTGCCCGTCGGCACCACCAGGGGTCAATGCTCAACCGGCACAGTGCCAACAAAAGCGCCCCGCGTTCCAATTGGAGATCACCACCCACGACGCCCAGCGTCGTGGCGCACACAAGTGGGAGACGCGCCCCGCGCGTCAAGCCAATGGGTGCAATACCCGTGACCGTCCCACTTGGCATTAAGAGATAGCTCTCGGGCACCGCGTGCAGGTGCACGCGGCAGGCATGAATATCCCCTGCTGCTCCACCAAATGTGGGATTTATGACGTTGGTTAAATAACCGGTAAATAGCGACCGACCGTAGACGCACGATAAAGTGAACACTATCGCCTTAGAGGCGAGGAAGAAGAACTTTCGTTCGTGCAACATCCGATGGGGAGCCGGGGGTGCCGACGACGGCGAACCCCGGTCCCATGGTTCTTTTATTATCAGACGGTAAAGGGGCGGGGTCGATCGACCGAGCGATCATAAAGATCGAAGAACCACCAAAATAGAGACGATAAAAGAAAGGACAGATATACAAGACGGAAGCAACCTCCCAAAGGGCGAGCCACAAGTCAGTTCAATCCTCCACGTGAATACTGACCAGTCAGGGGGGCTACCGGGCCCAGTATCCGAATCTTAAGGAGATATGCTACAACCGCAAGGGCTACCGCTCGGTTGTGCTCGAGACTGTGTGCGACGAGGACACGTACGAATGGCACATTAACTTTGGGGCGGCGGGCAGCAACAAAGACGTCGACGTGCTCAAGTTTTCACCCCTCTACCATTCCATCGTTGCCGGCGCTTGGCCTCCCCGAACCATGAAGTTTACCGTGAACAACCGGACACGGACGATGACGTACTACCTCTCCGACGGAATCTACCCACGGTAGGCGTTTTTCGTCCCCCCCTACCCTGATGCCGACACTCCCAGGAAGCGCAGGTACAAGCGCCTACAAGAAGCCCTACGAAAAGATGTTGAGCGCCTTTATGAATTCCTCTCGGGGCGCTTCAACGTGCTGCTCCACCCCGCACGATTCAGCACGGTTGAGACAATCCGACAAGCGGCGCGGGCGGTCACGATTTTGCACAACATCATGGTCAAGCGCAACCGTCATGGCTATGTGAGCCTGCGCCGCGCAGCGGCGGGGCTGTATGCAGACGTTGCCAACGACGGCGCCGACGACGGCGCGGCCGACGTGGCGGCGGCCGCAGGCGCAGGGTAAGCGGCCGCTGGCATGCATGATGAGCAAGACCCTGACCCGTTCCAAGAGCAGCTCGTGGGTTTTCCTGTGAACAATCCCGCCAATGCAGAGGGCAGTCTGCTCTACGCCCTCCAGGAGCGGCAGCAGGCCCGTGACGGCGATGAGCATGAGCTGTTGCGGGACGACTGGGCAGAGCATATCTTTCCGAACCGCGAACGTTTCCTGCTGCCCTACACAGGGTGATGCTCGTCTTGGTGCTTGTAAAGGTTTTCTTTCCTCCCGCTGTGCGGTCTTTATTTTTCCTACAAGCGACGCGTGTACTTCGTTTTCGAAAGGGGAAGGTGACTTTTGAACCTGTCCGTGCGGGTTGCACGGTGCGCGTGGTAGTGCCACCGAGTTCCTGGCGGCAAGACGTCCGTGTCGTCGTACAGGTGTGCGAGTCCGTTCTCAGAGTAGCGTTTCTCCTCACGACAACGAGGGCGACTCAGAACCAAAGCGGTCAGGTAGCAAGGTCAGGTAGCAAAGGCGAAAGCGCGCACGGCCATCGGAACGAAGGTACACTGGTAGGAGTGCAGGGTCTGAACGGCGACCTCCTCGCGCTATTGACTGAAGGGGCCGCGAAGCCAAGGACCGTTGGTTTCTCAATTGACACGGCCGCGTGGCTGCGGGGCGACGTCGGATGTGCGTGACGGCTGTATGCGTGTAGAAAACCAGAGTGGGAGCGGCTCACATGCGCAGTCCGCGAGGGCGTGTATTTCCAACCGCCCTTGTCGTTGGCTTCCGCCCAGCGGTCCTTTGTTTCCGTGGATCGGGACTCGTCACATCCTCATCAAGAGATCAGCGAAGATGCGAGTGGGCGTGTGCCGCACGCCTGGGGCGTGCAGTCCCACGTATTTCGCGAGTGCCACTCGCGAGTGCCACGCCCTGCACGCCTCAATCTGCTTGGGCGTGATAGCGTCGTAATCAGCATGGTTAAAAGCTTACCATGCAACGTAACCCGTACAGGGCCCTGATTGGCACATGAGGAGCGTGCTGGAAATTCATTTACTGTTGCTTTCAACTGATGCTGGTAATGATTTAATTAATCCCGCGTCGTCAACTGGAACGTGCTTGTCAGCGTTTGTACCAACGGCCGTGATTGGGCAAGCATCGCCCACTCAGCCCGAAAACGGGCGTGATGCTCGACCCTAGCTGCGAGAGCTTGTCGCGTAAGTCGCTATTCGGTCAGCACCAATTGAACAGAAATGCGGGGAAGGATCCTTAAGCGGGCTTTTCAGGCTGCGTGAGGAGCGAGCGAGCTGGACGGATGTCCAGTAGTTGCCCGACCCGGCTGGGACAGACACGTGTGAACAGCGAGGTAGCGGCCCTGATTCTCATTTGTGTAGTGGGCGTGCGTGTATTGAGGCCCGCAACAGCTCGCACTTCGCGCTCGAACGCAATAGCACCAGATCCGATGCGCTGCGACGCTCGTGTGGCCCGTCACGTGAGCTCAGCGCTCTGACCGGGCTTCCCCTTCCACACCGTGCGCGTGTTGCTTGGCCGCAGGGTAGCATAAAGATGGCGAGTGCTCATCCGTCTCCACCTCCCCCCCCTTCTCCGTCACGCAGCGTTTTGCGCGCCGCGTGTCGCGCCCTGCTACCGGCGAAGCGTTGGCTGTCGGGTTCCTTGCTGGAGGCCGGACAGGGCACCGCCCCTTCCTTGGCCAGCAAACCACTGGCCGCCGTGGCAGCTGCCCCATCGGCGGCCACGGTACGCACGTCGCCGTTGGCGACTACATCTTCTCTGGCGACGGTAGCAGACTCTTCTAGTGCGCCTGTGGTGGCGAAATCGTGCAGTGAAGTAGTGCTGGTCGCAGTCGGGGCGGCGCCCGCCTCTTCATCGGCGCAACAGGCCGATACATTGGCGCTGCCGGTGGCCGCGTGGGCGGCCGCGGAGGGTGCGGGTAGTGGAGCAGCTGGGACTCTGGCGCGTGCTGGTGCGGCCACCGCCGTGGCCGTGCCGGCGGCCGCCACCACGGCCGCGCGGGCTGTTGCGCCCGCCGCCGCGCCTGCTGCCAAGCCCGCTGCAGCGCCTGCTGCCGAGGCTGCCGCCGCGCCGGCCGCCGCGGCCGTGCCGGCGGCCACCGCCGCGGCCATGCGGGCGGTCGCGCCCGCCGCCGCTCCTGCTGCAAAGCACGCTGCAGCGAGTGCTGCCGAGGCCGCCGCCGCGCCGGCCGCCGCACCCGTGCCGGCGGCCTTGCCGAAGGTTTCCGCCGCGGTCTTTCTGGCGGCCTTGCCGGCCGCTGGCGCCGTAGCTGTGCCGGCGGTCGCTGTCGTGGCCATGCGGGCTGTTGCGCCCGCCGCCGAGCCCACTGCTGCACCTGCCGCTGCGTCAGTCGGCGAGCCCGCCGCTGCGGCCGTGCCGGCGGCCTTGGCGGAGGTTGCCGCCGCGACCTTCCCGGCGGCCGACGCAGCGGCTTTGCCAGCAGCGGCGTGTGACGGACGGTCCGCAGCAGCGACCGCCGCGTCTCCGTATACACCGGAGGCGGCGTCCTTGCCATCGTCTGATGACAGCTCGTCGGTCGACGTGGCCGCTGTGCGGCCACCTGCTGTGGTAGATTTGGAGGAGAAGGAGGAGAGGAGGGCGCACGCCATGGCGGTGGCGGACGCGCTTCTGACGCGGGCGGCGGCGGCCGTGGCCGTCGGTCTGCGTTTCACGCGCTTGCTGGAGAGGCCGCCGGATCTAAGAAAGCCTCGTGGTGGTGTGCAGCGTGGGAGGCGTGGCTGGCGGTAGCACCGCGTGAAGGAACTCTTTCACTTGCTTTAGACTCCCACTAGGGGTGCTGACGGTTCATTGACTACGAGAGGCGAGTGATACGCGTTTGAAGATGGGCAACACTTGTTTCAAGGAAAAAAGAAACCGTAAGGGCAAAAAAACCTTTCCTTCCGTCCTACAACTATACCCACTCAAGCGCAGAAGCACACAAAGAAGAGAACACACTACTCAGTACCGCTTTCAGAGATGTCATCAAGGTTGTTGTCAGCGTCATCACTCTCCTCAGAGCCTTCAGCGACCGCACTGGACGAAGACGAGGAGCCATAGATGGTGCGGGTCGGTATCCGGCGCCGGTTCACCGCACGCTGGCGGCAGTGGGAAGGGGGGCTAGGCGCGGACGAGGACAAGGACGCGGCGCCAGCGCGGCGGCGGGAGCGGCGCAGAAGCTCGTTCTTCTCGTCAGAGTCTGGGTCTTTGGGCGTGGTGCGCTGCAGCGCTGTGTCATTGGCGCGCTGGAGAGCAGCAACTGCCTCTTGCATCATGGACGCCACGTGGGACGGCGTCTTGTTGAATGCCAACTTCTTGGTGCGCATGGACGCCGTGCCCCTCGACTCAGGACGAGCGTGGAGTGCCGCTGCCCGACGCGTCTGGCTTCGGTGGACATCCCCATCCACAACGATGACGTCGGAAGCCTCGGCATCGTCATGGTGGACCGGATTGGATGCGGTCGCCGATGTGGTTCGTCCGTCGGCCGCGTGCGCGGCCGCCTCCGGACGCATGCGGGCGACCGATTCTGCACCCTGGCGCTTCGCCCCATCGTGGGCTTTTTCCATGTGCGCCGCCGGCCGCACCTTGACATGCGCGTCGTCGATGCGCGCCCCCTGCGTCACCTTGTGTCGCGCCGTCCCGTTGCGTGGCATTTTGTCTCGCTTTTCACGCATGGAAGGTGTCGCGTCCACGTCAGCCACCGCCACGGTGATTGTGTCCTCCCCAATACAGTCCAGCAGGGAATGATGTCTGGGACATGAGGCGCGCGACCGTCTCGCGGCCGAAAACGTCGCGGGTCTGCGTCGCGGCCACAGCCGCCGCAACTGCGGCCGCCACAGCTGGATCAGGCACGCGAGTGCTCGTTGCGGCCGACGCCGAGCTCGTAGTTGATGCGCACGCGACGCCACGACCAGTTGGACTGGCTGCGGCTTCCGCGCGGCCACCACGAGTTGGCCGGGTGGCCGCGATACAAGCGGCCGCTCGAGCTCGGCGCGGACGCTCAGCGGCCACCTTGGCCACGTCGTACCCCCCGCTACGCCAAGAGGCGTCCATAGCGGCCTTGAGAAATGCCGCACGAGAAGCTACAGAAGCAGCATGATCGGTTGTCTTCTCGTCTTCTCCGTCCCGTCGGGGTGGGCCGTCGGCCCCGACTGCCTTGACTTGGTTGTCGTTCTCCGACGCAGCCGCGCCGACGGCGGCCGCGTCCGTCAGCCGCAACCGCCGCTGGAGCTGCCCGCGTGGCCATGCCTCTCCCTCTGGTGTGGCTCACACGTGGGGCTGTGACCGAAAGGCCACGTCATTCTGGTCCCGCATCATTGAGTTTGGCTCGGCTGACGACTTGGCGAGCGAAGGCAACGCATCGATGTGAGCGGCGGACACTCGAGCGTGCTCCGCCGCCTCTCGTGCGTCGCGGAGCACTGGTGCTTTGGCAGGCTTGGTACGGACAGGCAGGTCAGTCAAACGAGCGGCCGACGGCAGGCGCTTGCGGCCGCCGCTGGCTGACTCCTTGTTGTCCGTTGCCGTCACGCGAGGATCCCCATAGACCTTGTACCGCATTTTCTTGTGGGTATTGATGGAATCCTCCGGGCTGAACTTGGGGAAGTGACGCAGGCAGGTCCCTACCAGGTAGAAAGAGCGCTGCGTGGCCGCCTCCTCCCGGAGGACGCCAGCGTAAGGGTCCTTGTTAATGTACAACGCGACGGCGGCCATGTCCATGTCTGCCTCGGTCGGCGACCCCGTCAATTCTCACTGATGCGCGGAGACGAGGCATCCATAGAGTTAGTGGACGGCGTTTGTGATGTCGTAGCAGAACATGCGCTCAATGCGCTTGTCCAACCGCTCCAGGCGCTTGTCCAACTCGGGGAGGTCGGCCTTTATGATTAAAGCTCGGATGTTGACGACGATGTTGTCGTAGGAGGCTTGCATACCCTGGATGGTTCCGATCACAGGGTCCGCAGTCGTCTGCCCCCAAGCCTCTCCACCACAAAGCGCCTCATACGCAGTCCACGCAATGCTTCGGCTGCTGCCCTTCTTGGGCACGGGCCTAACGATTTCTAGCGCCTCACGTGCCCGCCGGGAGGCATCCGCCTCCACCGCTGCCATGACATCCGAGTTTTCCCGGGCGTTAGGCGACGCAGCGGCCGCGCCCGCGGCCGCCGCGCCGTCTGCATCACTGGAGGACTCCACAGGAGAGGCCAACGCACCACATGGTACGCGTCGGACGACGGGGGGCAGACCGTGTCGGCCTCCTCCTAGTTGTCATCCTCGTTCGTTGGTTCGCGGGGCCGTTGCGTCTGCAGACGCTATCGCTGACGCCATTGCGCGGAAAAAGCCGCCTCCTCGTCTGCTGCCGACGAGGGCGCTGCAGCAGAGTTGGCGGGCCTTGCCAGCCGCGAACCGACACAATTCGTGCGCACCGTTCGTGTCCGGCGCACTTGCCCCGTCTCATGGAATGTTGAGCTCGGCTCCACTGATATCGACGGGTTCGGGGTCTCCTGGTGTGGTGGAGGCGTCGGAGACCGCCCTGCGGCCGCCTCCAGCGGCGGCCGCACCGCACGTGCCGCAGGTGGCTCCGGCGGTGGTGACGTCGGAGTCTGCGGGCCTGCCGCGGCTTGCAGCCTCGGAGGGGTCGTCGCCCGGTTGTCCCCGTACCGCAGGCGTGCCCAGGGCGGAGTCACCGGCCCGGCTGACGAAGGCGACAGCGGCCGCTGGAGCGGCTCCAGCGGCCGCCAATCTCTTGGCTGCCACTGCGGCTGCGGCCGCTGCGGCGGCGGCCCGTCCGGCCGCGCTACCTCTTTACGGTGACAATCGTCAGGCAGCCGGGGCGGGGGCCGCCCGTTCCGCGTCGCCTCTTGGTGAAGAACCTTCCCGTACGGCGGACGCGGCGAGCCCCAACGAGGGGGCAGATGGTTCAGAATGACGTACTCCGCGGGCGAGGGACCCGACCGAGGCGAAGGCGCCTGAGAGGGACCGAAACCCCGGCAGGGAGAGCCCCGCCGAGGAAAAGAATCGCGAGGGGGATGGTATGAGGGGCGTAGAGAATCCCGCTGAGGCGGGGGAACGCGACGAGGATGGTTGGGCGCTTGGGGAGAGGTCCACCGCGGGCGAGAGGCGCGTAGCGGGCAATATACTGGGCGGGGAGAGCTCCACCGAGTGGTCGAGGCGCGTGAAGGAGCGCACGCCAAGCCCCACCGTAGGAAAGATGTGCGGCGAGGGGCATGTGGCTCGTGAGTCGGTGCACTTGGTCCAGAAGCGGTCGGTTCGCCACTGATTGCACAGCGTGCGGCGACCGAGGCGGCTGCAGCGGCCGCTCCGGCGGCCGCAGCGGCCGTTGAGGCGGCGCCCGCGGCCGCAAAGGCGCTGCGCTTGACCCGCGAGTGGGGAACGACTGACCCGCCTGCGTCGTCGGCCGCACCGAGCGCAACACTGCCGCCGCCATCCACGGGCAAAGGAACTCGGGTGGGCACAGAGGGTGGGGCGGGCCGATGTCCTTCGCCCGCCGGCACATGACGCACAGCTGACGCAGCCCGCGCCGCCGCTTCGTCGTGCTGATATTGGGCAGAGGAGGCCCATAGCACCAGTGCGGACGCCTCGGCGGAGGCGGTGGCGGCGGCGGCGGTGGGGGGGGGCAGTCCATGTTGGGTCGGAGCGGGGAGAGCAGTTCGTGGAGGCGCGTGCGAGGTCCGTCGCGGCGACATGCGCGCGCCGGCAGGCGGCCGCTACGCTGCGGCCGCCACTTTTCCTGCAGCCTGTGTCTCCCAGTGCCCCACGACCGCATGGACGGGCCAACATGAGCGATCTCGACTTGTGGGCCACGGCCGCGGGCGGGCGCACCCTGGCGGGACTGTGGCGCTTGTGTATGTTGGTGGTCCAAGGCGCCGTGCCCGGACGTGCTGGCGTGGTATACACTGCGAACCACCGTCGTCAAACGAAGAGGCCCTAGTGTTTATCCACCCGACCAGACCATATGATCCGGTTCGGAACAAAAGATCCGGTTTCTGAGTACCGGATTTCGGGCACTTCCTGTCATCAGTGACTATTTTTGACTTTAGAAACGGACTCAGCGCAGTCTCTTCCTACTTGAGACACTCGATGAGCACCTGCGGAATCCGTGAAGGACCGAGAACCGTAAGACAATCGACAATTTCTCTGATTTCAACGGTTGTTTTCGACGAATTTCCGAAAACAGTACCAGGGGTGCGTTGGAGGCCTTCGGCACATCGTTTTGATCGTCAGGACGGCGGCTCTTGCACCCCTGAGAGCGGTCAGGCGCTGGCCTGTAGCCGCTAACGAGATACTGTACGGGGGCCACTTGGTTCTTTTGGATTTTTGTTAATGGAAGCGCCCGTAAAGTGAGGATCATTTGATCCTATTTGTCGGGGGAATAGACACTGGCCGGTTGACCAGAAAATCCCGTTCCATCCAATCGGAGTCTCTCCAGAGAGGTTGCCGCATGCCTCGATCCGGCCAGATGTCTTGTGATCCTCAGGGACCCACCGTCAATACGGATGGAACAGGTGAACAGGTGTCCGGCCGCCCAAGATGTCCCGAGATAATGGTCAGATCTCAGTCAGCCGATGCACGGGTGGATTCAACCAATTTGGCGACGCAGCATCTGATTGGGTGTTCCGTGGCTGTCTCACCAGCAAGAAAGCACGCAAGAACGCTTCCAAAAGCCGCATCTTCTGTCACTATCTCGACAGACACTGTTGGTATCGGAGACGCATGGCCCGACCGCTCACGATTGGCCTCACGCGGCCACCCACACGCAAAGGCGCCAATGACCACTGTATTGCACAGGGGAGCACAGTACGGAGGGCACAGGCAGAGCACAGGGGCATCCAGCGCCACGCTCGAGGTGAAATTCCGGCCTCTTTGTGCTGCAAATCCCACGCGGCTCGCGGCCGACAGTTGGCCCGGCGAGCCGTGGCAGTGCGGTGGCCGCTGACGGCCAACAGATTGACGCACGACCGGTTGTCCGCAAGAGACGCAGACGGACACCGGCAGCCACGTAGTCTGGTGGCCCGTGCACCCGACCTACACGATGTTTTCTTGAACAACGCAGGCGCCTCGCGATCGCTCGCCCGCGCTCGCCGGCCGCTGCCGCTCTGTCAGGAGACCACAGGCTGTGGCTGACCGCGATCAAAAGCAGCCAGCCGTCAAGTGGCCGTTCCAAAAGGGGACACCTCTCACGCAGGGCGCCACACGCGCCTCCGCGGCTACCATTTTGGGGGCAACTGACTCGCCGCCATGGGGCTAGGCCACCGCTGTGTCACCGTGTACTGCTCGCGCGGCCCGCCGCGTGAGTCATGACGCTGGTGCTGCCCACACACCGGCTCTTGACGCACGCCTTGTCGCCCGCTGTGCGGGCGGTGCGCCGCCGACGGTGCTCCCGGCGGCGGCTGCCAAGTGGCCGCACGCCGCAGTTGTCCGTGCGCCTCTTCGCCCATGGCCGCGGCCTGTGCGGCCGCCTAGAGCATGGCCTCGGCGGCGCACCTCGTGGCCCGCATTGCCATCTTATCGGGCGGAGCGCCCCGGACAGTGACGGCGCTCTCCGCGGACGCGTCACGCGTCCGCGTGCGGCGAACTGGCGCAAAGGCGGTCGCGGTGCCCGCGGCCACCGAGTGTGGGGCCGCCAACACCGCCGACGCCGCCATGTTCCCGGTGCTCCTCATTAAAAGCTGGGCAGGCGGCGACCGGCACATTGTGCGCGACGTACAGGCCGCCAAGCGTCCGTGCGCGGGGCCTTTCGCACGTCGGGGGCGCCTGCCACAGCGGATTGTGGGGCCGCCAGAATGGAGACGGCGGCCGCGTCCCCCGCGAGAGTCTCCACCAGCTTTCTCAGCGAACAGCGCGCGGCTGACGGTGCGGCCGCGGGCCGCACTGTTTCAGCCCCCAGCGTAGCCGCCGACTTCAGGACTGGCCGGCCGCAGTGGCCGGCCGCACTATAGTGGCGACCACAGCCCCCCGCGAGATTCGTTTCCAGCTTGGTGAGCGGCCAGCGCGCCACTGACTGTGCGCGCTGTGGAGGTCGCAATGCGGCCGCACGCAGCGCCGCCGCGCACGCGGCCACGCCCCACAACATTGCGCCAATGGCTGTTCCCGCCGCCCCCTCCTGTGTGTCCGGCGGATCGATGCCTGTTCCAGGCCGCACAACTGCGGCGGCCGCGCCCCCCGCCCGCGCGGCTCCCGCACCTCTCGCCAGCGCTTCTGTGCGCTCGGTCGCCGGCGCCCCGCCGACGCTGCGCGCCGCGGAGGGCGCCACGCGGCCGCATGCTGCGCCACCGCGCACGAGGCCACGCCCCAAGCCATCGCGCCAATGGCTGTGCCGGCCGCCCCCCCCCTGTGCGACAGGCGGCTCGGGGCCTGTGCCCGGCCGCACAACGGCGGCGGCCGCGCCCCCCGCACACACGGCACGCGCACCTGTAGACCGCACTATTGTGCGTGTGTCGCCCAGCCCGTCGGCGCGTCCGCTGCCTTCGTCGCCGCTCCCGCGTCGCCTGTCCTCCCCGCCTCCTTCGCTGTGTTCTCGGCTGCCGCCAGCCGGGGTGGTGTTAGTTGCGGGGGGGGGGTTTGGGCACTTTCGCGGCCGACGCGCGAGTGCTGCTCTATGTGGGGGCGGGGGCTGTGCTCCCATTGACTGGGTTGGGGTTGGGGGCTGTGCTCCCATTGACTGGGTTGGAGTTGGGGATGGTGGCGTCGGAGGC
>Ga0209093_1001909_pt1 | contig 11833 bp, 6 predicted proteins | sample SidtaG_4_FD_187450 | JGI IMG/M metagenome (GOLD analysis project Ga0209093, IMG submission 187450) | Marine algal microbial communities from Sidmouth, United Kingdom - Sidmouth_Male1 metaG (SPAdes) (version 2) | ecosystem: Host-associated > Algae > Red algae > Unclassified | place: Sidmouth...
GGGGGGGGGGGGGGGGGGGCGCGGGGGGGGGGGGGGGGGGGGGGGGGGTGGGGGGGGGGGGGGGGTCGCGAATGAGGGGCGCGCAGGGAGCGGGAGGGAGCCATGGTGCGTGGCGCCGTGGCTAGCGTGCTTCGAGAGCGCGCCACGCTGCGTAGCGCCCGACGTGCCGCCCTGGATGATGTCGTGCGACGGGGGGCCCAGGACAGTGTCTCACCAGCCGTCGAGAGAAGGCGCTGTGGCGCCCTCGAATTAAGGCGCGCGCGGCGGCCGCCAGGGACCTCGTGGCCGTGCCAAGAAAGGGCGCGCGCGGCTGTCAATCAGGCGGCATGGAGTCTAGGGGCCTGTCAAAAAGGCGCACCAGGCACCGCTGATTAATTTTCGTCCTTGGCCAGCACAATTGAACTTGATAATTTAATGAGCGAGTGCGGATCAACTCACCCGATTCCGTAATCGATCGACGCCGTTCGCTCCCGCACCCCAGGCCAGCGTGCACCAGCACGGCGCCCGTGCCCGCTGCTCATTTGGCTGCCGGCTTGTCCGGCGTGATGGGAGACGAACGGCACCGCCGCTATTGGCTGGCGCCAGAGGTGGAAGAGCCGCGGGGAGGTCGAGGTCGAGTGGCTCAGTCGAGCGGCCACATCCTCATCTGACAACCACGGCCGTCAAGACCTGGTCCGCGACAGATCCGTACCCCAGTGTTGCTGTGCTATTTACCATGACAGTGCGCTTTCCATTCACGGTTCACATCACACCCCTGCCCCGCATCTCACGCCCCTGCAGTGCCTAATGGCTCATGGGGGCGGCCGTGTCCTCTGCGGATGCTTTGTGTGCCGTGGCAACAACGGCGGTGAGTCAAAGATGATCGGCAGGTCAACGTGGTTCAGGCACCAGGCATTGCTGACCAGCGAGCTTCCTTCGACTCCCGCACCCTCTGCCGGTGGTGCAATCGAGCCTGACGACGATGCTGTATCGGACGGCGGCAGCTCCGAGAGCGGCAGCCTCTCTCCCATCGATGCAGGTAGTACCTACCCTTCCGAAGGTGGCAGCAGCAGCAGAAGCAGCAGCAGTAGCAGTAGCGGCCGAAGCAGGAGTAGCGGTGGAGGCAGCAGTAGTAGCAGTAGCCCCTCTTCATTCTTTCTTCCCGATGGCGTGGACGCTGGGGATACTGGAGAAGGCGGCGACGCTGTTGCGGTTCTGAGAGACCTGGAGGGTCTCAAAGTCAATGGCGTGTGCATCACCAAGAGGGCGTTCTTGTGGGGCGTGGACGACTTTGTGGGTTTTACCTTTGCCACCAACCATGGGCTGTCGCGCGCCGCTGTGACCGACTACCTCAAGCAGCGCGGTAGCCGACGGCACTACAACACGCCGTACCTGATCGGCCACTACATCGAGCAGTGCGTGCGGGTCGTCTCCCTGCCTGTTCCGTGTTGTCCCAACGGGTGCATGGCCTTTCCGCACCGCAGCGACGACGTTACAACGTGCCCCCACTGCAATGCCAACCTGTTCAATGGGGAGCATGCCCCCGCCCTCACGACCCCGTACTGGCCGATCATCCCGTGGCTACGGCTCGTGCTCAAAGACGAGATCATGTCATCGTACATCAAGCAGACGATGGCGCACGCGCGTGGGTGTGCCGCCGCTCCATGGCAGCAGTACAGGGACTTTTACGACTCGGCTACGTTCCGGGACTTGTGCCGTCGCAAAATCATCACGAGCGACTACGACATCATGTTGGGCGTGGCGGTAGACGGCTACGACGCGTACGAGCAGACGGGCGCCAAGGGTGTAATCATCGCCGTGACGATGCTGAGCCTGCCGGCAGACATGAGGTCCAAAATTGTGTGTATGTTGCCCGTGCTCATCACGCCCGGGCCGGGAGAGCCCGTGGACCTAGACTCTTTCATTGTGCCGCTCATGACGGAGCTCGACTCACTGGATGCTGGCGTCGAGGGGGTGCAAGTTCACGGAGAGGATGTGCCCATCAAGCTACGCGCCATGCTGCTCTACACTTCCACAGACATGGTGGGGGGGGACAAGCTCACCCACTTGACCGGGCACAGCGGCCGCGTGCCTGGTCGCCTCCGTCTATTTCACGGCGTCCTCTCTGGGAGCAAGTACTACTATCCACCCAAGGACCCCACCACCAAGGAGGAGCTGTTCTCGGTGACGTCGCCTTCATTCAACCTTAGACCGCGCGGCAGCCTGCGGCGCCACGCAGACCACGTGGAGGCGATGCGGATGATGGGACGCCCGGCTGCACACGTGCAGGCTGAGATCCGCCGGACGGGTGTGTCGGGGTGGTCCCCACTTCTCAACCCTGGACCGGACACGCGCGCCGCTTTTCCATCCCTGGCGTACTTGTGGACGCTTGGTCCAGCCGCGACCGCCCCGTACGACACAATGCACCTCTTCTTTTGCAATGTGGTCCCCAACCTTTGGGGGCTTTTGAGCGGGAAGCTCCGGGCAGGGACGGACGTGGTTGACGACTACCTGCTTTCGGCCGCGGTACGTGCCGAAATGGGCAAGCAGTATAAGGCGGCGGCACGGACAGTGCCGGTACGGCAGGCGCGATCGATGCGGAACATCGACAAGCACAGCGGGTCATTCAAGGCTGTTGACTGGATGTTTTTCCTCCTGAGTGGTGCTGAAGCGCTGCTGTACGGCAGGGTTCCCGAGTACTTCTATCAGATGTTCATGTGCCTGTGCCGCGCGGGGCGCCTGATTTTCACACCCGACCCGATCTCCAAGGCCAATCTCCTTAAGGCAGACGATGAGCTCAAGAAGTTTCTATCCGCCTACTATGAGGAGGTGTACGGCGGGGAGCTGTCCCGCGTCCGCCTGTGTCGATACGTGTTTTCGGCGCTGCTAGACGTGGTGCCCAACGTCAAGCAGTGTGGGCCTGTCTGGTGCACGTGGCAGTTCCCATTAGAGCGGTTGATCGGGACGCTGCCCGGGATGGTCCGCTGCCGGTCGCGCCCGCATGCGTCGCTGGTCAATGCCATCTCCAAGAGGCATCGTTCTGAGCTCATCCTTGCATTTGCTAATGAAAACTGCCCCGCCGAGTGGGCGGCGGCGATTGGTGCGGATGCGGTCGTGGCTGAGGATGATGCCGACGCGCAGGACGGCGGCGCCCCAGGTGATAATTGCAACGTCAACTATGGCGATGGCAGCGGCAGCGCTGAAGAGAGCGGCTCCTACGGCAGGCGGTGGCGTCTACCGCTACCTAGCGACGAGGATTGCGCAATCACTCTTCTTCCACCCGTGTCTGGGGCCTCAGAACTCTACAGCGAACAGCTGACGGCTCTGCAGCAGTTTGACGCAACTCTCGCCGATGCCAATCCCACTCCCATCAAGTTCTTCCGCGTGCTGCTGCGGAACAAGGCGATTGTCGACGCGCGGGACAACCAGCCCCACATGCGGGCGGCCCGCCGGCGCACGCCGCTACTCCGCGTGCAGTCATCTGACCGCCGTCTTCTCCGAGGTGGCCGGGTGGAGACTTTTGAACGCCGCACGTACGGTGTGGTTGAGCATTTCCTATTGTGTAACAGGCCTGGTGGTGTGACTGCTCTTGCTTTTTTGCGTCTGGTTTGCTCGCGGCAGGACCCGGCGGGGAGGTACGGCATTCCCGATGAGGTCCGAGGGATGGACGTGTTCACCTCATACGATGGGATGCGTCGCTACACTGACGTGATGTCCATTCTTGACTCCGTTGGTTGCTTGACGAGAGAGGGACGCTACCATGTTTTGTTCACGCGGGAGCCGTTTTCGGTCATTGGTGCAGGGGAGAATGCTTGATGTAGTATCAGTAGCACGCACGACGTGCAGGAATTTTGCGTTTTCCTCCTGCTCGGAATAGAAGCGCATGTGGCTGCCGATTTGTCACTCGGCGATGGCCTCAATCGGCAATTGTAGTAGTCAGGAATTTCATGTAAGCACGATGATCGAAGAAAATTATTGATCCGAGTGGCTGAGCCTCAAGGGGCTCGCCCCGCCTCCTCTCAAAGCCTCTCCCCGGCACACTTTTTTCCCACGATGCGTCGAAGAGTCGCCCAGCGCTGCTGTCTCGCTGCCATCTGCTGCATCCCCCTTTCGGTTGCGTGCCGCTGGGGGCGTGCTGGGGGCGTGCTGGGGGCGTGCTGGGGGCCAGGGCTCTGTAAGTGGTAGGTCGGACGCACTAGGCAGCTCCTTTGACTCAATAGGCTGCGTGTTTCCCGTAGGGGTGCCTACCCCTCCCCACCTCCCCCCCCAGCCCTCTTTACATCACGTACGATCTCCGACAGGGACACCGACTCGCCGACAAGCCAGGAAATGAGGTAGTGCACGGAGGGAGGTAGGCAAGGTCACACCTGTCGTCGGCAAAGTAGGCAGAGAAGGACCCCAACGCACAGCACAGGCGAAAGATGCCAGCAGCACAGCCAGCAAAACCAAAAGTGGTGTGGATGGGGGACAGGGAGTGGCGTGTCTTTAGAAGCTAGAAGGAAGGAGGGCGCACAAGGAGTACGAGGAATGGGCGAGGCCATGCACGAATGAGGAAACGAGAATTGGAGGGGGGGGAAAGTGGAGGAGGGACAGCGGCAGCCAACGCACTCGGTCCTCGTCAGCAGCGGCCAGGAGAGGGCGAAACAGAAACAGGTCCTCGTCAACAGCGGCCAGGAGAGGGCGAAACAGAAACACGTCGGACACACAGCGACAAAGGGACGGCGCCTGACGGTGCGCCGGCGCGGCGTACTGGGGCGCTTGCTGCCGTCGCTACTCTGCACATCAAGTGGTTGGAGGGCCATCCGCGCCCGGGTTTGTGCGGTCGTTCCTGGGATCTAACAGCAACGCGGGGGCCGAGGGCCGCGAAAAGGCGCGCCCCCGTGCAGCCACGTTGTCTTTGGCGCCAATTCTACTTCGACATCTATTGGTATTCCGCATCCACCTTACAAGAACGGTCCCGTCCAATGAATGGAGAGAATTGTGCTCCTCCGCCAATAGATGCCCAAAAAGGTTGAACGCAACCATCAATTGACTCACAGCACCCTCCTCATGGGGTTTTCAGAGCCATACACTTCACCAATGTGACGTTCGCCAAAACCTGACAACTTTTCTGCACTAAACGGATCACGTTCCGATTACGTCCTGTTTTGTTTGGTCAAAAACCGGCAAACAGCCACGGTTTGATGAGGAAACAATGCCCCGAATGAAACATCCCCAGCCACGGCGAACACGCGGCCTCATGCGGCTTCGCCGCGTCCTCCGTCACACCCCCCCACCCGGCACCCCATGAGCAGGACAACAACCGAATAAGCAGAGCCCCTCCCCAGGTCAACCGGACGCCGCCCATCACTCGACGGACAGTCCTAGCTCTGCGCTGGCGCCGATGTGCCCTGAGTCACCCCCCCCCCTACCCCGTTGGTGGCTCCGGACTCAACAGCTCCCGCCGTCCCCGCCGCCCCCGACGCCCCTGCCGCGCCCTTTCCGTCAACCGCCCCTGCCACTGGCGGCACCGGCATGGGTGTAGACGCCGCTTGATCGCCCACCGCGGCGCCCCGCGGTGACACCACCACGAACGCCAGTGATGCCCCCGGCAGGCCCGCGCCCGCCAGCGCCGCCGCATCGATGCGGCCAAGCGCGGCTTCTGCCCCCCACCGCGTCGCGTAGTGGGCAGTGCGGGCGACCCCGGGGCCGACCTCCACTCGCTCCGCATCAAACAGCAGTGCGCGGACGGCGGCCTCGGGTGGGGGCGGGGCGCCAGCCGGGAGTGTCAGCGATAGTGCCCGAGGACGGAGGTCCATGGACAATGCCGCACCGGGGACGCTGCCCGGACCGCCACCGCTACTGTCCGCGCCGCCTCCGCCGCCACTACCGCCTCGCCAAATGCCGCTGCCGCGACCGCGACCCCGGCCACGGCTACGGCCGCCACTACCGCGAAAGGGGCTCGGCCCCCCGGCGGTGGCCGATTTGGTTGACGTGTCCACTTGACGAACACCGGCAGTCTCGGAACGCAGGGTGGCCATCCGCGCCTCAATCGCCGCCCGCTGGGCCTCGATGGACAGGTGCTGCGTGCTGGCTGGCAGCGGTGGGGCGGGAGTGACGTGCGCGTCGGTGGCAGCAGCAGGAGGGGCAGCCAGGGCCGGAGCAGCCGTAGCCGGACCGGCGGCAGCGGCAGCGACCGGCGGTCCAGCAGCGGCGGCGCCTGCTGCTACCACCGCCGGCGTTGTACTGGCAGTGGCGGGCCCGGCAAGCCTCGCCAAAGTCGCGTCCTTGCCTGCAGTGGGCGTCGTCGGGGCGACGGCGGCTGACGACGCGGCCGCAGCCACCTTGATCGTCGACGATAGTGTCGACTCAACGGCCTTGATTTGCTCGAGCATCTTCTTCTTCTCCGCCGATGACATCCGCTTGGTGGTAATAGCGGCGAGCATCTTCTTCTGGGCGGCCAGCTGCTCTTGGATCTTGAGGCTGCCGGCGGGCAGGGCGGCTGGCGTCGACGCCACCGTCGCCGCAGCCCCCACAGTGGAGGCAGCGACCACGCCTGCCGGCGCGCCTGCAGCGGGCGGGGCACCACTCCCGTCTGGTGTGGCAGTAGTCGGGGCTGCCGCAGCCGCTCCACCGCTCTCCGCGGCCGCCTTAAGCCGTGCCTCCTTGGCAGCCGCGATCTCCGCCCGCTTGCGAGCGTTGACCTCCTCCGCCTCGGCTTCGGACAGGTGTGGGCGGCCGCCGCCCCATCCGCTGCCGCTACCCCCGCCACCGCCCATACCCCCTGTCAGTGGCGGGCCACTGTGCCGGCCGCCCGTCCCGGGTGCGCCGCCATTGCCAAACTGCGCGTGAACCGCACCGCCGGACTGACCACCCCCCCCACCGCGGAAAGGAGAGAGGCCAGCACCGGCGCCGCCGCCCGCGACAGCCCCAGCAGCGGCGACACCGCCGCCGCCCCCCCGGCCGCCTCCCCGGCCGCCACGGTCCGCATCGTCCGAGTAGTCATTCTTCTGCGCCCAGTGCAAGCGCACGTGGCGGTTGCCCATTACCGCATCCACCGACTCATACGCGCGGCCTGCTGAGTCGGGCGTCGCAAATTCGACGACCGCGCGGTCCGGGCGAGTTGAAGGCCGCAGCTGAATGCCGCTAACCGCCCCAAAGCGACTAAAGTACGACAGGATGGCGTTGACGTGCAGCTTGTCGGCGGGCACGTTCTTCAACACAAGTGCGGCAGGAAAGGCGCGGTTGCCGCCTCCACCACCGCCGCCCCCACCACTTCCAGCGGCATTGTGGCCGCCCACCCGGTTGCCGCCTCGGTCACCCCCACCCCCCGCTCGCCCCTGGGGCCCACCAAACGCGCCACCAGTGCCAGAGGCACCCCTCCCCAATGGGGTGCCACGAGCAATGCCCCCGAACGCCCCGCCTCCAGGGTTTCCACCGACACGAATGGGGAAAGCCCCTCGGTGCGGGGTGACACCCATGGACGTCGGCGGCGGTGGCGGCGGTGGCGGCGGCGGCAAGCTGCCCGGGAAAAAGTGAGGCGGCAGTGGGGGCGGCGCGCCACCGGGGAAGCCGTGCAGCCCAAATCGCGAGCCAGGGGTCGACCCCTTGGCAACGCCGGCGCCACCAGCGGCGCCACCAGCGCCCCCAGCGCCGCCGGCGCCGGCACCACCCGTGGCGGCCGCCCCGGCACCAGCCACGGTCGCGGCCCCTGCCGCCGCCATGGACATCATCTCAAGGAACTCACGCGGGGGCGGCGGCAGACCCATCATACCTGGCGGTGGTGGTGGCATACCCGGGCCCATCGCAAAGGGCGGCACGGGCACGGGCAGGCGCCCTGTGGCGGCAGCAGCCGCCGCCGCCGCTGCCGCCGCCGCTGCCGCCGCGTTAGAAGCTCCCTTCCCGCCAGGAGCCGCAACAGCGCCCACCGCCGCCTTTTTCCGCGGCGATGACGAGGCGAGGCCACCTGACCCGCCGGCCCCAGCCCCGCTACGGTCGCCACTACCGCGGCGACCGTCCTCGTCCCGGTCCTCAGGACGGCGGCGCTTGTGGGCCGCTCGCGAGGACTCACCCCCCGGTCCGCCCCGGCCCTCACCGCGCGAGGCACGGATGCTGTCCCGCAGGTCACCACCGCCAGCACCGCCACGGCTTCGGTCACGATCCCGGTCCCGGTCCCGCTCACGGTCGCCACCTCGGTCCCCGCGGCGGTCCTCCCCACGGCGGTCACCCCGCTCGTCGCGGTTGACCAGCCCGCTGCCACCGGCGGAGTCCCTGCGAGAACCCCGCCGATCGTCACCGGCGCGATGAGGAGACGTCTTGGCCAGCGACCTCGCTGATGGTGGGAACAGCTCAGCGGCAGGGAGATCAGCGGCCGCCCCGCCGCGGCCGGGCGCCGCTGCCGGCGCGGCAGATACGGACGCGGCCGCCGCTGCCGCGGCGGCAGCAGCCGGGAACGCCACTGGTGCAGCGGCCGGGGTGGTAGTGGCCGAAGCCGCCACGGCCGGACTGCTCCCGTTTGCGAGGCGGTCAATCGCGGCCAGCAGCGCGGCCGCAAACGCGCCAGCCTTGGGTTGCCCCAAAAAGTCCTCCAAGTCGTCCGTCACTCGCGCCCGGAGCGCGTCGCGCCCCGAGGTCGCGTCCGCATGCATTTCGTCCGCGTGGTTGTCCACTAGCGCGACGACGTAGGTAGCGAGCGCCTCTGGCTCGCCCTCAAAATGCATCCGCCGGAGTTCCGCAACCGCCCACACATGGAGGGGGGTGTTGGTCACGTCGTCATCCATGTCCCCAGTAGCGTCAGCCATGACGGGGGTCGGAAGGGGAAGGGGGCAACAGTGCACGCGGGGGAAATAGGGGGGGGGCGCCGGGGTTGAGGCGGCACCAGGGATCGCTTCTGCCAACGTTCCAGGCACTCACCGCGGACAAGCCCCTCAGAGCGTCTTAGACGAGCACCGCAGATGTCGACGACGGGGGAAGAGAGATGAAGAAGGGACGGCTGCCAACGGTATCACCAGATGCAGGTGCGCCCGTACGGTCCCAGGCAAACGGCAAGCGGCGACACGGGGCAAATGCGCGGACACTACGCGACGCGCGACGGTGGGGCCGCGGCGGCGCGCGCGGCCACACTGTTGGTGAGGCGACGACGACGTGTGCTCCAGCGCAAGTTTGCTGGCCGAAAAAAAAGGAGAACGGAGGGTACAACTACAGCATTTGCACACAGGGAAGAATCACATGGACGCAATTTTACTAAGTGGCACCCCACTCTCAAGTAGTAGGATGACATGGTCGATGGAGTTTTTGGCGGGAAGCGCTCTTCTCGAAACCGCGGATGCATGTGTGTTTGGCGGGCATCGTCGGTTTTGGCCAGTGTTCGTCCGATTGGCTCTCGAGCGTCGCTCTCCTGCTCTACGCTCTCTGTGACTGGACGTACGCGCCGCCACTGTCGTCGCCGCGTGTCTTCGTCGTTCCCCCTCCCCCCCCCCCGGTCGTGGTATCGCTTCCTGTACCTCTCACCTCTTACTGCTTGTGGTACACATCCACGGCTGTTTCGTCATCTTTCGTGTGCGTCCGTGGCTGCTGTGTTGTCTCGCTTTTTTCCCCCCTCCCACGCCGCTCACAACCTGCTGTGCGGTCGCCCGTGCCGAGGACGCTGGTAGGCTCTGTCCATGGCGCCCTTTGGTGCCCCCCCCCCCGTCTCGCCCGCTCCCCTGTACGTCAAATCCACCCTCGGCTCGGAGTACTTCGACGTGGAGGACCTCGAGGCCCTCGCGGCCGACCGCTTGACCGTCCTTAAGGCCGGCGACGATGCGCGGGCTGCGGCCGCCGCTGCCGGCGGCGCCGAGGCCACCGGCGGTGCGGCGGCGGCCGCCGCTTCTGCCGCCGTTGCCGAGGCGATGCGCGTTGCGGAGCGGGAGACCAAACTCGCCCTCCCCGCGTCGGCCACCCCCGCCGCTGCCCGCGCGTGGCGGTTGACCGATGAGGCCGGCCACTTTGTGTTGCGGCTGGCATTGTGCAAGACTCCAGAGTCCCGTGCGTGGCTCCTCGGGCGGGAGGTGGAGCTGTTCCGCATGCGCCTCTCGTCGGCCGACGTGGCCGTGTCGCTCGCGACGCTCGCCGAGGCGGGCGGGGCACCGGCCATCCGGCCGATTCCCAAAGCAGAGGTTGAGGCACTCCGGGCGCCCCTTGACGCCGTCGCCCGCGGGCCGCGTTACGGGCGGGCGGGGGACACAACGACGACGCGGTACTATGGGGTGCCCTTTGAGGCCGTTACGTCGCTGGTCCGCTCCCGCCGTCTCTTCCTTCGCGCTGGGGAGGCGTACCTCCCTGAGCGCCACCTGATCGACGTTGTCGTCACGCACTTTCGACTGACCCTGTCAGCGGGGCTCACCGCTGCCGCTCGCGCCGTTGGCCGTGCGGACGCGGACGCGCGAATGCGGCCGGTGCTCGACATGCTCCGCGCGCGGCAGCTGGCCGCGTCCTCCACCGGCCGGCCAACGTTTGTTGAGGCCGACGGCGTGGACCGGATATCGTTGCACCAGCTTGGGGATGCCACCGCCGCGATGCCCCTGTGCATGCAGCACATGCTCTCGTCCCTGCGAGAGGCTCACCACCTGCGCCACGGCGCGCGGATGCAGCTCGGCCTCTTCTTAAAGGCATGTGGCTTGTCTATGGATGAATCGCTGACGCTGTGGAAGGCCGAGTTTGGGCGTGGCTCCATCACGAGCGACAAGTTTGACCGTCAGTACGCGTACAACATCCGCCACTACTATGGGAAGGAGGGGCAACGTAAGGCCCTTAACGCCTACTCGTGCACCAAGGTTATGGCCGAGCGGCCGGGGGCGGGGGAGCACCACGGGTGCCCGTACCGGGAGTTGGCGCCGGCGCGCCTCCGTACACGGCTTCTGGAGGCCGGCGCGGCGGCGGGGGCAACTGTCGACAGCATTGTCGCGACCGCCGCTGCGGGGCACTACCAACACGCGTGCGGCGCGTGTTTCGAAGCGACGCAGCCCAAGGCGGCCCCGTCGCCATCACCGACTGGGGTGAATGGAGAGGTCATCGTCGCCCCGCCAGCGGCAACGGCAACGGCCGCGGGGGCGGGGCCAAGCTTCGTGCCGACCCACCCCAACGAGTACTTTGTCGAAGCGCGGCGGCGGCGGTGTGCGCCTCCCCCGCCCCCCGTACCTTCGTCACAGGAGGGGGAGAGCGCGATGGACGTCAACGGCAGCGGCGCAGCGACGGAGGTGACCGCCGACGACGGCGCGGCCAGTGGTGCGGCCAATGGCGCCGCCAACGGCGGCACGAGCGGGACCCCACCGGCTGGTGCGGGCGTGGCAGAGGCGTCGGCGGTCGCTGCCGCTGACGCCGGCGCGGCTGACTCTGCTGATGCCGAGGCTGCCGACGCGGCCGGTGCGACCGACGCGGCGGCGGCGGCGGCCGCGGCGGCGGCGGCGGCGGGGACGGGTGGGGGCGCGGCGGCGGCGAACACGGCCGTCGCTGCCGCTGCGCCCGATGCGCCGGCAGTGGGCGTGGCGCCCGCGGCGAGTACCGCCGGGGCGGTCGATGGTGGTGTCACAGACGCTGCCGCCGCCGACGAAGCGACGCCCGCTACTGCTGACGCTGCCTCTGCCGCGGGCGACGAAGATGGGGCCATGGACGTGGACTCTGGCGCGAGTGCCGGCGCGGCTGAATAAAGTTTGTACTCTTGCGCGGGGCACCCCCACGCGCCTCTTGTCTGGGTCACATTCCGCTGCGTCGTTGAGCAGGCAGCGTCCCCCCATGGCATGAGCGCATGTCCGTGGCGACCACGCTGCCACCCACGCACTTTTTTCCTCCTCCCCCTCCCCCCCCCCCCCCCCCCACCCCCTCCCCCCCCCCCCCC
>Ga0209093_1001911_pt1 | contig 11826 bp, 18 predicted proteins | sample SidtaG_4_FD_187450 | JGI IMG/M metagenome (GOLD analysis project Ga0209093, IMG submission 187450) | Marine algal microbial communities from Sidmouth, United Kingdom - Sidmouth_Male1 metaG (SPAdes) (version 2) | ecosystem: Host-associated > Algae > Red algae > Unclassified | place: Sidmouth...
TCCACCCCATTCCCACCGCCCCCCCTGCCATGGTGACGCTGCAGTAGCCTCTGTTTCGACCGCCGAGCCCCCCTGCCCTCGTTATGCCGATTACGGCTGTTGCTGCCCTCCGTGTGTTGCGGATCATCTGCCGTCTGCTTCTGATATGTCTAAAGAAAAGACATGCCTTTGCGCACTTGGAGCCGCACCCTGCTTGTCCGACGCCGCATGCGCGCTGTGCTCTTTCAAAGACTGTTTCTCTCTGCATTGTATTAACGTTGCCGACTACGATGCAGTACATCCTATCGCAGGGACTGTGGGTTGAGATCTGAAGCGCCAAGATCATGCGTCCAAGAGCGGCGAAAGGACAACAACAGTTTACTTTCCCCGGCCACACAGAGTGACAGCCACGAGAGAAGGCAAGACAACTAAAAAAAACGCCTAACGCATGACATCATCTTGGTCAGCCGTCCACCTCACGGGTACCTTTCCTGCGAACAGCCTCCACAACCGCGGGGCAACGCTTTCCATCAGCAGGTGCATGACCACGTACGGAGCGGCCGCTGGCCCACTGCTCAACAGGTGCGCCACCAATCGTCGTGCACGCCGTGCGCCAGTCCGCCCGCCGTGCCGCCCCGCGTCGCGCGCGTGCTTCGACGTGTGTGCGCTGCGCCGTGCGCGCGCTTGCCCGCGTGCGCGCCCGTCGAGACCGCCGGTCGATGGCGAGTTGACGTGGCGCTCCGTGAGGTGCCGCCACGGCGTCAGCGACTGCGCGGTCGAGAGCGCGGGTCGTGGCGGCTTTTTTAAGAAGAGAGAGGGTTGCTATCTGATGTGGTGGCGGCGGCGTCGTGGCGGCCGTCGCGCGCGCCGGCGGTCGCTGCCGTTATCTGGCAGGCGTCACCCGAACGTTTCAGCCGCGTATCGGTCGTGAGCCGCGCTGCGCCGTTGCGCGGTCAGCGGCACCAGGGTGGAAGGTGCCGCCGCTGCCGGAGTGCCACTTCAACGCTCATTGCAGTTCGTAGCCATGCTGGCCGCCCGGCCGCACCGCCTGTCCCTCCGAGGAAATCATTTCCCGTTGCGGTTCCGTGGCAAAGCGTAGACAGCCGCGCAGAACACATGATGAACGAGTGCCAATACGACACTTCTGAAAGCACATGTCGGACTAGCGATGTCATCTGAATCAGGCTAAGTAGTCCCGCCGAGTCCCCGTTGACGTTTTCTTGTCAAGATCCTGCCGCTTCAAACCCGGGTGCTCCTTCCCACGGCACTCACAAAGGAAGGCCGACCTTGCGAGTAGCCGGTCAGAAGGACGTAATAGTCATGGCGTAGTCGACGGCATAGTTCAAAGAGGGTGAAACGAAGGTCCCTGGCTAAAATGGTGTACTTGGATTGCCACCAAAGCCGAGGCATCATGCTCTTGTGCCACCCTGTACGTTGCGCTTCACGCACATCATAGAAGCAATCAGAAACACCATGAAATAAAATACGAGCGAGAACGGTTGAACCACTAGACTGCATTTAGAGGTCATAAGCACTGCGCCCTGTGACATGTCCACATGCTGCCCGATGACAGCACGACGTTCTCACAGTTCAGCGCCTGACAGCCGCACTCAGAGTCTCAAGTAGCATGGCATCTGACTCATGTGGGTTCCAGAAGAACTGGACGGTTCTGGTGGAGCTCGATCATACAAGTCGCCACAGCCTTTGATTCCGTCCTGGTTGTAGCATATTATTCGGACCGCATTCCTTATCGTAAACGAGTTATTGGTTTATTGCGGACCTTTCAAAATTGCAGCGTCGTGGTAATCTCGTTGGCGCACACAGATCAACAGAATCGACAGGACCTGGCATGATACCCATCACCAGTGTGGCCGGACGGCACGACGCCGTACCGCAGGACCTCAGACGTCAATGCGGGATATCGCATGGCTTGAAGGAAAACTGCAAGCCAGGCTTCACAACAGGGTTGTATTCGTCTCGTGAACCATCGTCGGGAAAGAGGGGCGCGTACTAGACGTGTACTAAGACGCGTACTGGAGCAATTTTCATGTACTACAGGCCCGAGTTTCTTACTGGCATCAATTCGCAGGTGAAACGGAGCGGAGGCCGAGGGGGGGGGGCCGAACGCAGGTCATCTGGCGGGGGGGGGGTCCAGAACGCGGGCTACAACTCCCCTGTGCTGTCTCCGGTGGGGTGTACCAGGTAAATCGGGCCATATTCGTGGGCTTGTAGCCCCTGCTGAAGCAGGCTACATGCGACGCGCACACATGGAAATCAGGTGTGTCGTCGTCGTTTCGGAGCGTGCAAGGGCCGGTCAGGACGGGTTGTCACACATCAAACTGTGTAGGGCGTCCCTGCACTGCCAGAACCCACCAGTGTTCGGCACGTAGAAGAAAATGCTCTTGGGGTCATACGTCACATTCTTTGCTACGACCCCGTGGCTGAAGGTGCTCTTCGACAGCAGGATTGCAATTTCTCACAGCTGCGCTCGTGTCTTGCGCATGCGCTCTACGGAGGCGCGCGGTTGCCAGTGACAGGCCCAGGCCTGGCACATGTCCATGCCTCCGTCCCCGCCCCTCACCGTCCGGCCGGCTCCCACACGCTTCCTTTCTCATGACACGTCTCGCAACCGAGACACCCGAGACACGCACTGACAAAAAGTCAAAGAGACACGACTGCAATTACTCCTATGCACCTCCTTCCTGACCCCCGACCCACACCCCATCCCACCTCCCCCTACGCACTTCCTCCGGCCCCGCTCATTCGTCTCCCGTCCCCGCTGCCACATCGCTGACCGCAAAAGCGTTCACAAAGTAACGGGCGGCGTGCAGCTCTGTAACGGTGGATGGTACCTCGTTAGGCATGAAGAGCAGTCCATGTCGCTCGCAAAGGTCCTCCCAGTCGTGCTCCACTGCAACCCAGCCCAAAATGTCGTTAACTTCCACGACGTTTAGACGAGCCGCATTCCTACTGGACGGTATCGCCCACCGCAGTCGCTGACACCCGTAGTCCGTCAGTACACAACCCTAACCAGCTGGCGCCTCCTCTGCGCGCCGAACGACCAGCCGCTTATGTCTTGCAGCCCGGGACTGTACAACCAGGGCAGCTTTCCCGTAGTACGTCGTGCCATCAGGCCCGCGGTACTCCAGCCAGTCGTACCAAGCAGCGCCATGGAAGCTCTCTACCGCCCGAATGGTGTTGGCCACCTGACCAATCGGAGGTGCGGATGGATTCCCATAGTAAACGGAGTCGCAATAGAACAGACTCACACTGTCTTCCACCTCCAGCACAGTACAAAGCCCGGGAAAATTGCGCTTGCGCGCTAGCTGCGCCACAGTGCAGCGCCGAGAGAAACGAAGAGGTCGGCTGCGGCGCCCCGAGTTTGCTGACGTTGCATTTGAGGCCGCTGCGACTGGGCGCTCCCCTCTCTCCAACAAGAAAACAGCCACCTGCTGGTTCAACATCAGCTGCCCAATGAGCTGGTCGTGCCGTCTGTTGGTGGCCTTGTATGCCGTTTTTACTGCCTTGTGCAGCTCCTCATTGTAGCCTGTGTTGCCGTCGAACAAATTGCCCCGCAGACGGAACTCGTAGAGTAGATGCACAGCAAGACGGTGCAGCTTTGTAGTAAGCGACGGACCGATATTAAGCTGGTAGTAGTCCAAGACCCATGTCTGTGCCCTTTCAGCAACTTCCGCCGCTTGTGCGCCGGTGGTGCCACCTCCAGTACGCCGCTCGGCAAAGATCTCGTTCGTCATGGCCACCAGCTCACACACAGCCCTCGTCAAAAATCGGTGGTCGGTCTCGTCGTGCACGGAGCCAATTTTAGAGACGACGGCGAAGGGCATGAACGGGAGAGCTCGCCGGTGCTCGCTACCCGTCAGTGTTGCCTGCTTCGGAGTCTTTGGTACAAAGTACCTATGTATAAGACAGACAGATACGGGGCCAGTACATAAAAGAGGCAATACACCTCGCCAGCGCAACGGGAACCAGTACCAGTAGCAAGCTCCGTGTCAGTATAGGTCAATACGTTTCTCAACCGCGTGTCAATGTCACTGGTGGTCCACTGCTCGTCACCCAGCACAGCATTCCTTCATTTTCTGCTATCTAGCATACCCGGGGTGTATGTGTGGCACCCGTACACGGCGTGAGGCATAATTGAACCGCATGTTGACTGCGCGCTCGGTATTGGTGACAGTACCAAGCCGTAAATGGCCACCCGGGAAAGCAATCTTCCGAAGGTACTCGGGCACCGCGTTTGCAACCTTGCGGTTGATGTCAACGTCCATAACCTGATGACATGCAGACCACAGCACAGTACAAGAACGGGCGGGTATACATATGCAACGTGTCGTGAGTGAAGTGACTCCCGGAACAACACGAAGAGCCTGGAGTCCACAGTAAACAGTCATAGGCCGGAACATCGACGAATCAGGACGAAAAGAACAAGACGCTCACATGGAATGAGAAACATAAATGGAGGCGGTCAAACCCTGGCAAGGGATACAGCATGCGTGGTCCGTTAGCAAGCCCCGCCCACGCAGCCAGAGAAGGAACCATGCTATTCAAGCTGTGCGCCATGTCAGGCTCAGTACGCATCGCACCAGCACCGCGGAAGTTGCCCATCAACACATTGCGCAGCTGCGCACGCACAGTCTCGTGCACGTGTCTTGCTGAAGCACTTGTGCCCGCCTCTGTACAAGAGGTGTCCCGACCGACAGTACACGCCGTACAAGGGAAGAGACAGCCGGACCCCTTCAAAAACGTGACGGCGCGCTCCTCGGGCTGATCACACACATAAAGAAGTGCACGGGGAGAGACACGCACACAACCACCTCCTGGGAGATTGAGCCACGTCCCGTCGTGACTTGCCAGCAGGCTTGTCCGGAACACAACGTGTAGGATGCGCTGCAGCAGCTCGGCACGTACCTCCTGGCCCCGCATGCTCTCGAGAAACTTCGCTTCCACTTGCGGGATGTACTCCAGGGTGACCCACCGCACCTTGTCAGTGTTGAGATTGATGACTTTCATCCGCAGAGGGTGCGCCGACACATCGCCGCTGCTGCTCAGAACAGTTGAGTCGGAGTAGAGGTAGAACCCCAGCACACGCGTCCCAGGATGCAAGGTACCTTCGACATGCGCCTTTTGCCGCTTGTACATTTCTCCGTCCCATGCGTTGCACAGTACGGTTTCACGTGTCGTCGTGCCGGGGTCTGTACTGGTGTCCATCGACCCAGATTCATTGTCAGCACAACACGAGGCGCCCCAGTACAGGTCCTAGGGCTTGGCTTGCGTCACCTTGTCTTGAGCGGCTCATAGCGCGTCCCTGAAGAAGACAGTGTACTGTCGCCCGTCAATGCTCATGACGACCTTCCTCCAATTGAGCGGCACAATGAGGGTCCGCTTAGAGCGGCGCAAAGCGGCAATGAAGCGCCAGACCGCCTTGAACGCATCGGTGAAAGGTCTTGTGGCAGCATCCATGGCCGCTTCGACATTCCGTGTGTAGTTGTACAGACCCTTGAGCTCGCGCTGCGTCATCACCGCCCCGCTGCCGACAGTACAGGCATGGATGAAGACGTGCCGTAGACAACCTCGATTCCACGGCTCAGCGCGACCCCCCCCCAGCATAGGAAAGGCCATTGTGGATTGGTCTGCATCAGAAAAGCGCTCGTAGCGGGAAAACACGTCGTCACACAAGCGACGGTCAAGGTCACCGTCATCTCTGGCCGAGCCACTATCACTCGCTGATAATCGCTCTCCACCTCCCGGCAAAGTGTCAACACCGGTAGCCGTGGCTCTCGACGCTGGTGTGTGGGAGAACTCGTCAGAGGCGTCCACGGTACATCCAGCATCGCGTGCAACACAGCCACCTCCAGTAGCACGGTTTCGAGCGCGATGATGCCGCCGCCGTCGCTGCCACCGCTGCCTGCCGTCATCTTGACGCGCGCGCCTCGCCTGTGTAGATGGTTTCCGTCGACGCGCATGCCCACGGCGGTGCCCACGCGTAAGCGTCGTGGCAAGCTCGAGAAAGACATCCGATGGGAGTGCTTCAACCGCCCCGACTGCCCCGACATTCCCGCTGGGAGGACCAGTACGGTGAGACGTAGGCGCATCTTGGCCGCCCAGCATTCCATCGTTGTCGTCCTGGCCATGTAGTACAAGTCGGTCGTCGTCGATCTCGATGCATCTTGTTTTGACATGTACATCAGTAGGATTGACGGGGGGTGAGTCACGGCAGTGTGACGCGGCAGAGTGCCGCGACTCGTCGACAGAAGAGCGCAGCCTGCGGCCACAACTTTCAACTCGACAGAGAAACATATCCGCAGTCGTGCGTGATAGGCCCTCACATAAAGGTTCCGGACAGAGGGCAAGGCCACGGGACGGTGGGACGGGGAAATGCACCAAGCATCGCTTCCGACAGGTACCCACTCACGACGGGTGCCTACTCACGACGGGCGCCTACTCACGTCGGGTGCCTTCTCACGACGGGTGCCTACTTACGACAGGTACGTACTCACGACAGGTGCGTACTTTTAACGGGTGCGTAATCATAACGGGTGCGTACACACGACGGGTGCGTACTCGCGACAGGTGTGTACTCGCGACAGGTGTGTACTCGCGACAGGTGTGTACTCGCGACAGGTGTGTACTTGCGACAGGTGTGTACTCGCGACAGTGTTCATCCATCCAGTTTACAGGCCAGTACAGCAGATTCAAGACAAAAAGTAGTACCACCAATATTTGAGGTAGCCCCTCTCTTCAAAACAGTAAATGCAAGCAGCGCATTGCTGAAAACAACGCGTCCCACACTCCTCTGTACCCCTGCTCGGGCTGAGAGTGCTATCCAGCACGGCGCGGGAGCCTGCCCTTTTTGACCCTGTCAGGCTTGTCCGCTTTCAGTTGTCCATAGCACACCTGTCCAGCATGACTCCACTAGAATACAGTGCATCAGCATTGGTCAGTGCAGTTCGAGCTGTCTTAGTCTCGAGTGCCGATTGGTGGCGACGGCACTCAATGAGCTAGCCCGTACCCGCGACATATACCCAACCACGCCGTCGAGCCGACGCCGTCACAGCCGTCACCCCGGAGACCCCCTCCCCGTGTGGTGCTCTAGCCTGCTGTGCGTTCTCGTCTCAGCGGGCCCGCAAGGCCGACAATATTCAACGTTGCGCGCTTGAGAGCACTGGCCGTGTGTCACCGTCTTGGCCCGAGGACTCATGACTCGTGCACTGCTCCCTCTCTCCCGAATCGCTCGCTCCTGTTTCCCCTCTGTCCTCCCCTTTCTGGCCTCACCACTTGTGCCGACGCTCCCTCTCCCCTCCATTCCATCCACCCACCCCCCCTCCACGTTCCCGGTCCCCAAGAGGTATGACTCTTCTGGGGGATGTTGGTCGCCTTTTTGAGGCCGCTAGCCACGCTCTGGCCGCCGCGAACGAGACACAAATTGACGGTGTGACCGACGGCCCGGCAACAATGCCCCCTGCTGGTGGCCCGACAGCCACCGGCTACGTTTCCGGATCCGGTGACGGAGCAGGCCTTCACGTCGGCCGCGTCCGCCCTGCCGGCCGTGTCGACGCGGAGCATGTCGGCCCTGCTGGCGGGCCCGCCCAAGCGCTGTCCGCCCCGTCGGCTGCCATGCTCGTCAACGGCCTCTTCTTGCCATCCACCCCGCCTTTGCTGTCGCCGATCTCTACTTTGGGGACGCCTCTTCCCGTGTCGGACACCACACCAGTGCTGCTATCGGACGAGGCCCAGGGTCCCACCTCGCCGCTCGACACCATCGCGGCAGCCGCCACGAGGCTGGTTGCGGCCTTAAACATGATCGCCGCCGCGAGGGCGAGCGGAAACGCCGACACGGGGTCCGCCGCTCCCTCTGTTGGTGCTACGAATACGCGCGTCGCAGCACAGCTTGTGGCCACCGCGGCCCCCAAGGTCGCCACAGCCAGTACTTTGGCTCCCGCCGCCGACTCAGACACCCCCGTCAACCGGCTGGCCCGCGCCAGCGCGGTCGCCCAAGCCGTCTCCAAGGTCGCTGTGGCCTGCACGGACACCCCCTCTGCAGACAAAGTGGCCGCAGCCAACACGGCCGGCCGCTTCAGCACAAGTGCTCTCGCTCCCCCCAAGGTCGGCGCCGCGAGTACAGTCGCCACCGCCAGCAATGACACGCCCACTGCCAGAACGGCCAGCGGCGTCAGCACGGGTGCTCCCGCTGCCGTCGAGGTCGCCATCGCCATTAGGGGCTCCCCGGCGGCCAGCACGGACACTCCCGCCCCCCCCAAGGTCACCCCCGCCATCACGCTCGCCCCTACCAGCCCGTTTGCCGCCGCCGTCAACGCGGTGGTCGCCGCCTGTACTGCCCCCTCGGCCTCCAACACGGCCGCTCCCAGTACAGTAGCTGCTGCTGGTACGGTCGCCGCCCTCGGTACGGGCGCCGCCGTCAGCACGGGTGCCTCCACCGAGACGGTGACCACCGCCTGCACTGTGTGCGTTGCGGATGATACGGTGGTCGCCGCCAGTACGGTGGGCGCGGTCTAAAGGCCGGCGTCGGAGGCTTCTACGGGCTCAAGAGTGGCCGCAGCCGCCAGTACTGGCGCTGGTGTTTTCCTCGACGCCGGCGCGGCGCGCGACGCGCACGGCGCAGAGGACGCTGATGTGGTCGCTCCCCTGGCAGCTGATAAGGCCAACCCAGTCAATCCGGCGACGCCGTCTACTCGCTCTGCTGTCACCAGTACGCGCGGTTCAACTCGAATGGGGACTGCTTTTGTTCCCTCTGGTGGTAGGAGTGCCAGTGAGAAGCGGGCAGCAAGTTGCAACGACAAGACCAATGCCAACGCCTCTAACCAACTGTACGTTCGTGCTGCTGACTTTTCACCCTTTGTTATACTATCGGTCCTTCTTTGCCTTTTACGTACTGTTGCAACCGTACTGGACGCGGTGGTTGTCTGTACATCATGTGCAAGTACTATCTGGGCGCGTCTTGAACGCTTGTGCTTCCCTCTGTCTTTCTGTCTTGCAATACAGTCAAGAGAGGCTGTACTTCAGTTGGAAAACAAGCAAGCCAGGTAGCCGGCTGTTGCACATTTACAGCAACTCCGCCCCTCTACCCAAGTCACCGTCAACCCCATCTCGAAAGCGCACGAGGGCACAAGCGTTGGCGGACGAGTCGAGCTCCATCGTCGGTAAGCTCCAGTGGACGCGTGACGGTACTGCTGTTCCTGTTTCCCGTCCCGCCTGGAACCTTACTGGCGGGGACGCCACGCTTTATGCGTACATATATGCACACAACTCCTACGTCGCGGCAATGGCGGCGTCGCGCAAGACCTTTTTTTTGGAGTCGCCGGTCGGCGACGAGGGCCTGACGCTTGACGCGTCGCCCCCTTCGAAGAGACTGCGCCAAGCGGCTTGCGATGTGGACGAGGAAAAAGTTGCCGTGGGTGGTTCCGTTGGTTTTGGTGGCCCCGCGGTCATCGGCGTCGACAGCAGCGCTGGCAGGGACTCCAGCCTTCCGGGCCTCGGCAAAGACGGCGCTGGGAGTGACAAGGACGGCGGCGCCGCGGTCGGTGCGGATGTCAACGCTGGAGCGGGTGCCGTTGGTGCCGCCTCGGCTACTGGCGGGGGGGCCGACGGCGACGGCGTGGGCGAGGACGTTGGCGCGGGTGTCGCTGGAGACCTCAAGCGCTTCTCGACGCCACGTCGATCACCATTTGTGAGACGCAAGAAGGCCGCTCCCGTGGTCTAGACTGGGCATCGGCGCATTCTGCGTCTTCGGCGCTAACTCACGAGGCGTTTACTACAAGCGCTCGTCAAACCGAAGTCGGCTGACGACGGTTTTCATTCGTCCAGCACGCTGGAAGCAATTCTGAGGGAGGTTGTGATGAAAGTTCATGGCGTCAATGCCACGGCGGCCAAGGATATGCTGAGTAACGTGTACCGGCCGGCAGTCCCGAGCGCGAGCGGTCGGGCAAAGATGGAATCATCGGCACGGAAGGCCAAGGAGCCTGCCCCTGTGGCACTTCGTCTGTGGTTGGATAAAACACGCAACAACATTCACTGCAGCCTGAACAAGGTCATCCAGCGGACTTGGGTAGAGGGCGCTTCCTTTGAAGGTCGATCGAAGCCGGCAGCGGCTGAATTTCTCGGCGGGTATGGCTTCCTGGAGTCTGTCGTAGGTAAGCGGGGGACGGTGATCGCGACGTTACCAACCATTCTGTACTGTGGTGGAAACTTGGAGGACGGTACCCTCTCGGGTGGGTAGAATGGGACTGCCGTAGTCAAGGTGGACCTCACCACCCTCGCCTTTCTCTTGAGCAAGGTACGGATTGCGTGGGTGCAAGCTGACACGCGTAGTGAGTACTACTGTGAGTGGTGTGCGTGCTGGACGCATAGTGTGAGTGGCATGTGTATTGAATGTATGTACTGAAGGTGTGCTGCCTGAGTTTGCTATCACCTGTTGGCACGTACTCGTCTTTTTATGCTCTGAGCTGTGACATGTCACTGTATCGGCGCTACCCAACACAGATCCGTCCCTTGCTCGAGTAGGTCTGCGTCACGGACTTACTCCCCGTCGGAAGTAAGAAACCGAGTGCCTCGGGCCTGCACGGCGGCGTCGTGAAGATGGGACGGTTGGTCTGGGCTAAAGAGCTGAAGTACCTGCACGCGCACGTCGACAGCAACACTGACGGCTGGGGCGCCCTCATATCCACGAACAAGGGAGACAAATGCCGGGAAAACATAGCCGACGACCCGGGCGCGCCCAACGCCTCCATCGACTTGAAGATCGACGTCGACAAGAATGAGGAGAGTGTCGACGTCGTCACGCCGGCAGAGGTCGCGCAGCTGAAACAGCTCGTGCGCGACTGGGTTGCCGAGCGCAAGGACGATGTCGCGGTCATTGACGACGACAACGACGCTGACTATCCTGCAGGCCGTGGTGCTGATGCTGGCGGCGGAGATGAGGGCGGAGATGCGGGGGGCGGCGGCGCAGGAGTTGGGGGTGGCGATGGTGGGGCAGGTGAGGGCGGCGGTGGTGCTGGGGGCGCACATTTGGGGGGCCACGGAAGTGGTGGTGGTGAAGGTGGTGCGGGTACCAGTGGTGGGTCCTGTCCGGGCACGAATGTGAGCGGCGACCGGGGCGGTGGCGAGGACGCGCCGAGCGGCACGGACGCAGCCATCGATGATCTATTCGGGATTGCTCGAACGCGCCATCCGCTTTCGCCGACGAGCTCGGAGGAGAGGCCAGTCATGCAGCGCAAGCTGCGGCCAAAGTGGACTTGCAGTCGCGTTGACTCCGACGCGGAGAGCACGGGGAGGTCGTCCGAAAACAACTCGGACATGGATTTCATTGTCAGTGATGGTGCTTCTCCTGAGAGCCTCTAGCCGTGCGTGTGTGAGAGTATGTTTTCTTTCTTGTTCTCTATACTGTTGTTTCGTCTCGCTTTTACTTTGGCGTTGTATGCTGTGCTTGCTGTGTTGAACGCACTCGGCTTCTGCGACTTGTTTCTCTTTTGTTTCTTGTAGTACCACGGGGCCCGTGTTGACGGGGACCACCGCGGGTGCGCCGGAGGCGCCGGGGGACGAGGCGACCGGCGGGGGGCGACGACGCCGGCGGCGGTGGTTGGCAGCGGGACGGCGACGCGGGAGTGGGGACGTCGGGCCCGCCCCGCTGCTCGGCCCGAGCCACCGGGGGAGCGCACCCGCTCCGCCGCGCCGCGACGCGCGGGTCCTACGGGGGGCCGGGTTGGCGCGCCCGAGAGGGCGCGGCATGCGACGGCTGACCGGGCGCCACGCGGCGGGTGCAGCGCGTTGCGCGTGGGATTGTTACTCCCCCTCGTCTGTAATGATCGCTTCGGG
>Ga0209093_1001912_pt1 | contig 11826 bp, 10 predicted proteins | sample SidtaG_4_FD_187450 | JGI IMG/M metagenome (GOLD analysis project Ga0209093, IMG submission 187450) | Marine algal microbial communities from Sidmouth, United Kingdom - Sidmouth_Male1 metaG (SPAdes) (version 2) | ecosystem: Host-associated > Algae > Red algae > Unclassified | place: Sidmouth...
TGTTGTTGATGTCCACTAAGTGCGTGGGTGCAGCAAATCGCAGTTTCATCATTGGCAAGAGGCTGTGTCCTCCAGCGAGTATTTTGGCATCTTCGCCGTATTCGGCGAGTAGCGCGAGGGCATCATTGATGGTGCTCGGCGCAGCGTATTCAAAGCCTTCAGGTATCATGTGAAGTTTAAGTTTAAGTTTAATGGGAATTTAACGTGGATTTTGTATGATATTTTTAATCAAAGATATTATTCTTTTTGAGAATTGCATAACGGAATAAAATAATTTATTTTTTAATAAAGATTAATAAACATTTGGTGCGTGAAAATGTTTTGATGTGTTCTGCGGAATAAACTTTGTAATGACTGCTTTAGTTATCAAGTATATTATTATTGTAATTTTTAATTAACTTGAAAGCAATGTTTTACAAATACTTTTACAACTCACTTGACAGCTAAAGCAGTCATTACAGTGTTACTGGTCAGCCTGTGAAGTAGCTGGTACGAGGGAACGTTATGTGGTAGTTTTTCGTTTTTGTTTTATGAAAAAAATTATAACAGTAATCATGTTGTGTTGGGCTACATTGGTTTGTGGTCAGGAGACTTTTAGCGGTACGATAATCGACAGTGAATCGGGTGAAGCGTTGCCTTATGCGAATGTGGGGGTGGTCGGAAAGAACATTGGCACAGTTACGGACATTAAGGGTGAATTTAGCCTTAAAATTGATGCGGAATATGATGCGGATACTTTGATGATGTCGATGATTGCTTACGAGGATTTGGTGTTTGTTGTGAGGGATTTTAAGGAGCAATTATCGAATAATTCTACATTTAAATTGACTTCAAAAACGACTGATTTGCAAGAGATTGTGGTGTCGGGTAGCCAATTAAAAAGTAAAATTCTCGGCAACAAAACCAAGTCGAAAAATATCAGAGGTCATTTTATTGCCGATGAATTGGGGAGTGAAGTCGGTATTATTATTAAAATCAAAAAAAGTCCTACGTATATTGATAAATTTCATGCTTCTATTGCAGAGAATAAATATGGTTTGTTGAAATTCAGGTTGAATTTTTATACTGTAAAAGACAAGATGCCACACGAGAATATTTTGACAGAAAATATTATTGTAGAAACTCAAATCAAAGAAGGCGTGTTGACGGTAGATTTGAGTGAGTATAATATTGTCGTGGAAGATGATTTTATGGTATCGCTGGAATGGGTTGAGGATTTGGGGGAAGACGGGCTGTTTTTTTCGATGTCCTTTTTCGGAAGTCCGGTCATTTCAAGGCAGACGAGTCAGGCATATTGGAAGAAGCTGAAACCGATTGGTATTGGATTTAGTGTGACGGCGAAGTATTAGCGTGTCACACTATGAAACCTAAAATAAAGCTTTTACTGCAACCTTACTTTCAGCACGAAAGGGTCAAAAACCTATCCGACATACAAATATCCATCATAAATAACTGCACCTGATGCGGCACTTATCTGTTCACCTTTATTCGCAAAAGGAGTGAGCTTTGAATATTTTTGTCGAGAATACTACTGTTACTTTTGATTTTTTTTGCCATTTCAATAGACTCTTCTTCATTGAGTTCTTCCAGTCGTTCTCTTTCTTCTCTTTCTCTGGCAAATTTTAGCCAATTTTCTAAATCTTCCTTTGTGAATGAATAGAGGATTTCATTAAACTGCTTTCTGATTTTATCCAAATCTAACATAAACTCTATTTTGAAACTGTTCTTAAAGAAACAAATGAAAATTATGAATTTCATTTAAATATAATATTTTTCTGTGCTTGTTTTCAAAGGAATAACTAAGAGAAAATACTCTTTAAGCCTACCAAGATAGAAACAACAAGAATGCCCATCATAATTAAACACCCAAAATCACTCAATTTATCTCGCCAAGTAACTTCATAAGTCACGGCTTCAATCAAATTTGGTACAGGTTCAACGTAGTCAATTATGATGTCGCTGCCTTCGCTCACCCAATCTGGCAAGTATTCTAAGTGATGATATTCTTTATGCTCATTATGTTCAAAGCTATATGCGGCAGCAAGTAATTCAGCGGCAAATAATTTCAAACCTTCTCCATTCGCTTTGATACAGCCTTCTACATGATGCTCTCCGTATCTGAAAATCCCGAAGTTGGCATTTTCGGGAGATGTACTTGCTTCAATCTTTTGAATAATTTCTTGCAATTCGTCTGGTGTCATATTTATTCTTTGTGGGAAAACGTATTTATTTCGCAATTAATTCACACAAAAACAAAAAAAAGCCCACCCCAAAAGGAGTGAACTTTTCAATATCTCTAAAATTTCAGTGAAAATTACCCACCAAAATCATCAAATGCAATATTTTCTTCCGGTACACCGAGTTCGTCAAGTGTTTTGATGACAGAAGCGTTCATTGCAGGAGGTCCGCAGAAGTAGTATTCTACCTCTTCCGGTTCGGGGTGGTTTTTGAGGTACTGCTCGTAAGCTACGCTCATGATGTAACCTTTGAAACCATCACCTTCCTCGTCGTGAATATCTTTTTTCTCTTTCCAATTATCTTCTTCTAACGGATTATCGAGTGCGACATAGAATTTGAAATTTGGAAATTCCTTTTCTATTTGTCTGAAATCTTCGATGTAGAACAACTCGCGCTTGGTACGTCCACCATACCAAAATGTGACTTTACGGTCAGTCGTTTTGAGTGTGTGGAACAAGTGGAACAAATGCGAACGCAGCGGCGCCATACCCGCACCACCACCAATATAAACCATTTCTTTCTTGGTCGGCTTGATGAAAAACTCGCCATAAGGACCAGAAATCGTCACCTTATCACCCGGCTTCGCGCCGAATACATAGGAGGAACAAATACCCGGATTGACATTCATCCACGCATTAGCGGCTCTATCCCAGGGCGGTGTCGCTACACGAATATTGAGCATGACGATATTGCCCTCGGCAGGGTGATTCGCCATAGAATATGCACGGAAAATCGGCTCGTCATTGACCATTTTCAAATCCCACAAGCCATATTTATCCCATTCTGATTGGAACTCTTTGGCAGGTTTGCCCATGCGCGGGTGCGAAGTGATGTCGATGTCTTTGTATTCTACTGTCGTCTTTGGTACATCAATTTGAATGTAACCACCTGCCTCAAATTCGAGTTCCTCACCTTCCGGCAATTGCACTACAAATTCCTTGATAAACGAAGCAACATTATAATTCGACTTAACGGTACAATCCCATTTCTTAATACCAAAAATCTCTTCCGGCACACGAATGTCCATATCGCTACGCACCTTGACTTGGCAAGCCAAACGCCAGTTGTCTGCCGCTTCTTTGCGTGTCAAGTGGTTCATTTCGGTAGGTAGTGTATCGCCACCACCTGCGTCCACCTGACATAAGCACATCGCGCAGGTGCCACCGCCGCCACAGGCAGAAGGTAAGAAAACATTGCGCTCCGAAAGGGTCGAAAGCAAGGTTGCACCCGGCGAAGTAAGGATTGGATTTTCCTTGTCGCCATTCACATATATCTTAACCTCACCTTGCGGTAATAATTGGCGACGCGCAAATATCAACATCGCCGCAATACCGGAAATGACCAATCCAAAAACTACTACTGCTGAAAGTATTAAACCCATAACATTTTATAAATGTAAAATGTAAAATGTAAAATATCAAATGTAAAAGGAATCAATTAAGTTTGAAAAAATAAATGCGATTTGTACATATGCTTTTTTTACTGTAAAAAAAGAATAAATTACGATAAATTAGTTCACGTACTATTAGCACTTTTACATTTTAAATTTGATATTTTACATTTTATATTTAAAAAAATATCAATACAAAATTTGCTATAAAAAACATAACGTTAGCGCCGTCCACCGTCAAGCGAAGCGTCCGTCTACCGTCAGCCGTTCACTGTTATTTCCCTGCCGTAAGTGCCGCCGGGTCAATGCCCATCAAACTCATAAAGGCAATCCCCATCAATCCGGTCAGAATAAAGGCAATACCCAAACCGCGTAGTGCAGGTGGAACAGCCGAGTAGCGCAATTTCTCACGAATGGCAGCAATCGCCACAATCGCCAAGAAAAAGCCAAAGCCCGAACCGATACCAAAGGCTACTGATTCGCCGAAGGCATACTCACGCGATACCATGAACAAAGAACCACCGAGAATGGCGCAATTCACCGTAATCAAGGGCAAGAAGATACCAAGCGCAGTGTACAGTGCGGGAGAAAGTTTTTCAATGACCATCTCCACCAACTGTACCATCGCAGCAATAACGGCAATAAACAGAATCAGTCGCAGAAAGGTCAAATCCATTTCTGTACCGACGATACCCGACAGCACATTTGTACTTGGTTCGAGTAGAAAAGTATAAATAACCCAGTTGATAGGCATCGTGATAGCGAGTACGAAAATGACCGCCGCGCCAAGCCCAACTGCTGTTTTGACCGTCTTTGATACCGCCAAATACGAACACATACCCAAGAAGTAGGCAAGTACCATATTTTCAATAAAAGCGGCTTTGATAAATATATTAAATAATTCCATTTTTCTAATTTTTGATTTGGGGATTTTTGATTTTTGATTGTCCGCTTCACGTTAGGCTGCGGACTGCCGACTGACAAACTGCGGACTATTCTAACTCACATCGACCAACTTCGTATTCCAACTACGCTGTATCCATATCATTACCCCGATAACAAATAAGGCAGCTGCCGGTAGTACCATCAAACCATTATTGGCATACCAACCAAATAACATGCTACCCCAACCCGCAGAAACGGTATCAATCAAATACTCAGGCGTAGGACCAATAAGTTTGAATCCGGCAAATGTACCTTTTCCAAATACCTCACGAATCGCAGCTACGATAATCAAAATACCGCCATAACCCAAGCCATTACCAATGCCATCAAGGAATGAACGCCAGGGCTTATTCGCCATCGCAAAGGCTTCTAAACGCCCCATCACGATACAGTTGGTGATAATCAAACCGATAAATACGGACAATTGCTTATATACGGTAAACGAAAAGGCTTTGAGTACCAACTCCACCACCGTCACCAAGAAGGCAATAACTACGAGCTGGACAATCATACGTACCTGCTTAGGCATACTATTACGCAGAAGTGAAACGGTGAGATTGGCAAAAGCACAAACGAAAACCACCGCTATCGCCATCACAAAGGAAGGCACAACAAGCGTTGTTACTGCCAATGCCGAACAGATACCCAATACCTGTACCGTCACCGGATTATTGTCATTGAGCGGGTCGGTGATGAGTGCGCGTTCTTTTTTGCCAAATAAAGGCTCACTCGATTTTACCGCTATATCTTTTTCTTGAACTGCTGTATCAGCCATGCTATTTTTTAATGGTTAATGGTTAATGGTTAATGGTTAATTTTTGGTTTTCGCTGCGCGAAAAAAATGTATTAATCATTAATCGTTAATCATTAATCGTTATTATTTATTTTCAAAATATGCAAAATATGGATTCATACCCTTCGCTATCATTTCTGTGATACCGTCGCCGGTAACAGTAGCACCGGAAATAGCATCAACTTCGTAAGGTTCATACACCGGATCTTCACGTTGCCCACCTTTTCGAAGGGAGAGGTATTCGTCGTTTTCATCGTTGTATATTTTGTCTCCGATAAACTGCTTTTTAAAGTCAGCGTTGTCTTTTATTTCTGCACCAAGTCCGGGTGTTTCGCCTGCATGGTCGAAAGTAACGCCTGCGATAGTACGAAAATCATCTTTGAGTGCAATAGCTCCCCAGATTTTATCCCAAAGTCCGTTGCCACGTACACTGACAATATAAAGGTCGTTACCTTCATAATTGAATACATAAAGCGGATATTGACGGTTGGCTTTAGGTTTTTTTTCTTCCTTTTTTAAATCAAGGTCTTCCGCCTTGATTTCTTTACCAGCGGAGTTTTGCTTCTTCACGACATTACCTTCTGCATCCAATACGAATTGTTTGACTTCAGCAAAAGTCGATTCAATTACGTCATCCTCTGCATCCGCAAATTTGGTGTCAACCGCACCCAAGATGTCTTTTTTCTTAAATAGGGCTTCATTTTTTTCCTGTAAAGGCTTCAATGAAGTCGCCAAGAACGCCAAGACCACCGCCACAACGGTCGTCAAGGCAAGGGTATATAAAAATACGTATTTATTACTATGCACCTGTTTTGATTTTTGATTTTTGATTGAGTGATTTTTGATTGAATCTAAAATCTAAAATCACTAAATCTGAAATCGTTTCATTTATTGAGAAACACGTTTCAATCGTTTGGAAATATTTGCTTCTAATACGTAGTGATCAATGAGTGGCGCAAATACATTCATAAACAAGATAGCTAACATCCAACCTTCCGGATATGCCGGATTGAGTACGCGGACAATCATACCGACGACACCAATCATAAAGCCGTAAATCAATTTGCCCGTAGGCGTAGAAGCGGCTGTTACCGGGTCAGTTGCCATAAATGCCATAGCGAAGAAGAATGACCCCATCCAGAAGTGATATTGCCACGGTACTGCCATGAAAACATGGAAACTACCGACAAGGTTCATCAAAATTGCAGTAGCAGCCGCACCAATGAACATCGACAACATAATACGCCAACTCGCTATGCGAAGTGCCAATAATATTGCTACACCAATCAAAATCAAAGGCTTGCAAGTTTCGCCGATAGAACCGGGAATTGCGCCCCAAAACATTTGAGCGTTGGTGTATTGCGCCTGTACTGCACCCCAACCATCTTTGGCAGCGAGGGCAAGCGGTGTCGCGCCTGTCCAACCATCTACGGAAGTGGTGGCGTATTTATAGGCGAACTCCGCGAATGTTTTCCCCTCTGGAATAGCCTCAACACCCAATGCCGCCATTGTCGCGCCTTTCATGCCGAATATTTGGTGTAGCCAATTATAGTCGTAAGCTACCCAGCAAATATCACCCGAAATATCGCCCGGATAAGCAAAGAAGACAAAGACCCGCGCAAGCAAGGCAATATTCAAAACATTCATTCCCGTACCACCGAAGGCTTCTTTACCAATTACCACTGCGAAAGCAATCGCAACTGCCAACATCCAAAGCGGAATGTCCGGCGGCATAATCAAAGGAATCAGCGCACCTGATACCAAATAACCTTCTTCAATCGCATGACCTTTCTTAGCAGCATAAAAGAACTCTATACCCAAGCCTACCAAATTCGACACGATGAAAATCGGCAAGATTTGCAGCGCACCGTACAAGAGTTTTGTCAGAAAGCCACCCAAAAAACCATCATACATCCCCAAAGCGGCGTAGTGCTGATGACCTATGTTATACATACCAAAAATGTAGCACAAAGCCATAGCTTGTACAACGATGAACATGGTACGTTTCAAATCCATACCATCGCGTATGTGTACGCCACCCGACCCGCGTGTAACGTGATTAGGTGCGTATGCGAAGGTAAAAAAACCGTCGTACAACGTATGTAACATACGTTTCTCTTTCGGCGGCTCGAATTTTTTTACAAAATCTAAAAATTTGCTCATTTTTAGTTAATCAGTTTAACTGGTTTGTTGAGGAAAATTGTACTGACGACTTTAGCCGTCAAGTATCTCTATGTTCCGCGACGGCTAAAGTCGTCGGTACGGATATTATCTAAAATTTGTATTTCAATGTTTTTTATGGGTACATATAATGCTCAATGTAAAAAACATCCTTTTCTAAAGCATCAAAATAACTAAGAATTTCTCCAGCATTTAAATAGTCAAAAAGAAAATTAGGCAACTCAATTCTGAAATTTCCTATTATTTTTCTTCCTGTTAATTTATCTACACTAATTATCAAACCACAATTAGAACACTGAAGTCCCTCTTTAGATTCAAATGGGAAATTAATTTGGTTTAATCGTGGTCTGTTTTTGAATTTTTTGATTAAAACCTCAATAACCTTATCATATAAATTGAAATTGCAATGTGGACAAGTTGCATGATGCTTCAATTCAATTTCTCCCCATTTAATAAGTTCAATTTTACCATCTTCATTCTCGTAAAAATAATAGTCCTCATCTCCAATAAACCAATTGATTTCATAAAACTCAATTGTCAATAAACGCTTTAAGTCATCCAAGCTCCATATTAGTGGAATTTTTTTATGCTTGGATTCTTCAGACATCCTTCGATGGCATTCCTTCGATAATTCTTCAACACTAATCTCTATCTTCCCAATGTCTTTTTTCCTTATCCGAAATTCAGACAAAAGATAAAGGTTATTGGTTACTCCCATTATACATTAAGGCTGTTTACCCTTGCTCGCGCAGTGTCTCCAAACCATTTCGCAGAATTTCCTGCACATTGGTCTTGGATGTACAGGCAAATTCACATAAAGCCACATCTTCCGGCGCGAGTTCGTAAATACCCAAACCTTCCATGCGGTCAAAGTCATTCGCCAAAATCGCTTTGACAATATGTTGAGGATAAACATCCATCGGCAACACTTGTTCATACTGCCCCGTGACTACGAGGGCGCGAGGTTCGCCGTGCGTATTGGTTTCTGCTCTGTATGTAATGTCGGTAAATGCTGAACCGGGGAAAGTAGATGATACACTCGGACGCACTGCAACGGGATTCAACCAACCAAATAATTCGTACTCGTCATTTTCGTGCAAAACGGTAATTTGGTCGTCAAAAAAGCCGAGATAGCCATCATTTGCGATTTGATGTCCGGTCAATACATCGCCTGCTACGGTGCGGGTTTTGCGTTCAGTGAAAATATTATTTTTCAGAATATCTTCTACACTTGCACCGAGTGGTACGCGGTAATATTTCGGGTCGCGCACTTCTGCGCCTGTGACGGCGATGGTGCGTTCTGCTTTATATTTTCCACTGACGAATAAATTACCGATAATTGCTACATCCTGTGCGTTTACCGTCCACACGACTTCACCTTTATTAATAGGTGCAGTGTGGTGGATTTGTATGCCGACATTCCCTGCGGGGTGTGGTCCGCTGAACCAATGCTTTTCTACATTTTCGGCGCGGGTGAAGGCTAAAGCCGGCGCATCTTCTGCCCCTGCATTTAATCCTAAATGTACTTTTCCGTCTGTTAATTTCGCCAAAACATTCAAACCACGTTGAAATGCAGTTGCATTTTTATCCACAATAAAATTAAGGTCAGGAGCAAGCGGTGCGGAATCGAAAGTCGATACAAAAATATCGCGTGGCACCTCAATCGGGTCAGCCACCAATTCATAAGGGCGCTGACGAATGAACGCCCACACGCCACTTTCGGTGAGATAATTGACCAATTGTTCGCGTGTTTCAAATTTGCTTAAATTTGGAATTTCACGCTCGGTATATTGTTGTTCTCTGTCGGCGAGAATAACGATTTTATCAATCGCTCTTTTCTCTCCGCGAATCACATCCACTATCTGTCCGCTAACGGGTGAAGCATATTTTATTTCAGGACGTTTTTTGTCGAAAAATAAAATATCACCTGCTTTTACCTCATCATCTTTGGCAACCAACACTTTCGGAATCGGCGACATGCCTATAAAGTCACGCGGACTGATGGCTACGGTATTTATTCTCGCTTCGCCGAGTACTTTTTTTGCTTCACCTTCTAATAGGATGTCGTGTCCGCGTTTTAGGTGTGTGACACTCGCACCGTTGGTATATTCGGCTGTACGCGGACGAGTAATTTCGGAAAGACGTGGAAAGAGTGAGTAGTTTTCACCTGTTTTGTCGGCACCGGTTTTACGGGCTTCTTCGCCCATAAAAATGTCGGAAACCAACAAAATGACCACTAATAATATCAGGAGTGCAACTGCGAATAGAGCCGTCAACATGGCAGTAGAAAGACCACCGGATTGTGCTTGGGCGGTGACCGCGAGGGTCATCAAAGCAAAAAGTAAGACGGGTCGTTTAAATCGAATATTCAATTTAATATATTTTAAGTATGTGTTCGTGGTTCTTAGTTTATCGTTCTTAGCTGATAAATATTTGAATTTTAATTGATTATAAATTAGCAATTAAAACAAATAAATAACATAGAACGAAGTACAAAGAACGTAGAACCCGATTGGTTGTCAAAAATCGCTGCAAAGATAAAAACCTTACAGCAAAAAAGACAGCCAGAATTAACTTTTTGCTAATAGGAAGGATTTATTTAGATTTTTTCTAAATAAAATAAAATTTACTTGTATGATATACCTTGCCTTATGGTAAATGTGATTACCGACTATCTTTTTTATGGCAATCGCATAAAAAATAAAAACACTCAAATCAACCGTCATTCTGAATCAAGTTCAGAATGACGGTTCTTTTTTTAGGTTTTAATGGGAAATTATTTTTATGCGATTGCTGCAACAAAAAATATCAAATTCACCGACAAATATTTTTTCCACATTCGTAGGGACAAGGCATGTCTTGTCCCTACGAAATGTGTTTATTTAAAAAATCTCCAATTTCCCAAAATTCGCATCCACACCATCCTTCACGTCCACTTTTTTTCCATCTACGATCACCTCATTTACTGTGAAAGGAAAGCCATGAAATTCGAGTAAATATTTATTGAACGTTGGCGTAAAATCTCCTTCTATGGTTTGTTCAACATTCAAGCGAGCGTCTGCTCCTGTTAATTTAAATTCAGACAGACGATACGCACCGGTTTCGTAAGCAAATGTTTCTTTATCATCCTCATATAAATGACTGATTTCTGCGCCATTTTTATAATAAATATGCAAAGTAATTTCTGTAAGTTCTTTCTCCCCCACATACTGTTGAATCGGATAATTCGGAACGATTGCCCCTGCCTTTACAAACATCGGCACTTGGTCAAGCGGACATTTGACTTCATATTCATTTCTGCCTTTGAGTGTTTCATCTGTCCAGAAGTTAATCCATTCGCCTTCAGGTAGGTAGAGCTTTCGACTTGTTGCTTTTTCTACCACCACAGGACAAACCAAAATATGCGAACCACACAAAAATTCATGGTCTTTATTATTGATATCGGGCGCAGTTTGGTCATAAAAAACGATAGGCGTCAACATCGGTGTACCTTCTTTGTGATACCGATAAAATGCCGTATAAATATAAGGCAACAAACGATAACGCAACTCCACAAAACGCTTGAATAAATACGTACATTCTTCGCCAAAAGACCAGGGTTCTTGGTCGCCATGATCGCCCGATGAATGAACGCGGCAAAAGGGATGAAAAATGCCCAATTGAATCCAACGCACCATCAACTCCGCCGTAGGCTGCTCAACGAAACCACCAATATCCGACCCCGCAAATGAGATACCGGACACCGCCAATCTTTGCGCTTGTACACCCGCGAGCCAAAGGTGCTCCCAAGTGGCGATGTTGTCACCCGTCCATACGCTCGTATAACGTTGCAAACCTGAGTATCCGGAGCGCGTGATAATCAGTGTGCGTTTACCACGTCGATACTTTTTGACCCCTTCCGCCGTAGCGCGTGCCATTTGCATACCATATATATTGTGCGCTTTGCGGTGGCTCGTCGGGTTGCCGTCGTAGTCAAATATCACATTATCAGGAAAGGTCTTGTTTTCGACCTCAAAAACGGCGGGTTCATTCATGTCATTCCAGACACCTGCGATGCCGATTTCTTCGATAAGTTCCTGATACAAATCCGCCCACCAGTCGCGCACTTCAGGGCGTGTAAAGTCGGGAAAATAACAATCTCCGGGCCACACTTTTCCCTCCACAAAAGGTCCGTCAGTGTGTCGGCAGAAGTAACCTTTTTCTAAACCTTCATTGAAAATCGGGTAGTTTTTATCCTTCTTGATGCCGGGATCTATAATGACCATAGTTTGGAATCCAT
>Ga0209093_1001914_pt1 | contig 11821 bp, 7 predicted proteins | sample SidtaG_4_FD_187450 | JGI IMG/M metagenome (GOLD analysis project Ga0209093, IMG submission 187450) | Marine algal microbial communities from Sidmouth, United Kingdom - Sidmouth_Male1 metaG (SPAdes) (version 2) | ecosystem: Host-associated > Algae > Red algae > Unclassified | place: Sidmouth...
TGGCGTGAGTAGGTGTTTTGCAATAACATAAGTTTGAGTGGCTTTGTTGTAGTGGGAATAAGAGTAGCACCCCGACCCTTAGTACACTTTGTTTCAATCCTTGTTATAATGGAAGTGGGGTAAGAAGGTTATAGTACCGGGCTGCACACCCGGTACTTTTTTTGTTTCAATCCTTGTTATAATGGAAGTGGGGTAAGAAGCAAATTGTTTGGATTCCCTCAGCTTGCGCTGCATCATGTTTCAATCCTTGTTATAATGGAAGTGGGGTAAGAAGTTTTTCCCATAATTGCGTATTATGAAATGCAGATTTGGTTTCAATCCTTGTTATAATGGAAGTGGGGTAAGAAGAACCAAGATGTAAACGACAATCAGGCAATTCAACTCTGTTTCAATCCTTGTTATAATGGAAGTGGGGTAAGAAGAATGAAGTATTCTCTGCTAATGATATTATAGGTTTAGTTTCAATCCTTGTTATAATGGAAGTGGGGTAAGAAGTCTGATTGTAAATATTTTAATGCTTCTGTCATGGGAGTTTCAATCCTTGTTATAATGGAAGTGGGGTAAGAAGTAAAGGCTAAAGGAAGTTGGGTATAATTTTAACTAAGTTTCAATCCTTGTTATAATGGAAGTGGGGTAAGAAGAGAAATTTATGAACTTATAAATAGCTGGGCTTTTGAGTTTCAATCCTTGTTATAATGGAAGTGGGGTAAGAAGCTGACTGGTGGGAAAAACTGGATAAGGTTTTGTCAAAGTTTCAATCCTTGTTATAATGGAAGTGGGGTAAGAAGAATTCTTGGGGCGGCAATTGGGAAATTGCAGAGTTGTTTCAATCCTTGTTATAATGGAAGTGGGGTAAGAAGTCCAATGGGCAGGGACAAAAATCAACTTCGAGTTTTGTTTCAATCCTTGTTATAATGGAAGTGGGGTAAGAAGTTTTCTTAAAAATTTGCTATTCTCACATTTTTGTATGTTTCAATCCTTGTTATAATGGAAGTGGGGTAAGAAGTTTGCGGACGTGAATTGTGTTGCCTTGCCATTCAAGTTTCAATCCTTGTTATAATGGAAGTGGGGTAAGAAGAAAGGCGCGTCCAGTCAAAAAGAGAAATGTTTGAATCGTTTCAATCCTTGTTATAATGGAAGTGGGGTAAGAAGTGTTTATATAATAACACATCAAGCTTATATAGATTCATGTTTCAATCCTTGTTATAATGGAAGTGGGGTAAGAAGATACAGGCGATGGCGTCAATAGTGCAATACTTGATGTTGTTTCAATCCTTGTTATAATGGAAGTGGGGTAAGAAGAAACGATACTTTGAATTTATTGTCAATGGCTTCTTGGGTTTCAATCCTTGTTATAATGGAAGTGGGGTAAGAAGTTTGCGATACTCTACTTTTTCATCACCATTTAGGCGGTTTCAATCCTTGTTATAATGGAAGTGGGGTAAGAAGGTGACTGTGAAATATTCGTCAGGAATTTCAAAATCAGTTTCAATCCTTGTTATAATGGAAGTGGGGTAAGAAGTTGGTTTCATAATAATTTTTCTAATAATTCAACATGTTTCAATCCTTGTTATAATGGAAGTGGGGTAAGAAGAATTTTCATATTCATTGAAAATATTCCCTTCTGTGTGTTTCAATCCTTGTTATAATGGAAGTGGGGTAAGAAGTTGCTTATATCCATTTGCTACCGTTGGTTGGTTTCCAGTTTCAATCCTTGTTATAATGGAAGTGGGGTAAGAAGTAAACTCGTAATCGTCCTTTGCTAAACGAATACGGCGAGTTTCAATCCTTGTTATAATGGAAGTGGGGTAAGAAGAGTCAAGCAAAAAAGATTGGAGGTGCTACCGAAATTCGTTTCAATCCTTGTTATAATGGAAGTGGGGTAAGAAGTATTGTTGGTATTTGCTATGCTTCATCAAGAAGTCATGTTTCAATCCTTGTTATAATGGAAGTGGGGTAAGAAGTCGTAGCCTTGTTCTTTGGCGTTCCAATCCTTACTTTGTTTCAATCCTTGTTATAATGGAAGTGGGGTAAGAAGAACGCTTTGAGGATGCCGAAGGTGAAGGTAAGATATGTTTCAATCCTTGTTATAATGGAAGTGGGGTAAGAAGTTGGTTCATCACTAACACATTCACCCCTCACACAAGGTTTCAATCCTTGTTATAATGGAAGTGGGGTAAGAAGTGTCTTGGTCAATCTGTACCAAGATTGCAAGATTTCGTTTCAATCCTTGTTATAATGGAAGTGGGGTAAGAAGAAGTGCAACTACATTGCATGAACCGAAAATTTTATAGTTTCAATCCTTGTTATAATGGAAGTGGGGTAAGAAGGTGAAATCGAGTATTGTGGAAAAAACTGTGGAAGCGTTTCAATCCTTGTTATAATGGAAGTGGGGTAAGAAGTGTGATTTATGTGTGAGCGTTTCTGATTTTATCAAGTTTCAATCCTTGTTATAATGGAAGTGGGGTAAGAAGCGTACGCTTAGAAAGAAAAGAGGTCCGGAAACCTGTTTCAATCCTTGTTATAATGGAAGTGGGGTAAGAAGTATCTAATTCTGAAGGTAAACTACAAGCTAAGGCTGTGTTTCAATCCTTGTTATAATGGAAGTGGGGTAAGAAGCGCTTGATGCGGTCTGAAAAAATGGTTGTGACATATGTTTCAATCCTTGTTATAATGGAAGTGGGGTAAGAAGTTACGAATCCGATAGCGTCACTATCTTGGTCGTAAAGTTTCAATCCTTGTTATAATGGAAGTGGGGTAAGAAGTGTGAATGATAAATTGCTGATGTGTTTGTTTGAAGAGTTTCAATCCTTGTTATAATGGAAGTGGGGTAAGAAGTATCTGGCGTCCAATTAACATTTTAATGAGTAAATGTTTCAATCCTTGTTATAATGGAAGTGGGGTAAGAAGTATACTTAGCTCTTTTAGCCTTAACCTGAGTAGCTCCGTTTCAATCCTTGTTATAATGGAAGTGGGGTAAGAAGGCAACTATCTATCATCGGTGAATATCCCACAAGGAGTTTCAATCCTTGTTATAATGGAAGTGGGGTAAGAAGCCGATACACCTCAGACAACAAAAGCCCAAGATGGCAGTTTCAATCCTTGTTATAATGGAAGTGGGGTAAGAAGTCGGCTGCTATGCCGGAATAGAGATGTACCATTTTTGTTTCAATCCTTGTTATAATGGAAGTGGGGTAAGAAGAATGAATGGTGAGAAAAATGTGGAGTGGGAGACTCAGTTTCAATCCTTGTTATAATGGAAGTGGGGTAAGAAGCCGAATATCTCGGAGCAGTTGGATTTGTTTTCATTGTTTCAATCCTTGTTATAATGGAAGTGGGGTAAGAAGTCGCGCCGCGAAGCATTTGAGCGATTGGCAAAAGAGTTTCAATCCTTGTTATAATGGAAGTGGGGTAAGAAGCATGTCTTCAAGGAAGACTTCGTGCGCGTCTGCGTAGTTTCAATCCTTGTTATAATGGAAGTGGGGTAAGAAGCATAGTCCATCACCTCTTGGACTTCTTTTTTCGGGTGTTTCAATCCTTGTTATAATGGAAGTGGGGTAAGAAGTCTAATGTATAAGAAGTTTTCAGAATAAGCTATCTGGTTTCAATCCTTGTTATAATGGAAGTGGGGTAAGAAGTAGCTTCTCTTTGCCTTCCATCTTTTCTTTTCTTTTGTTTCAATCCTTGTTATAATGGAAGTGGGGTAAGAAGTAACGATATAATCGAAATATTATGACACTTTCTTTTTGTTTCAATCCTTGTTATAATGGAAGTGGGGTAAGAAGCATTTATCCAATACCAGACACCCCTACCGTATCAGTGTTTCAATCCTTGTTATAATGGAAGTGGGGTAAGAAGTGAAGCCTGTAAGATATTTGCTTGGGGATATGCCCTGTTTCAATCCTTGTTATAATGGAAGTGGGGTAAGAAGAAATTAAATTGAAAAATGGTAGTAACTGTAAAGTATGTTTCAATCCTTGTTATAATGGAAGTGGGGTAAGAAGAATTGTCCGGTGAACTCGGTACATTCGGGAAAGTCAGTTTCAATCCTTGTTATAATGGAAGTGGGGTAAGAAGTATTTGTCACACCACAAACATTCAATATTTCATAATAGTTTCAATCCTTGTTATAATGGAAGTGGGGTAAGAAGATTAGACAATAATTGTATATAAGATTCTGCAATACTGTTTCAATCCTTGTTATAATGGAAGTGGGGTAAGAAGTTGGTTTAGTTGTTTTCATTATCAATTTGATTTAGCGTTTCAATCCTTGTTATAATGGAAGTGGGGTAAGAAGTTAATGTCGGGATGCGTTCTTTTGGAGGGCAGTCTTGTTTCAATCCTTGTTATAATGGAAGTGGGGTAAGAAGAGTACACCAAAGAACATCTACTACCAGTAAGCGCGAGTTTCAATCCTTGTTATAATGGAAGTGGGGTAAGAAGCGCAGTTCATACAGATTCACAGGCTTTGGAATTAGTGTTTCAATCCTTGTTATAATGGAAGTGGGGTAAGAAGGATAGTAGGCTACGCAAGAGAAAGAATACACGAGTTGTTTCAATCCTTGTTATAATGGAAGTGGGGTAAGAAGTCTTGTAATGGTAACTTATTCATACTGGCGTGTAATGTTTCAATCCTTGTTATAATGGAAGTGGGGTAAGAAGTACAAGAAAAAGAAGTGAAGGAAAGGGGAGGGGTGAGTTTCAATCCTTGTTATAATGGAAGTGGGGTAAGAAGTACAAAAAAAACAAAACCCAATCCATTCCCGAAGCCCGTTTCAATCCTTGTTATAATGGAAGTGGGGTAAGAAGTACAAACCCGTTACGATAGTTGATACGCAGAAGGCTAGTTTCAATCCTTGTTATAATGGAAGTGGGGTAAGAAGTTTGATTCTGGATTTCGTACCTCTGATGGATCGGTGTTTCAATCCTTGTTATAATGGAAGTGGGGTAAGAAGCATTCGTTTCCGTAACGTTGCCGTCATTAGTTACGGTTTCAATCCTTGTTATAATGGAAGTGGGGTAAGAAGTAATATGTCTTACAGGTTCACATTAGACCAATCAAGGTTTCAATCCTTGTTATAATGGAAGTGGGGTAAGAAGAATACGAACAATACGATGAAGCAGGAACGCTCATGTTTCAATCCTTGTTATAATGGAAGTGGGGTAAGAAGTTAGCCTTAAACATTGGTGACGAATGCGTAAATTCTGGTTTCAATCCTTGTTATAATGGAAGTGGGGTAAGAAGAACGGTTCGCCTTTTTCAATTTGCTTAGTTTGCGCGAGTTTCAATCCTTGTTATAATGGAAGTGGGGTAAGAAGATGCACCATTTACTTAATGAAAATGAGAGACATGGTTGTTTCAATCCTTGTTATAATGGAAGTGGGGTAAGAAGTCAGGGACGTCAATAATAGTTGGAGACTCCGAATTTAGTTTCAATCCTTGTTATAATGGAAGTGGGGTAAGAAGTGAACTTGAATCGCTCAAAGAATACCGATATTTCTTGTTTCAATCCTTGTTATAATGGAAGTGGGGTAAGAAGTATCGTTTTGCTCACTCAATTTGCAGGACATAGCAGTTTCAATCCTTGTTATAATGGAAGTGGGGTAAGAAGTATCTTTTACAAACTGTATTAATTCCTGTTGGCTCATGTTTCAATCCTTGTTATAATGGAAGTGGGGTAAGAAGGGTTCGTTGGCGATAGGCGGGTGCAGAGACGGTAGGAGTTTCAATCCTTGTTATAATGGAAGTGGGGTAAGAAGTCAAATTATTAATATCAAAGTATTGGAAAATTTCCAAGTTTCAATCCTTGTTATAATGGAAGTGGGGTAAGAAGTATGGAACTGGTTTTATTGCCTGCTGACGATGACGAAGTTTCAATCCTTGTTATAATGGAAGTGGGGTAAGAAGAATTTTCATATTCATTGAAAATATTCCCTTCTGTGTGTTTCAATCCTTGTTATAATGGAAGTGGGGTAAGAAGTAATGGCTTTTTTAACGATTTGCTGGGGCGATGAAAGTTTCAATCCTTGTTATAATGGAAGTGGGGTAAGAAGAAAGGCGAGGAAAAGCAAGCGGTGTTCGGCAAAAAGTTTCAATCCTTGTTATAATGGAAGTGGGGTAAGAAGTTTTTTTCTAATTTAGGGTTTAATTTCACACCTTCTTGTTTCAATCCTTGTTATAATGGAAGTGGGGTAAGAAGAATAGTTGACAAAAACAAATTTGAATATGAATTTTAGTTTCAATCCTTGTTATAATGGAAGTGGGGTAAGAAGTCATTAGTGACTAAGGCGGTTATGTCGAATGGCGTTTGTTTCAATCCTTGTTATAATGGAAGTGGGGTAAGAAGAATGAAGCCACCGAACTGACAAAAAAACTAAATCCCAGTTTCAATCCTTGTTATAATGGAAGTGGGGTAAGAAGCTCCATGTAATTTCTCCTCTGAATATTTTCACCTCATGTTTCAATCCTTGTTATAATGGAAGTGGGGTAAGAAGTATGGGAAAGGACACGACAATGAAGCTGGGCAGGAGGTTTCAATCCTTGTTATAATGGAAGTGGGGTAAGAAGAATGCCGCCACTGTCTTTCGGGCAGGTCAGATGTATAGTTTCAATCCTTGTTATAATGGAAGTGGGGTAAGAAGTCCGCTATTTGGCGGTAGTCCGGTATTCATTGATACCGTTTCAATCCTTGTTATAATGGAAGTGGGGTAAGAAGGGCTTTTTTGCTTTTGTGTAGGCTGTAAGAACCAAAGTTTCAATCCTTGTTATAATGGAAGTGGGGTAAGAAGAATCATTCGTAACATCACTCATTACTTCGACGGCTAGTTTCAATCCTTGTTATAATGGAAGTGGGGTAAGAAGAATTTTTACAAAAACAAATTTGAGTTGAAAATTTTAAGTTTCAATCCTTGTTATAATGGAAGTGGGGTAAGAAGAATCATTCGTAACATCACTCATTACTTCGACGGCTAGTTTCAATCCTTGTTATAATGGAAGTGGGGTAAGAAGAAATGGTGCGAAAAACGAAAAACTTTTTTCGGGAAGTTTCAATCCTTGTTATAATGGAAGTGGGGTAAGAAGAGAGAACTTGCTGAAAAGCAAGGTATTTATTTGTTGAGTTTCAATCCTTGTTATAATGGAAGTGGGGTAAGAAGAAAATCTTTTACTGAAATAACTCTACCGTAGAGTTCGTTTCAATCCTTGTTATAATGGAAGTGGGGTAAGAAGCAGAATACACCCCGTAGAATGGAATCCCGACTTTTGTTTCAATCCTTGTTATAATGGAAGTGGGGTAAGAAGTTTTCGGGTGGGATTGCAAGGGAAAATGATTGAACGTTTCAATCCTTGTTATAATGGAAGTGGGGTAAGAAGCCGCTTTGATAGGCTATTGTACTACTCGGTACGCGCTGTTTCAATCCTTGTTATAATGGAAGTGGGGTAAGAAGCAAGTTAGCGGATTCGCTCAACTTAGTTCCCACCGTCTGTTTCAATCCTTGTTATAATGGAAGTGGGGTAAGAAGTCATGTAAGTGTAACTGTAATCGTCTCTAATTTCCCGTTTCAATCCTTGTTATAATGGAAGTGGGGTAAGAAGACAAGATTCTTTTTTCAGCGAAAACTCACTTAATGCGTTTCAATCCTTGTTATAATGGAAGTGGGGTAAGAAGCCTTCAAAAAACTCTTCAATTTCGTCTTTCAACTTGGTTTCAATCCTTGTTATAATGGAAGTGGGGTAAGAAGCTGAAAAAATTATCAACAGTATTCACTTAAATTTATGTTTCAATCCTTGTTATAATGGAAGTGGGGTAAGAAGTGCTGATAATGATTTCAACTGCAATCCACAATTTTGTTTCAATCCTTGTTATAATGGAAGTGGGGTAAGAAGCTTTTCAGTACGCCCATCAACGTCCTTCAATTTCCAGTTTCAATCCTTGTTATAATGGAAGTGGGGTAAGAAGAGAAAGATTGATAATTGTGGGGATTCCATCTACGATGTTTCAATCCTTGTTATAATGGAAGTGGGGTAAGAAGCTACCCACAGGAAGCCCCCCAACAATGCCAATCCGGTTTCAATCCTTGTTATAATGGAAGTGGGGTAAGAAGAGTCCACAAGACGTAGCACTCGCCACGGGCGCAGCATGTTTCAATCCTTGTTATAATGGAAGTGGGGTAAGAAGTGGATGTTTTTTTCTCATTGTGGAAAATGTTTAAATGTTTCAATCCTTGTTATAATGGAAGTGGGGTAAGAAGAATCCACCTTATTCTATTTTCGAGCAATTCCTCAAGTTTCAATCCTTGTTATAATGGAAGTGGGGTAAGAAGCTCACGGATAGCGTACCCGATACAGCCGCGATGATGTTTCAATCCTTGTTATAATGGAAGTGGGGTAAGAAGCGCCGGGCTTGCTTGGCTTGGATGTTTTTTTTTAAGGGTTTCAATCCTTGTTATAATGGAAGTGGGGTAAGAAGGTTAAGAATTAAGTAATTGTGTGTTAGTGTAACCGCGGTTTCAATCCTTGTTATAATGGAAGTGGGGTAAGAAGATAGAAAATCCAATCGCCACGGCACTCATCGTGACGAGTTTCAATCCTTGTTATAATGGAAGTGGGGTAAGAAGATAATCCGAACTCACAACACGCAATAGGGAAAAACGGGTTTCAATCCTTGTTATAATGGAAGTGGGGTAAGAAGAAAAAAGATTTAGAACATTGCAGGGGCTTAGATTCGGTTTCAATCCTTGTTATAATGGAAGTGGGGTAAGAAGTGTTTTAAAAAGCCCCGTCAGCATCACACTGACGGGGGTTTCAATCCTTGTTATAATGGAAGTGGGGTAAGAAGTGGACTCATGCTTCTTTTTTTGTGTTTTCGGCTTACGCGTTTCAATCCTTGTTATAATGGAAGTGGGGTAAGAAGCACTGCGCTCCCGTCGATGCTCAACGGCTTGCATGTTTCAATCCTTGTTATAATGGAAGTGGGGTAAGAAGCGACATCAACGACGGCTTCGCGGATTTCGATACCGAGTTTCAATCCTTGTTATAATGGAAGTGGGGTAAGAAGAAATAACTTTTTTCTGCCTATTGAAAACTATATTTGGTTTCAATCCTTGTTATAATGGAAGTGGGGTAAGAAGATAAGTCGTCACCAAAACCATCTTGGAAGATGATTTGTTTCAATCCTTGTTATAATGGAAGTGGGGTAAGAAGATTATTATCATAATAAGCGGCTGTATTTTCTTTTCAGGATGTGGTTTCAATCCTTGTTATAATGGAAGTGGGGTAAGAAGTCCATGAGTGGTCACGCATTAGCGATAAATGCAGTCGTTTCAATCCTTGTTATAATGGAAGTGGGGTAAGAAGCTGATATATGAATTTTATAAAAATAAACGAAATAGGTTTCAATCCTTGTTATAATGGAAGTGGGGTAAGAAGCGAAGGGTTGCCCCCATAAGCCGTTAGTTTCGGCATGTTTCAATCCTTGTTATAATGGAAGTGGGGTAAGAAGATGACACCGAAGAGCATAGAATGACCGTTCTACCAAGTTTCAATCCTTGTTATAATGGAAGTGGGGTAAGAAGCCGATTTCATGTAGAAATAATATCAGTAGAAAAAACGTTTCAATCCTTGTTATAATGGAAGTGGGGTAAGAAGCTGGCTGGCGTTGTGAGTATAAACATCACCTGATACCGTTTCAATCCTTGTTATAATGGAAGTGGGGTAAGAAGTCTATCTACAAAACATCGCACAATGTTTGATTACTGTTTCAATCCTTGTTATAATGGAAGTGGGGTAAGAAGCCCCGAAAAAGAAAGAACACCCACAATTTTTAGTCATGTTTCAATCCTTGTTATAATGGAAGTGGGGTAAGAAGCCTTTGATATTAATACGTTCTAACATTACAAGTTATGTTTCAATCCTTGTTATAATGGAAGTGGGGTAAGAAGACGAAACATGATTATCACATTAAGAAAAATATATTTTGTTTCAATCCTTGTTATAATGGAAGTGGGGTAAGAAGCTATTACGCCCGTAGTTATGATTAATAAAAAGAGGACGTTTCAATCCTTGTTATAATGGAAGTGGGGTAAGAAGCAGTGAAAAAGAATCGACATCAGCCAAAGTTTGTTGTTTCAATCCTTGTTATAATGGAAGTGGGGTAAGAAGGGATATTCACCGATGATAGATAGTTGCTGATATTTTGTTTCAATCCTTGTTATAATGGAAGTGGGGTAAGAAGGCAAGAAAACCCGGACGGCACTTATACTATTGTTATGCGTTTCAATCCTTGTTATAATGGAAGTGGGGTAAGAAGAAAATGCGGGAAAAATGTTTGGTGAAAGCGTCATAGTTTCAATCCTTGTTATAATGGAAGTGGGGTAAGAAGTCAAAATTACTATATGGTCTGTGTATCGGAAATTGTTTCAATCCTTGTTATAATGGAAGTGGGGTAAGAAGTATTTTCAATGTTTTGCCTTCGCCTTCGGCATCCTGTTTCAATCCTTGTTATAATGGAAGTGGGGTAAGAAGTACAATTATCACCAATATAAGACCTCCATAAATTTGGTTTCAATCCTTGTTATAATGGAAGTGGGGTAAGAAGCTAATATTCCATTACGGACAATCCAAGTTTGTCCGGTTTCAATCCTTGTTATAATGGAAGTGGGGTAAGAAGTATTTTGGGTTGGCGGTGGAATATACCGTGACAGACCGTTTCAATCCTTGTTATAATGGAAGTGGGGTAAGAAGTTGAATTAAGTGACTGCTTATTTCAATTGTCATGTGTTTCAATCCTTGTTATAATGGAAGTGGGGTAAGAAGAAGTTCCATCAGCCATCAAAAATAAAACAGGTCCCCGTTTCAATCCTTGTTATAATGGAAGTGGGGTAAGAAGTAGCGGCGCGAATATCCAACCTAAAGCCTCCACGAGTTTCAATCCTTGTTATAATGGAAGTGGGGTAAGAAGGACCAATCACTTTAGGTATTTCACCAACATATCCATGTTTCAATCCTTGTTATAATGGAAGTGGGGTAAGAAGAATGATTGGACTGTTTTTGTTAATTCTCATTATTTCAAGTTTCAATCCTTGTTATAATGGAAGTGGGGTAAGAAGTCGCTCGCGTCTGACAGCCGATTTTTTACCTATGGAGTTTCAATCCTTGTTATAATGGAAGTGGGGTAAGAAGAGGGTTTTGATAGATTATTCAGAAAGTAGTAATTATCGTTTCAATCCTTGTTATAATGGAAGTGGGGTAAGAAGAAGGGAATAGTTAAAGAAATGAAAACCCACCATAGGTTTCAATCCTTGTTATAATGGAAGTGGGGTAAGAAGGCTATTATAATTCTGTATTTCAATACGACAATGAAGAGTTTCAATCCTTGTTATAATGGAAGTGGGGTAAGAAGATTAAGCCAAATAATCGACATAAGCAAACGGAAATAGTTTCAATCCTTGTTATAATGGAAGTGGGGTAAGAAGTTTTAAAAAGGTAAACAGTTGTCATCTCTACCACAAGTTTCAATCCTTGTTATAATGGAAGTGGGGTAAGAAGCTTCTTTCGAAGTCAGATTCCAATTCAGTATTTTTTCGTTTCAATCCTTGTTATAATGGAAGTGGGGTAAGAAGTGTAATACAGTACATCCGGGAAAAATACTACTTGATAGTTTCAATCCTTGTTATAATGGAAGTGGGGTAAGAAGTCGTAATATGCGCCAAGATAATACAAATCAATTAGTTACGCAACATTTTGAAATATTAAAATCAAAAAAACAATACGTCAAAGAACATGAAATAGGGCATTTTAGCTAATTTTTCGGAAACATAACGC
>Ga0209093_1001915_pt1 | contig 11807 bp, 10 predicted proteins | sample SidtaG_4_FD_187450 | JGI IMG/M metagenome (GOLD analysis project Ga0209093, IMG submission 187450) | Marine algal microbial communities from Sidmouth, United Kingdom - Sidmouth_Male1 metaG (SPAdes) (version 2) | ecosystem: Host-associated > Algae > Red algae > Unclassified | place: Sidmouth...
TGACGGGGGAACCGCCCGACTGGGGGGGAGGAGGGGGGGGACGAGGCAGCGCACGCAGCCGTGGCGCGGCGCGCGCAGCGTCTCGTCGGTGGCGGCGGCGGCGGCGGCGGCGGGCACCGCCACCGCCGCTGCCGGCCGCGGCGGCGGCGCTTGCAGCGCGGGTGCCGCCGCGTCGCCCACCCGTGGCGGCGGGCGTGCGGCCGCCGCGGCCGCCGCCGCCGCTGGCGCGGCCGTGCGCGCGCCCGACGCGCGGGCGACGGCCGTCGCCGCCGCCGCGTCGGGCGCCCCCGACGCGCGGGCGGGGGCGGCGGGCCGCCCCTCGGCGCGCGCCCCGCCGCCCACCGCCGGGTCGTCGCGGCCGTCTGGGACGGGCGGCACGCACGCGGCGCGGTGGGGCCGCGCCGCCGCCACCGACGGCCGCGCCGCGTCGGCCGCCGCCGCCGTCGACGGTGGGGCCGGCCAGCGGCGGTACCACGGGCGGGCGGCGCGGGGGAGAACCGCGGGCGCATGGGAAGGGGGGGGCGCGCGCAGCGGCGGCGGCGGCAGAGGCGGCGGCGGCGGCGGCGGTGGCGGCGGCGGCGGCGGTGGCGGCGGTGGTGGTGGCGGCGGCGGCGGCGGCAGAGACGCTACCGCAACGGCCTCGCCGGCCGTCCATGCCGCGGCCGCCAATGCGGCCGCTGCTGCCGCCGATGCGCGGGGGGGCTCCCCGCCCGCAGAGACCGGGGCAGTGGGTGGCGTGGCCACGGACGGCGGCGGCGACCACAGGATGGTCGTTGGGGACGAGCTGCCGCTGCCCCTGCCCGTGTCGGTCGGCGGCGTGTCGGCGGCCGTGCCGCCACCGTCCGACGGGTACCAGGCCGGTGGTGTGGCGGCCGACGGCCGCGGCGCGGTCGGCGGCAGCGGCGGCGGTAAAGGCGGCGGCATTGGCGGCAACGGCAGGCCGAGGAGCGCGTACAAGGAACCCGCTCCCGCGCCGCGGCGACCGCCGCCACCGCCGCCGTCGCGGGCCCTGCGGCGGCAACGGAGGATGCGCGGGCAGTCGCGCGCGCAGAGAGGGGGCGGGGGGCGCCCCCGCCGTCGGTGCGTCGGCCGCCCGCTGCGACGCGTCCCTGCCGACGACGCGGCCGCCGTCGACGCTGCGATCGCACCGCCGCCCCCGGCGGCGGCGTGGCCACCCGCTGCGGGTGTCGCTACTGGGGCGGTGGGAGTCGGCGGTGGGGCGGCGCCTGCAGCCGCGCAGGCGGGTGCGTCGGCAGCCGCCGCCGCCGCCAGTGATGGCGGCGACGGCAAGCCGCCGGCGTCGAGCATCTGCCGCAGGCGCATGTTGTTCCAGTAGCCCGTCGTTGGGGAGGGGGTGGCGCCGCCGCCGGCCGGGGTGCCGACCAGCGGGGTACCGGGCGGGCGGAGGGGGGTTGGTGGGGGCAGCGCCCGCCAGGGGGTAGGGCTCGGGGTGGGGACAGCGGCCATTGCGGCGCTGGGAGGGTGGTGGAGGAACTTATCGCAATGTGGGGAGGAATCGGGTGGGGAGACGGAAAGGAAACGTTGGTCAGAGGAGGAAGAGATGGGGGTGGACGTAGAGTGCAAATCTGTGCGGGAGGGGTGGGGGAGGTGATGGAGAGCAGTAGCAACAGCAACATGGAATGGCATGTGAGCGGGGCAAGCGTGCATGGGCGGTGGTGGTCGTCGGGGGTGCGGGTCGGCGGCCACGCTCCCAGCGGCGGCGACTGCGGTCGGTAGATCCTGTGAGCGGGGCGCGGCCTTTATGGAGCGGCCGCACTACGAACGGCAGGCGAACACTGCCGCTACGGGCACGAGTGACAACCCTGCGCGTCCGCCGCTACTTGCGGTCCAACGTTCAAACGACACGCCATGGCCGCCCGACCACCGCGCCACACGGTTCAAAAGAAGAAAACCAACCCAAAGCTGCGGCGCGGCGGGATCCCAGCTGTCGTGGAGGCGGGAAGCGCGGTGCTGTGGGGTTGTGGGCGACGCGGATAGGCCGGGGTGCGATGCAACCCGTGGCGGGAGTCTCGGCGCGACCGGCACCCGCCCGGCAGCCTGCCACGGAGCGTCGGAGCGCGCTGCCAGCCGGGGGTGCACCGGCGCGTTGTGGCCGCTGGTGGGCGTGGCTCGGCGGGGAGCGCGGCGTACGCTGCCCGGCGAACTGGGGAGGTGCCATTGGACGCCTGGTGGTAGGGCTCACGGTGCCGCACGCCGGGGGTCTGGCATCATGCCAGACCGCGATGATCGCGCGCCGGGGCACGCCGAGCGGGTAGGGGCGACCGGCATAGATTTTGAAATTTTCAGCTCTTGTCTCTGCTGAGCAGGCTGAGCGAGAGCCGCCGCCGGCCGACGGCCACGAGAAGCCACTCTGCGTTTGGCAGGCGTATGGGCCCCCGCTGCAGCAACAGTCGGCTGCTCGTGGCGAGGGACCGCGCGCCAGGCGCGTGCAAGGCCTCTGAGTTTCAAGGAGGGGCCCGAAACGCCCCTCGTCGGTGGCTGGCTCGTGGAGACACGGCACCCTGCGGACCCACGGCCACGCCGGGTTTCGATCGCTGATTGGCGAGCGCGGCTGGCACCCTTCCATGCTTGCGAGGCAGCAGGGTCCTGGTGCGGGACTCCCTGGAAAGCCCTGGCAGCACGCAAGCTTGGACGCACCCCCCACGCCCCGACCGCCAGCCCTACGTCATACCGCTTCGAGAGAGGCGGCGTCGGACAGGGCCGCACACCCGCATCGACCGTCGCGGGGGCGCGACACGAAATTGTGTCTCCGGCTCGTGCCGTGGCAACGGGATGCGCCTGAGAGCGTTCCAGCTGACAGCGTCTGACGCACGCGGTGGGGGGGAAGTCACATTGCGAACACAGGCCAACAGGTGGGGCGTCTCTGTCAATGACGTTCGGAGCCCCGCGCGGCCGCGCACACTTCGTACTACGGTGCTTCGTGGGATCTATCTGGAGAGCGCTTTGCCAGTGCTTCACGTTCGGACTGCTCTTGAGAGCAAAGCCAGCAATGTCGGTCTATCACAACGTGTCTCAATTATTGGTGAAACGTGTCTAAATTCGCTTAATAGGCCACGAACAGCTGTGTGTCAATGTGAACGTGCCCTATTGAACGTCGAACGACCTCCTCGAATTTAGATAAGTCCAACTCGGTTCGATAGTCCGAGTGTCACAATAGGTCGCGCATGGCCTATTCGAAGCCGAAATACGGCACGCGCACCCTATTCAGAGCAAAGCCAGCAATGTCGGGACTATATTGTTAAATTCTCAATTGGGCATGCGACGTGGCGCCCTCCCAGAGGTCGCCTAACGGCGAGTCCTGAAATGGAGGATATACGCAATAGACTTACTCATGAGTAGGCTACTTTCTCGACGATAGTCACGTTTATCGGTGGGTCGTTTGTGGTCTATTCCAATGGAGTATATCTCAGTGGAATCAGAGAGGCGCCAGCACGGCGAGATCCCTGTGATCCGTCCGAGATTCCTGTCCTCAGGCTGGTAGAAGGCGGCGATCGTCTGCCACGACGCAGACACGAAGCACATACACGACGCCAAGTGGCCGATCGTGCTGATATACGACAATCATTTGACACATGGCAGCACCCCAGGCTGCCACCGTGCCAGTTTTTACAGCCTCGGCTCACTCCCTTGAGCCACTCATACTCGACCACAAGAAAGGAGGCAAAGAAGCATCGAGATGAGTTCTATTGCTGATCCCCCAATTTTGTCCTCATCGGCCAAGACTGGGACTGCTTTGTAAAACAGGCCAACCATTGGTCTAGAACAGCAGCAAACAGCTGCTGAGTGCGAATCTACGACGTCCCATTGGCTCTCCAACCGCCAGGTCCGTGCAGAATCGAGATTCTCCGTTTTCCTGAGATATCCTTCCTTTCTCAGTCGTCTCATGGGGTAAAGTAGCCCAGAGCAGGTTGTTATCGAGATTTTCTTCGAGATTCTCAGATAATCTCAGAAAAACGAGTGCGCCGATTGTGCGTTTGCGGGCCGTACGGGCACATTCTGTAAAGATGCGACCCGACATGCACTGCTGTCGATCCTCTTGGCCAATCAGAAACGTCCCTGCATCGCTGTTGCACTCCCGTTCTCTGCCGATGAGGACAAAATTGGGGGATCAGCAATAGTATGCATATGGACCTTAAAAGTTGGGGGTTAACGCAGTGCAAAGATGCAACTCACTCCATTCAAGAAGTGATGTCAATAAGTGTCTTTTGGGGTGCGGTCTTCGGCTCTCGTCGCTTTGCGCGGCCCTACGGGGTTCCACATTCTTCCAGAGAAATACCTTTACCCTGCCCGGCTGTTGTGTTTCCACGGGGGTGCCACCGAACATTGCGCACAGCCCCTTTGTGCTCTTCTAAGACGTACCGACTCATGGTCACAATAGAGCCGCGCACCGTCGGACACGCTCAAAACGGCATGTAAACATCACAGGAAACTTCCCTAACAGAATGAAGGCCTATGTACAGTGTATGCATGACTCAGTCGGCGTGCAGACGGGATGTGGTTCGACAAGGGTGTTTCTACAGTTCTCGGAGAGGAAGAGAGGTCCCAACATCGTTTTGGTACAACATTTGTTGACCGGAGAATCTCTTATCACCAATCCATCTCGGAAAGGCAGCTGAGTGACGGAACAATGCAACACCTTGTGCACAGATGGGGTCAGCGTCCGCTGGGGTCCGTACCGCTGCTCAAAAGCGACGTTCTCATTACCCATGCACTCGTTCACTGCCTGAAATCGGCATCGTGAGTTCTCATCATGTTCCAACAAGAGTTTTCCGCGCAGCTGGAGAAGCTCTTCAAGAGCAGTGGCGGTGGTGCTTCTGGGGCGAGTGCGCCTACGAAGTGGGAGGGAGGTTGACGAGTAACGCATGGGTGGCAGTGAGACGATGAGTCTGAAAAGAATCTGATGGCTTGTAGAGAAAGGCAGGGTGGACCTGAGTGCCTGCCTCAGGTCAAAAAGACGAAAAGCTCCGATATCCCAGAGCATCCGTGCCCCCGCGGATTGGGGGCGCCAGAAAAATGTTTACACCATGCCTGCTGCAAAAAGCCAAAGAAGGGAAAAGTGGCTACCGGGAAAGCAGACACAGCTACAAGCACCTTGTAGAGCATAATCGGCCAAGTACCAGCCAGAGGGCCGCCGCATGAGCGCCACATACACGCGTATAGACCAATCAATGGCAGGCGACTAACTGGGAATGCACGACCCTCAAGATCGCGAGGTCAGCGTGCCAAGGAATTCTGGAACTAGATTCTCTCATGCAGTGGACGCACTAATACAATACGGGGGTAATGATCTGAAGCTGTGAGACCTCAGAAACCCGTCCGAGCGTGGCTTGCACCCGGGCTTTGGGGACCTTGCGCAGCTCTTCTTGCTCTTCCCAACGCAGCCCTCGTCTTGGCCTCGTTTTGATAGCAGGTTGCCTCGCCCCTTGTGAGCTCCCCCCTGCCAGGGGTTTCGGTCATGGCGCGAGCGCACCGCCCGCCTGTTTTGTGGGCGGTGCTTGCTTCAGGGGAGCGTTCCCCACCGTGCCCTATGCACCGATGCCGCTCTCTCCGATCCCCCTTCCGCAACGCTGAGCACACACGTCGTGTACGGCTTGCGTGGGCGGAGGGCGCATGTGTGAGTGCCCGCATGGGGAGCCTGATCTTACTTGACGACTCACAAGTTTATTGTGCGAGGGGGCGAAGTGTGCGTGCTGTTCTATGGCGAAGCGCGTTGAGCTGGCTCGCGTTGGGGGTGGGGCGTCCGAGCCGGCAGTGTTCATCGCGCTTCGGGCCAGGTACAAGCGCGTCGTCGTGGAGGCCAAGAACGGCATTGACGTGGCCAGGTTGCTGCTGGTGTGGACGGAGTTGGGACGGGAAGTGGCGCTCGTCTGCTCGTTTGAGACTCGCAAGGCCGCCACGTCCTGGGTGGCGGGCCCTGTGTCCGCGCTGACATCATGGGCTTACTTGTGTGCCGACTGGCGGCGACGAAGCCGCCATCCCCGACAGCGGGAGCAGTTCTTCCTCTCTTTTTGTTCTTTTGCGCGGTGAAGGTGGCCACGTCTCACCCCTGGCCGACGCGGCCATGTCAACCAAGCTGGTAAACACCCTCACAGCCCTCAACGGCGAGTGCGCACTGGCACGCATGCTGCCGTCCATGACCGCCGCCGAGAAGTGGTTGTTGGCGCCGCGCCTGCCGCCGTGGCTGCTGTCAGCCTGGCGGGGCAACTTGATCAACACGGCGTCCGCAGACGTGGTCATCGTTCTGTCGGACGAGGATTCTGAGGACGATGACGCGGCGGCGGCTGCGTTCTCCAGCGCGGCGCGGTCGTTACCGCCCCCCCCCGCCCTCAGTCGCACCATCTTTTCCCGCGGAAGCTTATGTGACGGCATGCTTCTACCAGTGGATTGCCAGCGCCACCCATTGACCGATGTTGTCGTGCGCTCCTGTGACCGGAGTAAGGCGGCAGTGTCGGTGAACAATGCGTCAACCTCTTCGTCGCTGACTCCCCCTCGCAGGACCTCTTCTCCCGCTATCGAAAGTCGGATGCGTCGCTGGAGCCGCGCTCCCTCGGTTCCTACGGCCAGTGCTGGGGCTTCTGTTTGCGGGACGCCTCGCGGCACTCCCCCCAGCCTCGGCCACGCCCACTCGACGAGCAGCGTGGTCGCTCTCCGGTCTTCAGGGCCCTCCCTGTCCGCGCTCGTGGGACTGGTATCGCTCTCCTCTAGCCTTGAGCCTGCCAAGGGGGGCTCTGGCGCTTCGAGGAGCAAAATTACCCTGCGTGGTGGCCTCCGTACCAGCAGCCTTACCCTGCTTGGTAGTCGTCCCGGCCTCCGGCCTCCCCCCCTCAACGGACTCCCTCGCGCTGACGCGGCGTCGGCATCTTCGGCGCGCACGTGCACCCCTCTGCCGTTGTCGGCCTCTATCAGCGGAGTCCCGCCGACCAAGAAGCGCCGACTAGCTGATGCCGTGCCATACGATATGAAACGGTTGGCCGAGAGCATCCTGAAGCGCAAGCAGGGGCTGTTTGTGACGGGCGGCGGGGGGGTGGGCAAAACGCGGCTGCTACACGAGTGCGTTTCGGAGTACCGCCAAGCTCACGGTGGCCTCCGCGTGTGCCTGCACGTGGTGGCGCCGACCGGAGTGGCGTTAGCGGCCGCTGATGGCGTCACGTTGCACGCCTACTTACTGCTGCCGGCCGGGTGTTTCGACAGTCCCTGAGCGAAGAGGACGATGCGGCCAGGTTGTACAGCGCCATGACCGCGGCAACAAAGATGCGGCTGGGGGACACTACGATCCTGCTGCTGGACGAGGTGTCCATGGTGAGCAGCCGTGTGTTCACGCTCCTCTGCTCCTGCGTCGACAGAGCCCACGCGAAGCACAATTCGGACAGGCCGTGGCGTCTTCTGGCATTTGGCGACCTCTTTCAGCTGCCCCCCGTGCGGCGGGGGGACGAGGACAAGTACGACTCCCGTGGTTTTTTTGCGTACAAATCAGCCTACTGGATGCGCTTGTTCAACGACCAAGAGGTTGAGCTCAGGTGTGCATGGCGGCAGGATGACCGCATGTTTATCGAGATGCTCTCTCGCCTACGGGGCGGCGACGTCAGTGACAACTTGGCAACTTTCCTGGAGATGCGCGCCGAGGTCTACCAGACGCGTGTTTCTACGGGCGGCATGATGGACTTGGACGTCACCGACATTTTCTCGCACCGTGAGAGGGTCAAGATCCACAACTGGAAGTGCTTGTGGATGACGGAGTCGATCAATGGCTGCCAGCGGGTCGTTTTCATGGCCATCGAGTACCCGATCAACTCGCAGCTAACAAAGGAGGAGGTCACACGCCAGCTTGAACAGGCGCTGATGGCGTCCGAGGAGCTCGAGCTTTGCATCGGGGCGCGCGTGGCCTCGTGCACTACCGTTAAGGACGGAGACAAGGAGCTGCCCAACGGCATCATTGGGACGGTAGTGCGGTTCAAGCCGGTCGCGTCGCACAGCTCGAGCGGAAAACCCTCCAAGGTGCCCATTGTGCGCTTTGACACCGTGAGTGGCCCGTTGGAGATGGTCGTGTCGGCGACGGATATGAAGCTGCGGTCGGTCGCCCGGGACGGGGCGTGCGCCAGCCGACACCAAGTCCCCCTGGTGCTGGTGTGGGCGGTCACGGTGCATCGGTGCCAAGGCCTGTCAATGGATGCGGCGGTAATGGACCTTGCGCCTTGCTTTGTCAGCGGCATGGTCTATGTGGCTTTGTCGCGAGTGCGGTCGGTGGAGGGCGTGCATGTTCCTTCTTTTGACCGCGAGAAGGTGCGGGCTGAGTCCTGCGTGGCATCGTTTTATAGCACGCAGCGCGACGTTGGCTTCGTGTTTCTTGACTGTGTGATTCCCACGCGCGATGTGTAGGCCTGTTTTCCACCTGCGCATCTTGGGCATGGTTTTTCTCTTTTAGTGTTGGTGACTGTGTTTTGTGGGCCTGCATTTTGTACCCCGTTGCGTGGCTTTTCCTTGTTTTCTCCATAGATTAGCGCAGCACCTCGTTTGTTGATCAAGTAGGATGTAAAAAGTACCGAACGACGATATCATGGCGTGATGCGTGCTTCTACTTTGGCAGTGTGGAGCCCGCCACATGGTTGTACTCAAGACGATGGCAAGAAATAACCCGCGCCGCACAAAGAAACAGCATGGACCGCGAGCTCGCACTCATCAAAACGCATTTAAACAAGCAAACCAAGCAGCACATGCCCCACACTCCCGCACTTCCAGGTCGCCCGTTGAAACTCACCACCTCAAGGAGAGAGTCCGTCGCGCTCGCACCTTTTCATGCCAAAGAGTACAAGCGCTTGGCTGCCCCCCGCGGGTGGAAACTCAACGGACACTGGCCGTTTCACTTGCTGTTTCTGCAGCGCTCTCACTCGCAGACGGATCCCCGCTTCCCGACGCACCTCCGATTGGCGACAAACCCCCGCTAGCCAACCTACCCCCGCATTCCGACTCACCCGCCCATGCCGACGCCCGCGCGCCTGCCGACGCAGCCAGGCAGGCCGACCGTCTGTCACTTGAATCTGCTACCCCCATCTCCCCGACAGTAGCTGTCGCACCGGTCGACGGAGATGTCGGTGTGCCCGCGTCGGCCACCGAGCCCGCAGGCCCACGGTCACCACCGACAACAGCTAAGATAGTACCACCACCGGCAGTAGCCGCCGTGGCATCTCCTGGTGCTGTCTTGCGTATTTTGGACACACCTGCCGCCGGGGACGGGGCCGCCGCCGTCTGGCGTTTCTTGGTCGCTGTCCCAGCGTCCCCGGCAGCGCCTACAGTCTGACGGCGCCTTGAAGGACAAGCAGGAGGGCGGCGCGGGGCTCCGCTCGGAGACGGCCGCGAGGCAGCCGGGGTGTCCCTGCCGCCCGCGGCAACCGTAGAGCCTGCCGCAGTGACGGCACGTGCCGCTGTTGCAGAAAATGATGCCTCTCCGATGCCTGAAGCATGCTCAGGGGCTGTTGATGAGCCGACATTGACCACTCTAGCACGAACGGCCGACTTACATTTGGCCCGAGAAGCCCGTCGAACCGCAAGCCGCTGAGCGCGGCAATTAGCGGCCTCACGCATGGCACGGAGGTAGTAAACGGCGTCAACAGCGACGTTGCGCCCTTTTCGAATGCCGTCCCCATCAGCAGGGCCACCATCATTCCCCCCGGTGGCACCACGAACGCCATGATTGCTACCCGCCACGCCACCAGCGCCGCCATTGCCGCCCACCCTGATACCAGCGTCCCCTGCAGAAACGCCTCCCCGAGCAGGTAGGAGATTACCGGGCCGCCGCTCGACTCCTTCACCGCCAGCCCCAACAGCTGCATCAGCAGGTACGCTCCCGTTGCTGGGCGGCGCGTTGCCATAGTCGCCGTAGCTAGCGGAACCGGCGGCGGTTGAGCCCCCAGCCCCCTCCGCTGCACCATCTCCATTGCCCACACGCTCAAGCTCCAACCCCGACAAAACAAGCGAGGAGTGGCGGCTCGGCCTGGCCGCAAAAGATCCGGCCGACATCTCTTTGACGATCCTCGCCGCCTCGGGCTCGTCGGTGCAAAGAAGTAACAGGGCCGCCACTACGTCTCCGATCTTCTTCGACTTGAAATCAGTCAGGTCCCCAACCAGCATCTCGTCCGAAACGTTGGAGAGCTTGAACCGACGGCCCGCCAGCTTGGGTGCGTCAAAAGATGGTTTGAAATCCACAATACTCACTCGGTGGCACCATAGTGAGAGGCTCTTGTCCACGGTGACATTGCCGTGGGGGTTAGCTACCGTCCCTGGGGGAGCGGGCCCCTTCTTCGTCCCGGGGAACTTCCACGTCGCCAGACGCTTGGTGCGGAGGTACGCGATGAGGCAGCCAAGGATAAGCGTCTTGCCGCTCGACGGGCCACCTTGCTCCTGCGTGGTGACGGTCGCCGGCTGCACCTCAGTACTCTTGGACGCGGCCTCGTCGCTGGACGTGTCGTTGGACGCGGCGAAATGAGTCGCTGGCGTGCTGTCGCGTGAGCTCGGAATGATGTCTTCACCCCTTGGGTCGATACGACCCGCATCCACAACCCCAGACGACTCGTTGTCGGCGTGGTGGACATCCTCCACACCCGTGGTCGCGGCAGCGACGGCGGAGCCAGACAACGTCGCAGACATGGGCGAGCCGCCCGCAGCGGCAGCCGCCAGCACGCTCCCCGCTGCGACCGAATCAACCTCCTCAGACACCCCACCCCCGGCTCGTGCCTCCTTAGAGGAGTCCTAGTTAAGAAGAACTGGAGTTTTAGCAGACGACGTCACGGGGGAACCGGTGCCGTCCGAGTTGGCCGTCTCCATCGGGGGCACTGCATCGGTCGAGTCGGTCGCGCCGCTCGCATTGGTGGGGCCAACCAGGTCAATGCCAGCAAGCGACGCGCCCTCCGCCGACGTGCTGCCCGTGCCGGTGCAATCGTCACCCCTGGGTAGTGGTAGTGATTCCAATGGGGGTGGCGCTCCCCCAACGCCAAGGCCTCTGCCTGAATCAGCACTAGCGTCGACAACCACAGAGGACGTACATCTTTCTCTGTCCCCTGGTGTCTCGACCGCTGCCACGGCGCCAGCACCGACCGGGTCAACCGACGGCGGAGCGCTTGGCGAGCCGCCCGTAGGTGCATTCGACACGACTCTGGTTGCGGCCCCGTCTGCCGAGCCACCCGCGGGCGTGCCAGTCGGCGCCGATGTGCTGGATGGGGCAGATGTCAACGAGGTCGAGCCGCCATCGGGTTGCTGTCGGCCCACACCCATAGCCACCGTCAGGCCGGCCTCCAAAATGAGGAAGCTCTGGTACATATTGAATGCCCGCTGGCCCATCGCACGGCAAAGGCCGGCCGGGTTCTCTAACTCTGCCACCGCCTCGACGACGGACCGTACCGCAGATAGAGCAGCAGCAGTAGGGATGCAGACAGGGGTGTGACGGCCGGACACCCGGCCCCCACGCTGGGGGAACCAGTCCCTCCCAGTCAAAGGGGGACACGTGAATTCGCGTCAGGGGCGATCGGATCCAGTCAGTCCGAAACGGTCACTGGCTCTCGCGAGGGAAATATGTCCTACTGACGCATATTTCGAATCATTCCGGTGGCGATCCACTTGTGATCTCCCCGTGACTCACCAACCACAACCGCCATCTCGAGACTTTCCCGGGACTAGTAAATCCCCGGGTAGGCCCCCAGTTAAGGGCCTAATTTTGTGTAAACCCGACTTGGACCATTGACCAGTATTACACCGCGCCCCTGACACCGGGGCGCCGCAAGGGTGTCACGTAGCAC
>Ga0209093_1001917_pt1 | contig 11803 bp, 8 predicted proteins | sample SidtaG_4_FD_187450 | JGI IMG/M metagenome (GOLD analysis project Ga0209093, IMG submission 187450) | Marine algal microbial communities from Sidmouth, United Kingdom - Sidmouth_Male1 metaG (SPAdes) (version 2) | ecosystem: Host-associated > Algae > Red algae > Unclassified | place: Sidmouth...
AAACCGAAAACTCCAAAAAATACAACATAAAATCCGTCAAGCATTTTTCTAAAATGATTGACGGATTTTTTTTATTGAAAAAATAATTATGCGTAAGGAAGCATTTAAGTGGTTAAACATAAGTGATCGACACCATAATACATGTCTTTTTCCGTTATGCTTCACCAAATTCTCCTTATCACAAAAGCATTCGGGACTCGTCAAATTTGGCTCGTATAAAGGAAAAATAACGGCGTGAAGATGTAGCGTTTATTATCTTTTCATCCCTTAACGTTTCAATTTATCACTTTATAAGGAGTGAAATATAGGACTTAAAAAAATCATTAAATCGTATTTTCAATGAAAAAACCGTAAATTAGTGAAAAATTAGAACTGTGACCGATAACGAATACACGAACACATTATGAAAAATCAAATCATCCTCGTCGCATTTGCTTGTACATTGATGGCGTGCCAAAACCGTGATGTCAATACCAATAATTCTACCGACAGTCAAAAAGTACACGCTGCATCGAAGACTGCCAACAATTTTTTTGATAAAATTTACGAAGAAGCATTAGAATTTTTTCCGGTGGAAAAATCATATTTGGGAAGAAAAGAAGACAACGACAAATGGGACGATATGAGCGAAGCCCATAACGAACGTATCCATGAATTTTACAAAAATGTACTCAAAAGACTGGACGAAGAAGTCGATTATAACGCATTGGACGAACAAACGAAATTGAGTTATAAATTATTTAAAAAAGAATATGAAAAAGAAATTGCAGATTACGAATTTCGATATAATGACTATCCTGTCAATCAGATGTTTGGCTTGCACTCGCACGTACCTTCATTTTTGATTAGCATACATGGTATTGATAATGAGGAAGATGCGAAGGCGTACATTGCCCGATTAAATGGTGTCCCTACTATGTTTGACCAACTCAAAACCGGACTCGACAAACGCGCCGAGATAGGCGTCATACCACCAAAATTTGTTTTCGGACGTGTATTGGACGATTGTAAAAATATTATTTCGGGCTTTCCTTTGGAAAAAACGGAGGATGACAATGCGATTTATGCCGACTTTGAAAAAAAGGTCAAAAAACTCGACATTGACGGCGACAAACAAAAAACACTCATCAACGACTGCGCCAATGCCCTCGAAAATAGCGTCAAACCTGCCTACAAAGATTTGATTAATTACCTCTCCAAATTAGAGGAAAAAGCCACCACCAATGACGGCGTTTGGAAATTCAAAAATGGCGAAACCTACTTTTCTAACCGCCTCAGCCGTATCACGACCACCGACCTCACCGCCGACCAAATCCACCAAATCGGACTCGAAGAAGTCAAGCGCATACACGGCGAAATGACTAAGATAAAAGACAAAGTTGGCTTCGATGGTACGCTGCAAGAATTTTTCGTATTTATGCGCGAAGACGAGCAATTTTACTACCCAAATACCGACAAAGGTAAGACAGATTACATGAAAAGAGCTACCGAAATCATAAACGATATGCGCAGCGAATTGGACAAACTTTTTATCACCAAACCAAAGGCGAAAATGGTCGTGAAAGCAGTTGAAAAATACCGTGAAAAATCTGCCGGAAAAGCTTTTTACAACTCACCTGCCGAAGATGGTTCGCGCCCTGGAATTTACTACGCCAATACCTACAATATGGAAGATATGCCCAAATATCAAATGGAGGCACTCGCCTACCACGAGGGCATTCCCGGACACCATATGCAGCTCTCTATCGCACAGGAAATGAAGGGTTTACCCATGTTTCGACGCTTTGGTAGCGGCTATACTGCCTATGTCGAAGGTTGGGGATTATACACCGAATACCTGCCCAAAGAACTCGGTTATTACAGCGACCCTTACTCCGATTTTGGTCGCTTGGCGATGGAGCTTTGGCGCGCTTGTCGCCTTGTGGTCGATACAGGCATTCACGCCCAAAAATGGACACGCGAAAAAGGCATTGATTACTACATGACCAATACGCCAAACTCCAAAGGCGATGCCGTAAAAATGGTCGAGCGACACATCGTCATGCCCGGACAAGCCACTGCGTACAAAATCGGTATGATAAAAATACTCGAACTCCGCAGTATGGCACAAAAACAACTCGGCGATAAATTTGACATCCGCGAATTTCACGAAGTAGTCTTGACAAATGGTGCGCTTCCACTCGATGTTTTGGAGGATTTGGTGAAGGATTATATTACGAAAAATTCGTAAACGTAAAACGATTTTGTAAATCGTTCCTCGCCTGTATATCGCGAGTGTAACGGTTTGCAAAATCATTCTATGGCAATACTCGCGATTTTTTCGTATTTTGCAAAAAAAATATAATAAATGATAGTTGAATTTAGCGTAAAAAACTACCGGTCTATCAGGGACATGCAAACGCTTAGTTTTAGAGCTACGGACATCGTGAGCAATCAAGAGAAATATCCTGAGATTGACAAAAATAATATTGTCGATGTCAATGGTACGCGCTTGCTCAAAACGGTGGGAATTTATGGGGCGAATGCAAGTGGGAAGAGTAATGTGGTGAGAGCGTTTTTGGATTTTTGTAAGGTGGTTGGGGCATTGCAACAACCTTCGGGCGAGATATTGAAAGACCTTGCACAACCCTTTCTTTATAATGAAGATACAAAAGATACGGATTCTTATTTTCAACTTATTTTTATGCTTGAGGGGAAGAAGTATCGGTATGGGTTTACGGTCGCGAAGAAAACGATAGCACCCTATTCTAAAACAGAAAAATATGAACCATACGTAACTAAAACCAACACTTTACATGCTGTTAGCGAACCTGCTGTAAAATATGCTCAAAATCATAATGCTTACCAAATCACATATGAATGGCTATATTCCTACGAAAATGAAAATAAAACCCAACTTTTTTTAAGGAAAGGGAAGGAAGTGGAGAATGATTTACCGGATAAAAAACAGATACCGGATGTGCCTTTTGAACATACTTTATTCCTGACTTATGCAGCTTCACATAATGATAGTGTATGTGCTGCGATTTGGAATTTGGTAAATAAAATTACTACTATAAATAATGGTTTTAATACAAATTATTTACTTGATAATGAAGAAGATAAAGTACGATTAATCAGTTATTTGTCCTATTTCGATTTAGATTATACTGATATATATAAAGTAGAAAGTAATATTGATAAATCTGTAAAAATTTACTTAAAAAAGTGGAGACATCTTGGTGATGCGACTTTTGAATTGGATACACATGAATCAATGGGAACACGCAGAATTTATGAATTAGCGGGTTCATTGATAACGATGTTTGAGCAAGAAGAAAGTAATATTTTGGTCTTGGATGAAATAGACAGCAATTTACATTCGAGATTAGTTATAAGACTTATTGAAATGTTTAATGACCCTGAAATCAATAAGTCCAAGTCGCAATTATTATTTACAAGTCATGATACAAATTTGATGAAACCAAGTATTATGCGACGGGATCAGTTTTATTTTACAGAGAAAAATCAGGAGGAAGAAACGTGCTTAGATTCGCTCTCCGACCTTAAAGGTATTCCTAATGATGCAGATTTTGCACGTCAATATCTTGCAGGAATCTACGGAGGTGTACCCACACTTAGAAATTCACAATTTGAACCTATTGCCGAAGATGCCTAAACAACCATGGGAATTTGACCTTGCAAAACGCGAAGCCGACGCCAAACCGCTTTTTATCATCTTTTGCGAAGATGAGGTGAGCGAACCACTTTATTTTGAGAGCTTTAGAACAGAGAATATCAAGATAAATGCAATCGGGGGGCAAAAGCAGGGGATGCAAAATGTATTCAACGCACTTGAATATTGTGAGAAAAAAGGATTATTAGAAGGTCAAGGAGATGAGGAAAAATTGATAAAAAGTCACATAAATATTTGGTGCGCTTTTGATAGAGACAAGGGAGCGATTAGCCCTGTAGACTTCGAAGAAGCCATCCGTACCGCCGAACGACGAGGTTTCGGGGTTGCTTGGAGCAATGATAATTTTGAATTGTGGATTTTGTTGCATTTTGAAGGTGTTGACCCCAATTTGCCCAAAAATAAAGATAGAAAAACCTATTACAAACGGCTCACAGAATTTTTCAAAAACCTACCAGAGCAAAATGAGTTTTTGAGCCAAAAAACATTAAATCCAAAATTCGATTACAAAAATAGCTTCAAATCAAAAAACAACTTCATTCAGTTCGTTTTACCTTTTCTAAAAGAACAAAAACACCGCGACCTCGCCCTCCAACGCGCCAAAACCCTCGAAGCCTACCACGCCACACCCAACAAACCCAATCACCAAAAATCTCCTTGCACTATGGTACACTATTTGGTAGAAAAACTCTTGGAAATAGGAGGGAAAGAGATATAAGTTTTGCACGATTCAAAATTCACTCATTCGCTCATTCAAAATTCACCCATTCAAAATTAAAAAATCTGTGTTTCGCAAATTCCTATATTTATCAGTTTTCATACTCTTACTAAGTTCTTGCAATCGCTACATCCACACGCATCGAAACCACTTTGTACAACAAGGCGCAGAGATTCCCACGCCTGATGTCAGTCACTACAAATCGCCCCAACTACGCAGCGGACAAAACGCAGATGTTGCGGTCGCCATTGCTATTTCCGGCGGTGGTGCCCGGGCTGCCAACTTCGGCATGGGCATCCTCATGGCACTCGAAGAACTCGATTTGCCCGACGGAAATGTACTTAGCGAAATCGACTACTTTTCTACCGTTTCGGGCGGCGGATTTGCGGCGGGGGCTTACATCAATGCCTTATATTATCATAAATATACGAGAGATACGCTCCCTTTTTCTTTGCGACAAGCCTATTATTACGGAATCCGTGAAGACTTGAGTCGCTCGTATTTGCGACCTGTTATCGCGGGTTGGCTGGCATCGCCGAGAGCATGGGTCACGCACCTTGACGAAGGCGATGCACTCGAAAAAAGCATTGATAATCACGTACTTGGCTATACCAAACGCCGAGAATTTAACCTAACCGAAAAATCAAAAAATCGCCAAAAAATGCGTAGCCTCACACTCGGCGATGTCTTTATAGGACGCGAGGATGACCGTTCGGTACAGTACCCGATGTTCGTTGCCAATGCCACCAACTATCACAGTATGGCGATAGTACCATTCACGCCCGACATCATGGAGTGCTACCAGATTAGCGGATATTCGCATCGCCGAAAACGCTACCATAATGGCGACATCGGCGACCCTTACGACATCCCTTTGTCGATAGGAATCAAGGCAAGCGGCAGCTTTCCCGTAGCTATCTCCAACACCACGATGGAGAGTTGTTATGATGAAAAAAAATGCTTTCTGCACCTCACAGATGGCGGTATCGCAGACAATATCGGCTACAAAACAGCTCTCGAATTGCTCGAAACCGACCCACTCTCAAAAGAAAAAGTCCTTTTTATTGTAGATGCCGATAATGTGGGCGCTCGCCCTACATTTTCTCACAAAGAAGGTGCGGCATCATCCATAAAAATGGTTGGAAAATTGGCATTTAGCAGCCTCGAAACACGTTATGTTTTACTGCGAAAAGAATTGAATGAAACCTGCGGTTTATATAAAGTACAACCCGTATTTTTTGGTTTTCAAGAACTTGTAGCAGACAATCACGCTTTACCACCCGAAAAAATTCACATAAAAAAAGAACGTACTCGCCTACTCAATTTGCTACGTAAAGATATGCAAAATATCTCAGATACCGACCTCCAAATCCTATACGAACTCTGTCTGAATGTTGTTACAAAATACTCCATCACACCCGAAGAACAAGAGTTGATGATATGGGCAGGACGCAAAGTAGTGGACATGCAAAAGGAGAAGATTTTGGTATTGTTTGAACGGAAATAGTACGCAGATAAACGAATTTTATGTAGCGCAATGCCTCCGGCTTGCGTCGCATATTATTTTCACGTCAATTTCGGAAAAAAAATCTGTATCATCCGTTCAATCCGCCTAATCCGTGTTCTATTCACGTACTACTCGCAGCACGTTCTTACTGCCGGCAGTAATTTTAAATCGCTCATCAATCCGAAGCCCCACTATCCAACAAATCTCTTCGCCAGACACCAATATCGGTACATTTTCCTTCTCAAATTGTGATAACTTTTTATTCGTAAAAAAATCACTTACCAACTGATGCTTGCCCTTCATCCCAAGTGGTTGGAAAGTATCGCCTTGCTGCCAATACCTCAATTTGAGCGGAAAAAGCAACTTATCTGCATCCAAACAAGCAACATTCGACGAGATATTAAGTGTAAAATTTTCTTTTTTTATATATTTAAAATTAAATAAATTATTATTGAAGACTAATTTATTTTTATTTTTTTTAATAAATAAAAAACTTGTTTTAGTGTCATTTATTTTTCGGATAATTAAAACATCTCTATCGCGCAGCACTTTATATGTCGCTGATGTGTATCGCGCTCCGGGCTGTCCGTTCAATGCGTCGAAAATCTGCTTAGTTTGTGCCTGATGAAAACCGAAATCGCGGAGCAATTCGTACAGTACCGTAGCGGCGGCAGGGTAGGAAAGGAGCGCAGGGATATTGATGCGGTATTCTTTGGGTGTTGTGCGCGAGTCCACCCCCCAGCCCCCTCCAAAGGGGGAGATGTGAACGCGGTCGTCTCCCCCTTTGGAGGGGGTTGGGGGGTGGAATCCGCATTCGGAAAAAACCACCTCTTTAATCTCCTGAATCGCAAAATCATACAGTGCTTCCGCATCTTTAAATCGCTCAATATTTGCCTGAAAAGTTGCCTCCAAAGACGGGTTGATTTGCTTCAAGATAGGTACAACTTCTAAGCGAATTTTATTCCGTGCATACTTTGTTTCTGTATTGGAAACATCCTCTCGGTAGGGGAGTGCGTGCTGGGTAGCGTAGGCGACGATTTCATCTTTCGTGGCAAATAATAAAGGTCGAATAATGCGTTTGCGCCGTGCAGGTATGCCGTGCAAGCCGCGTATGCCCGTACCGCGCGTGAGGTGATACAAAACGGTTTCTACGGCGTCATTGGTATGGTGGGCGGTGGCGAGGCAGGTGTAGCCCTCACGTTCCATAATTTCGGCAAACCAAGCATAACGCAAATCTCGCGCCGCCACTTGTATAGATATGCCACGCGACTGCGCCACTTGTGATGTCTCAAAGCGAGTACTATGGCATTTTGCGCCATATTTTTTCGATAAGTCCGTTACAAATTGCTCGTCCTCATTCGACATTTTCCCGCGAAGCAAAAAATTACAATGTGCTATTCCAAATTTTACGCCCGATCGCAAAAATAAGTCGCACATCACCACCGAATCCACGCCACCGCTGACGGCAAGCAAGGGCATATCGCTATCGCTGATAAGCTGCTGTTGAGTAATATATTGTTGAAAAGATTTGAGCATAATAAAATAGTACGTACCCGTAGCACGGTGCTTTCAGCCCGTGTCGCAGTAGGACAAAAATACGCAAGATACGGGCTGGAAGCACCGTGTTACGCTGATTACCGTTTCCCAAATTTATACCCTGCGGTCAATTGCAGATAAATATTACGCACCACGCCCTCTGCCAGTGGATAAGTGTTTTTGAAAACGGAGCGCATGCCTGTAGTCATTCGTAGTTCGTAATTTATACCGAAATTGGTTTGATAACGAATGCCGCCTATCAAGCCATAGTCAAGTGTTTGAAGGTGTTGACTTTCGTCAAATACTTGATTTTCAATGGGTAGTGTGCCTACGCCAATCTTGACATCGCCCGTAGAAATTCCTGAAATATCGCCTTTGAGCAGATAACTAAAATAAGGACCGAAACTCAGTCCAAATCGTTCGGTAAAATAATAATGCCCTAATATAGGCATTTCAACATAACGATTGTCGAACTGACCATCTACAAAACCTTGAAATTCAGCGACTATCCAAACCATTGTATCTGTGCCGGGCGGCTCAAAAAGATAGTCATATTCATCTACTGCGGCGGGTGTGCTAAAGGTCGATTTTTTTTGTGTGTAATATAATTCGACACCCAATCTCCACTTGTCATTGACTTGGTATTCGGTGAGTACGCCGGCTATTGTGCCTATACCGAGTTTGCCCGTGGCTCCGTCTTCGCGTGGTCCGATGGGTGTTCCTGTCGTAAGCCCCAATTTGATGCCTGTTGTCAGCTGTGCGTGTGCTATATTTAGGGGTAAAAAAAATAGAATAAGTAATATTGCTCTCATGTTGTGGTAATTAAAAAGTGGAGAGTAGAGAGTTTTCTCTACTCTCTAACTCTCTACTCTTCAACGCTCTACTTTATTAAAAACTTTCCGCTGCTCAGGTCTTGTCCTTTTTCATTTTTCAATAAAAAGTAATACGTACCGGATTGCCATGCAGAAACATCCAATTGCGGTGTATTTGTCGTAAATATTAGCGTATTGATTTGTCTGCCCATGGCATCAAAAATAAGTAATTGGGCATTGGGAATAGTTTTGTCCAACCCGAATTGGAGGTGGTCGGTAGCAGGATTTGGGCTGGTGCTGACCTTTACTTCTTGGGTCAATACATCGGTGATGCCAACGAAATCGATGAGTTTGACTTCATCTACAAAAAGGCGGCTACCTATCTGCCCCATGTACTCAAATCCTGCGGCACTCGAAGTAAAAGCAATTTCGATGCTATCGGGCTGAATATTAGGAATGAAATAATCCAATTCGAGGTCGAAAAGGGTGTATTCGTCGGTGGTTTCGCTTTGGCGAACTTCTGCGTAGGCGATGGTATCTTGCTGTTGTGTAGTTGGATTCCACTTGCGTAAAATGGTGTAAATGCCCATCGAATCGCCATTGACGGGAAAGTATTTATAGTAAAACTGTACATTGGTGGGCGTGCCTTCATAGGGTACGCCAAATTGGGCGCTTTTGGCAGGGTCGGTGATGTTTATTTCAAAATCGCCTGTCCACAAAGCCCCTGCGGTGAAGGTGAAAAAGATGGTCGCGGATTCCATTTTCGCCGCATAATTGCCCGAATAGGCGTCGGTGGTTTTTTCTACGGGATTGACGGCAGCGCCTCCGGCAAAATCAACGGCAGTATTGGCGGTCTTCCATGGTGCATTAGGTTCTTCGTAAAGCCCCGAATCTGAAGTAGTCCACTCCTCCAAATCAAAATTAGAGAGGGTGTTTTGGGCATAAGCATAACAAAAAAGAGAGGCAAGAAAGCCTGTCAAAAACACTTTATTCATCATCACAATTAAATGGTTTTCGATGTATCGGATATTGGGTGATTAGAAAAATATTTTTTTGTAAAAATAATCTATAAAAAATTTTCATCATACAAGTGTAATTTAAGTATCAGCAATTGATAGTCAGACGTTGCAACAAATAATAAATAGCTTAATTATCCAACACTTAAAGCTCCGATAGCTTAACTTAATGAACAAATGTACAATGTTTGTTATAAAATAATCAAACCAGTACTCATTTTTTTAAATAAAGTGCGTAACTTTATAGACTGGACTTTAGACATTGGGTAGTTAGGAAACTGGGTGGTTGGTTAAGTAACTCATTATCAATAACTTACATTGGTTTGCATTTTACTTTAAATTATTTGTAACTATTCAGTAGCTAACTGATTGATAATCAACAATCATTTAAAAATATAATTAACTTTAAAATTATTTTAATATAAAATGCACTTATTTCTAAATAGTTACAAATATTTTTAATTTTTAAAACAAACCTGTTTAACTTTATTATTTTATTTAATTTTTGCAGTTGCCTGCAAATGAATCAATTACACGATAGTGAAAACGTGCTGAATAGATATAATTATTTTACCATAATATTTATTTCACTAATAAAAAAATAATTACATCTTCTGTATGTGAAAGAAAATAAATAACTTGCCCCATTATGCTTGTTCTTTTCCCTTCTAAAAAACACAAAAAATAGTTCCGTAGCTATGGCTATGCAACGATTTTTTGAATTCTTTAGAAGAAAAAATTACGAGCTATCAGGATAGTCTAATAAGGGGCGAAAGGATAACAAAAGCTACATCTTCACACCGTTATTTTTTCTTCACACGAGCCAAATTTGACGTGAATAACGGGTTATTTAAGGAGAATTTAGTGAAACATATAAGAAAAAGAACAATTCAAACGGGTAGGTTATTTTTTTCGTAGTTCCTAATGTCTAAAGTCCAGTTTATAGACGAAATTTACAATTTTTAATTTATTCAAATTTTTAAACGCATGAAAATACAACACATTTACACAATTTTCTTTTTTTCATTAGTCGGCGGCTTGCTTTGCTTATTTTTGGGCTTTTCTTCTGGTCCTGCGGCGTCTTCAGGCGAGGGCTATACCGGTGCGCCGGGTGATGCTTCGCAAGTATGCGCCACTTGTCATGCCGGCAATGCATTTGGCGTAACAACAGTCACATTGACTTCGCAAGGCAATACACCTACTTATGATTTGCTGAGCACTACGCCTATGGAAGTAACCGTACTGGCTCCTATGGGCACGCCGGGAGGTTATGGTTTTCAACTGATAGCGCTCAATGATGATGATACACCACTTGACGTGACTTACAGTAATATCTCCACTAATGCAAAAGAAACAACTACCGGAAGTGGCAGAAAATACCTCGAACACAGCGGAACGAGCGCAACCAATACGTTTACCTTTGACTTTCAGCCCAATGCCGTAACAGGTACTGAAGTTAAGTTTTATGTCGTCGGCAATGCCGTTGATGGTACAGGCGGAACGGCGAATGATAGTGGCTCTGAAAGCTTTGTATTTGTACTGAAAGATATTGCATTGGCGGTAGAACTCGCTGATTTTAGAGCAGCTTCGGTGCGCGATGGTATCCAACTGGATTGGATGACTGAAACGGAGACTGAAAATGACTATTTTGCAGTAGAACACAGCACAAACGGCACAGATTTTAGTACACTCAAAACCGTCAGTGGTGCAGGTACTTCGCAAACACGCAACATCTACACATACACACACAATACGCCTGCAAGTGGTATAAATTACTACCGCCTTCGTATTGTAGAATTTGAGGGGAAAACAACTTATAGTAATGTGATGGTCGAAAAGTTTATTGGCGCGAGAACCATCACAGCCTTTCCACAACCTACTGCAAGTCAAGCAACTATCCGAGTTTACACCGATATGGCAGAAGCAGCACTGCTCGAAGTACATAATTTGGCAGGACAAATAGTCAGCATGAAAAGTATCGCACTGGAAAGAGAAGAAAATCTAATTGATTTGGATTGTAGAAATTGGGCGGCAGGACACTATATGGTCACAGTATCAGGCGCACAACTTGGACAGCAAAGCGTGAGATTATTTGTGAAATAAACGAAGTGGCGAGTAAGAATCGAAGTTAATGAAAAAACGAATAAATAGCATGTTGGGTATATACCTGACATGCTATTTTTTTCGTCTTCCCTTACATCTGACTTTGGACATTAGGTAACTGGGAAATTAGGAAATTAGGCTAACGAAAGCATAATTCGCTATTTATCAGCATAATAAAAATTATAATAAAATTAATTTAAAATAAAATGCAAATCAACGTAAATTATTGATAATGAGCGATTTACCTAATTACCCAGTTACCCAATGTCAAAAGTCCAGTTACATAAGGGTTTTAAAAGATTCTTAGAAGGTCGCACTGAAATATAGCCATTTTTTAATTAATTAAAATTATTTTGTAATTTATTTATTATTAAAAATGAATTATTTATAAATATTTTTCATTATAAAATAATTTAAAAATATCCTTATTTCAGCAGA
>Ga0209093_1001918_pt1 | contig 11800 bp, 9 predicted proteins | sample SidtaG_4_FD_187450 | JGI IMG/M metagenome (GOLD analysis project Ga0209093, IMG submission 187450) | Marine algal microbial communities from Sidmouth, United Kingdom - Sidmouth_Male1 metaG (SPAdes) (version 2) | ecosystem: Host-associated > Algae > Red algae > Unclassified | place: Sidmouth...
TATCGTAGCCATGCGGCACACCAATCGTGCAGGCGAATCCAAATTGCTCAAAAAATGCACCCTACCACTTACGGGCATCAATTGCATCAAAAAAGTCGTCACCGACCTCGCGGTGATGGAAATTCGCGATGGTGCGTTTTACCTCGTAGAACGTGCGCCCGGTGTTAGCGTAGAAGAAATTAAGGAGAAAACCGCCGGGAAATTGGTGGTGGAAGGAGATATTCCTGAAATGAGTTTGAATTGATAGCGAGTTGCGAGTTACGGGTTAAATATTTTGCGAAGCAAAACAAAAATAACTCGTAACCCGCAACTCGTTAACTCGAAACTAAGATACTGAATCGCCCCACAAATGCGATTTCAAATCCAACATTTGTAAGCGTGGCGTTCCTTTGTGGCGTCGCGCTTTTTTCGTATGCAGCATATCAATTTTAATGGTAAAATTATAGATTCGAATACGCCGATTTTTACGACAAAAAATCGCGCATTTCGCTATGGCGATGCTTTATTTGAGAGTATTCGGATGTTGGATGGGCGATTACCGTTTTTGGCGTATCATTATGAACGATTGCAACGCGGAATGAACGTTTTAGGTGTTGATATTCCAACGCATTTTTCTATTATTTTTTTTAAAAATGAAATAAAAAAACTAACGCGAGGCAACGATAATTTTCGTATTCGATTAACTTTATATCGCAGTGATGGTGGTTTGTACACACCCGAAAACAATACGCCTATTTTTCTGATTGAAGCCAAACAAATACCTGATAATCAATTTACTGTAAACGAAAAAGGTTTAAATATCGGCATTTACGCTGACTTCAAATTACCGCTTTCGCCACTTGCTAATTTGAAAACTTCCAACTCCTTACCTTATATACTCGCAGCCCAATTTTGCCAAAAAAATAATTATGACGATTGCCTCATGCTCAACCAAGCCGGACGTATTGCAGAGACTTTCAAAGCCAATGTTTTTTTCGTGAAAAATAACGTAATTTACACGCCTTCATTGGATGAAGGTTGCATTAGCGGTGTGATGCGAAAAGTGGTGATGAATATTTTGCAAGAAATGAAAAAGGAAGTTATTGAGACACAAATTTCACATGAAAAATTAAGCGAATTTGACGCCATTTTTATTACGAATGCAACGCGAGGTGTGCAGTGGATTTCGCGCATTTTTGAGGTTAAAAATTATGAGAAAATATTAGTTAATGAAATTGTAGAACAACTTAATTCCCTTTCACATCCAACATCACAAAAGCACAGGGTTTAAACCCTGTGCTTTTGTGATGCGTGAGCGCAAGAACCATGTTAGAAAAATTCAAACAACATATCACCAAACACCAACTCCTTCGTGAAGGCAACAAGCCCCTACTTGCCGTCAGTGGAGGCGTCGATTCTGTGGTGATGTGTGATTTGTTTGCACGTTTGGGGATAGCATTTGGGTTAGCGCATTGTAATTTTTTACTTCGTGGGAAAATGTCGGATGAGGACGAGCAGTTTACGTCTGATTTGGCAAAAAAATATGGCGCAACGTACCACGCCAAACGATTCAACACCAAAAAAATAGCTGCCGAACGCAGCATCTCCATTCAAGTCGCAGCGCGAGACTTGCGCTATGAATGGTTTGCTGAAATCATGGAACGCGAGGGCTACACCTGTCTCGCCACCGCCCACCATGCCAATGATGCCGTCGAAACCGTCTTGTATCACCTCACACGCGGTACAGGCATACGCGGCTTGCACGGCATACCCACACGGCGCGAGCGCATCATCCGCCCGATACTTTTTGCCACAAAAGAGGACATTCACGCCTACGCCACACAGCAAGCCCTCCCCTACCGCGAAGATGCCTCCAACGCAGAAACGAAGTATGCTCGAAATAAAATTCGCTTGGAAGTTGTGCCTGTTTTGAAGGAGATAAATCCGTCATTAGAGGCAACTTTTCAAGAGAATATTGAGCGATTTAAAGATGCGGAAGTGCTTTATGATTTTGCGATTGAGCATATTAGGTCTAAGGTTTTTAGTGCCGAAGGAGTCCACCCCCTAGCCCCCTCCAAAGGGGGAGATGACGGTGTGGTGTCCACCAAAGATGAAGGTGATAATGCAAGTAGTTTTTCGCAAAATGAAAAATCTCCCCCTTTGGAGGATTCCCCCCTTTCTTCTCCCCCTTTGGAGGGGGCTGGGGGGTGGAAAAACGCCATTTACCACATCAACATCCCCGCGCTCCTCTCCTACCCTGCCCCCGCTACGGTCTTGTATGAATTGCTGCGCGATTTTGGTTTTCGGCAAGCGCAAACGGAGCAGATTTTCGCGGGATTCAATGGACAGCCCGGAGCGAAATACGAGTCCGCTACACACGAAATATTACGCGATAGAGATGCTTTAATTATCCGAAAAAAAGATGACAGTAAAATTGATTTTTTATTCATCGAAAAAGAAAAAAATGAGGTCGTTTTCAATAATAATTTATTTATTTTTAAATTTATAAAAAAAGAAAAATTCACATTCGATACTTCTCCAAATATTGCGTGTTTGGATGCGGATAAATTGCGTTTTCCATTGAAATTGAGGTACTGGCAGCAAGGCGATTTGTTTCAACCGCTTGGTATGAAGGGTAAGCACCAACTCGTCAGTGATTTTTTCACGAATAAAAAATTATCACAATTTGAAAAGGAAAATATACCGATACTCACCTCGAATAACGACATGTGCTGGATAGCCGGACATCGCATTGATGAACGATTCAAAATAACAGATGAAACCACGCAAGTCCTTGTTATACAACTAATTACCAACCACTAATCACCAGTCAGCAATCACCACACACATGCAACAAAAAATAGGTAAATGGACATCTACCTCGCTCGTTTTGGGCAATATGATTGGTTCGGGAATTTTCCTATTGCCTGCTTCATTGGCGGCGTATGGTGGGGTGAGTTTGTTGGGTTGGTTGGTGTCGGCGGCGGGGGCTTTGTTGTTGGCGAAGGTGTTTGCTTCCTTGAGTCGTATGGTGCCGAAAAGTGGTGGTCCTTACACGTACTCGCGGGCGGGCTTGGGCGATTTTGCGGGCTTTTTGGTGGCATGGGGTTACTGGATTTCGATTTGGTGTACCAATGCAGCGATTACAGTGGCGATGTTGGGTTATCTGTCGGTGTTTTTTCCGATTTTGAATGAGCAGCCGACGGTGGCGGTCGGGCTTGGTTTGGCGATTATCTGGTTGCTGACTTGGGTGAATAATCGCGGTATAAAAAACGTAGGATATGTGCAACTTGTGACGACGATTCTCAAAATCATTCCGCTGATTTTGGTGACGATTGTAGGTTTATTTTTCGTAAAAATGGAGCATTTCGCGCCCTTCAATCTAAGCGGAGAAACCAACCTTACTGCCATTATTCAAACCACGACTTTGACACTTTTTGCTTTTCTCGGCGTCGAATCCGCGACTATTCCGGCGGATAATGTGGACGATGCCGCTGCCACGATTCCACGAGCAACTTGGATAGGTGTTTGGGTGGCGATTGGGGTGTATATCTTGGGCTCGGTGGCGGTGATGGGTGTTATTCCTCCCGATGAACTGCAACATTCGGCTGCGCCATTTGCAGATGCGGCGCGGGTGATTTTTGGTGATGGGGCGGAATATTTTGTAGCGGCTGGTGCGGTGATTTCGACCTTTGGCGCATTGAATGGTTGGCTACTGATGCAAGGTCAAATCCCACTTGCGGCAGCGCGAGATGGCATATTTCCAAAGTTTTTTGCAAAACTAAATCGGCATGACAGTCCGGCGGCAGGTATTATTTTTTCGAGTATTTTGGCGTCGATTCTGATGGCACTCAATTACGCGAAAGGACTCAATAAAGCCTTTGAATTTATGATGTTGCTTTCTACGTTGACTGCGCTTGTGCCGTACCTATTTTCGTCCGCATCGTACATGATTTTATCCGATAAAAAAGAATTGCCCGTTTGGAAAAGACGGAGTACTTGGATTGGATTGGCGGCGTTTACTTTTGCTATTTTTGCGGTGATTGGGTCGGGAAGTGAGGTCGTGCTTTGGGGATTTGTAATGCTGATGTTGGGAGTTCCGTTCTATGTATTTTTGAAAGAATGAATGATTTTTGATTTGGTGATTTTTGATTGCCTGTTCATTTAAAGATGTCGGTTATCTGTCTAAGTTTGCTTGTTTGGTTTACTCGGCAGACGAAGGTTTTTGCAAAATATAGTGATTTGTCTCATAAAATATTCGCTCCGAACAAAGGGATTCGTCTGACAAGACTTCACTTTTGGCAATTTCGACGGGTAGCCAAGATGTCAGACAGGTCAAAAAAAGTAGCAAATCATGAGCCATTATTTCAACTTCGAGTCAATCTTCACCACATTTTGAAGTGTTTTGTGTACGGGGCATCGTGCTGAAATTTCAAGGATTCGTTGTCGTTGCTCTTCTGTTAAATTGCCTTCCAATTCTATTGTACAATCAAAATGTTCGATGCGTTTACCAGCATTTTCGCAGTCCGCACAATCCTCCATATATCGGCGATTATAATCAATATGCACGAGTGCTTCTTGCAAATCCCACTTTTTTCGACGGGCATACATGTGCATCGTCATCACCTTGCAAGCTGCCAATGAAGACGAGAGTAATTCATACGGAGAAAGACCAAAATCATCACCACCCACTGCTCCTGATTCGTCGGCAAGCAGGGCATGTTTGCCTGCTTTGATTTCGGTGGTATAGCCCGTATCGTCGAGTCGTGCGACGACTTGTTTGTCTGTTTTCAAAGGAGCGGATTCCGGTTTATCAATGTAACGACCCAGCCATGTTCCCACCAAATTGCCGACATAATGTGCATCCGATTTATTGCTCAACATATGGTCGGCACCATCCAATGAAACAAAGCTTTTCGGATGATGAGCAGCATGGTAAATCTTAGCCGCATTTTCGATTTCGACAATGGTATCTTGCGGAGAGTGCATCACGAGAATGGGCTTGCGAAGTTCGCGCAGTACACCGTACATATTTTTATTTTGCAGGTCATCCAAAAATTGCTTTTTAATGGTAAATGTCCTACCACCGATGCAGACCTTGGCTTTTCCTGTGGCTTCGATGGTTTCGATATTATCCGCGATTAGGTGAGTAACGTGTTCGGGTTCGGAAGGCGTACCTATCGTGGCTACGGCTTTGATGGACGACAATTGTGAAGCGGCAAAAACCACCGCCGCGCCGCCGAGCGAATGTCCGACCAACAACTGCGGAGCTTCGTAATTTTCTTCTAAAAATTGTGCTGCCGCCAGTATATCTTCTACATTTGATGTGAAATTCGTATCTTCAAAATCACCTTCACTTTCGCCCAATCCGGTAAAATCAAAACGCAGTACGGCAATACCATTTTGCGTCAAACATCGCGCAATGTAGCGCGTCGCAATCAGGTTTTTATTGCCCGTAAATACATGCGCTAATATAGCGTAGGCATAAGTAACACCATCCGCAGGTATTTCTAATTTAGCTGAGAGTTTGTAGCCGTTTTGATTGGTAAATTGTACTTTCTTTGATTGCATATTAAGTTTGAGTTGCGGGTTGTGTAAAAAAAACAATTACAATTTGGATTATTTGTAATTGTTGAAAATGAACATGAGTCGGCTAATATTTTATAAATCTATTGATAACCCATATCTTTTTTGGTTGCGCGAGTTGGCTGACATTTTATAAATGGCAGGCAACAGCATTTTTTGTATTTTATTGAAAATTAACTATCAATATGTTCGCCAAATGAAAAATTGATAATTGAGAGTTGATAATTATTTTATTTTTTATTTTATAAATAACTGAAAATAATTTTATTACAAATTATTAATTAAAATCAATTCTCAATTATACATTCTCAATTCTCAATTTGGCGAAGACATTGAATTATTTTATACACTAATAAAATTTCAAATAAAAAAATCAATAATTTCGTTTGCTAAACTTTTCAAGTTTCGTAAACGTAGGTAGATAGAAAAACCCTATAATCAACTAAAAATCAGCGCATTGCTTACGTTTACGAAACTTAAAAAGTTTAGCAAACGGGATACTTAGAGATGTGGGGTATCGTTAGAAATCTTCTCCCCACGGCATTTTATCAATAAAATCTTTGGTATAACCCAATCCATCTTCTATCAAACCATCTTTCGCGTCATGTATGCGATATTCTAATTTTTGAGAAAGAAAAGTCGGCGACTCCACCATGATCACCCGCAATTCCCCGGATTCAAAATTACAACGTTTTTGAATAGCCGCCAAAACGGGTTCGTGGTGCAAATGTCCATCTCCAAAATTCCAGCCGACCACTTCACCTGCAATAAATTCGCCTTCTACCCACTGATAATCGTCGATATTTTCTACTGCTTTTGGCAAAAGACTGTGCAGCAACCTACCCGGCAAGTGCATCAGACGGAATGCCGTTACACGCGACATCGTTGCTTCTGCGGTATCTTTATCATAAAAAAGGAGTAATTGTTTGATGAGGTCTTTGGATGTTTTGGGAATATTTTGGTCAATTTTTTCTTTACTATCGCCCTTGAACAGCCAAACACTGTAAGCCCAAGTACCCGCATAATAACGCATAGATAGAAGGAAGGATATTTTTCGAGGAAAAAAATTGCCCATTAAAGGCAAAACAAATAAGGACATCGCCAAGACAGCAATTAAACCGGGCTGATGAAGTGCAAGTGGCGTAAATTCAGGATGATACAAGAATAGACTCCAAGCACCGAGCACCATAATGACATTCCATTCCATCGGTACGCCCATCGGAAAATTAATAAAAATAAATACATGAAAGACTGTCAAAGCAATCAAAGCGTAATACGTAATTTCCGCATTTCCAATAAATAATATGAGTATAATGGGGGAAATAAATTCGATAGCTGTACCAAAATGCGCCATGTAATTCGCCAGCTTACTGGGCTGCAAATTATCAGGATAGGATTGGAAAAGTCGTTTTTTTAATTTTTGAAAAATAGACAATCCAAAACACGGACTATTGCAAATCATCACGCAAACTGCCGAGGTGAAATTGGGGGTAAGTTTGGAAAAAGCCGCCCAAAACCAGATACCAAACCAAATCAATTTTAATCCATGCCCCGTTTGTTCAGGAAACATAAAACAAACGATCATCGGAAAATAAATATCAGCCCTTGCCGCCAGAAAAACCGTTCTATCCAATACGCCGCAAAGTGGTAATAGCAGGACAACAGGCAATACAATTTCAGGCGTAATTTTCGGCGCAATACAAACTTGAATCAGGCAATAAAATAATAATAAATTCAGCGCAACATCCAAGATGCTTCGCTTATCGTTTCCAATGATAGGTGTGTTGGGAAAAAGGGGAACTTTAATCGTATTCGGGCGAAGGAAATAGGTCATTCCGCCTAAAGGTGGCACATACCGCCCGGTCAGCGGACCGCTTGCACCGCCCAAACCCGATACCTCAAGCAGTGCCGTCCAAAATATGAATTTTCCAAGTGCTTCTAACTCAAACCACCAAGTTGCGATAGTTGCCCGTGTACCGAGTTCGATTGAAAAGGAACAAAACCAAATCCACATCCACACATAAAATACGATTTTCAAAAAATAGAAAACCGCAATAGAAATCGGCGCACCAAAACCCTGAATTGCCCATGCCTGACAAACCATTTTGGCTCTTTGTGTGAAAGGTTCTTTTTTCCAATCTTCGTAATCGTAAGGCAGCGGTTTGGGCGAAAGCAGTTGGTTTAGAAAGTTCATAGTGTTTTTCAGTCGGTAGTCCATAGTCCATAGGTAGCCGCGAGGCTATATTTTTCGCTATGCGAAAAAAGTGGTACTATGGACTATAGACCATGGACTATCGACTCAATTAATTAAAACAAAAGCCGCCGGGAATCACTCCTGCCTCAAAACCATCAATCGGCGTACCATCGGGGCGATAATAAAAAACACCGCCTTTGGACTGAAAATCAGCCGCATCGGAAGTGTAGATATACCCATTTGCAGGATCTACGCCCAAGCCGTAAAAAGTGTAATTATCGGAAGTAATAAACGCATTTTCGGGCAGTATGCCATCTTCAATATCTATTCTCCAAACCTCTCCGCTTTCAAGATAATACAGTTCGTCGCCTGCGCTATTGATGGCAAGTTTTTGTGGTGATGCCTCCGAATTAGAGAAGGTAAGTACTTGCTCTGTTTCGAGTGTATTGGGGTCGATGCGTCGCAAAGCGGGAACATCCTCACCATAATAACCGCCATCGCTCAATACCCAAATTTTTCCATTTTTATCTACTTGCAGGCTGTTGGGTGAGTAAGTTACAGAAAGCGTCTGTATGACCTCGTCGGTAGCCGCATCAATGACCATCAAATCATAACTATTCATAATGCCAACAAAGACCTTTCCGCCGGACATCACCATTTGTTCGCCCCATCCCGTTGGGATAGTTTTGGTGATTTCATTGGTTTTTAAATCAATAATATCTAAGGTCGTAGAACCGCCAAAAGTGATATTCGTCACGTAGGCTTTATCATCATTAATCGGAAAAAAATAACGCGGTGCGGACAGTCCGTTAATCGTGCTTTCGCTTTCGAGCGTCGTGGCGTTCGCGACTTCAATTTTGCCCGAATTATTCACCACGATATATGCTTTATTATTGTGAAATGTCATGGATTGAACCACGTCGCCGAGCTGAAACTCGTTGACCATTTCAAAAATATTATCCCACACTAAACCCGATTCCCGGCTTATAGCGGTCAGCGAACCATTTGATGAGCCAAAATTCCCTTCGTTTAGTACGAAAACATGGTTGTCCAAATCTCCCCATATTGGCGGATTCCCATCGTCTTCGCAAGCAGCAAACAGCAAACTCGCTATCAATAAAAAACCTAATAATCTGATGTTCATAATTTTAAATTTTGTGGATTCGTTATTCGTTAACTCGTTATTCGTGGATTCGTTATTCGTTATTCGTGGATTCGTTATTCGTTTATTCGTTATTCGTTATTCGTTTATTCGTTATTCGTGGATTCGTTTATTCGTTGTATTTGTGAAAATATTTTGCTTTGGGGCTTGGAATGTAAAGATACTTCATTAGTGCAACGATTCATAAGTCATTGACAAATAGTAGCGGCTGTCTTTAGCTGCCGACGACCGCAAGGGAGCATTCACGTTGGTACGAATATACGCGAGATTAAAGGTTTTTCAAACCTTTTTTCCGATAGCTATCGGAACTAAAGACAGCCAGTACTAGTACACCTAATAATTGTCAATGAATTAAGAATCACACCATTAGGCTTTTTTATTAGTTAAAAATTAAATTAAAATAGTCCGTAGGGTTAATGTCTTCGCCAAATTGAGAATTGAGAATGTGTAATTTATAATTAATTCAAAATCAATATTTATAATACGAACGAAATCTGTTTTTTACGAATGTTTAAATGAAATAATTATCAACTCTCAATTATCAATTATCAATTTTTCATTTGGCGAAGAGATTGAGAGTTACAGGTCTTATTTTTCGCGCAGCGAAAAAATAAAACCTATGGACTATCGACCATTGACTATGGACTAATAACAAGCATTTGTTTGTCTAAAACGTCAATATGTTCTTTTAAAGTGCCTATAAAATCATCACCATATTTTAGATAAAACGCCATAAAATTGTCCTTGCGCTCTTGCAAACCACGATTCGGAAACAGTTTTCCTTTCAAACCTTTGATGCGATTGGTGGAGGTTTCGTGTTGGCGTTTTTCGGCGCGGAGGAGTTTTTGTTCGAGTTGGTCGAGGCTTTTGAGGGCTTTTGTTTGTTCGCCTAATACGCTTTTTTCGAGCGAATTATCTATGCTTTTGGCTTGCGCCAAAATAGTATCATACAATGTTTTTAATTGTGTTTTGGCTTCGCTCAAATCCAATTCTTGTGTCGTATTTTTTTGTACAAAATGCTTAATTAAGGCATCTTCTTCTCTAAAAATTTCTGTTATACTAAAGCCCAATTGATTCATTTTTTTGGTTTGTCCTGCATCCAGCCACATCACCGAAGCCCGCCGCACCAACATCGGAAACGGCACCCCAAAATACTCAAATTGCGCCCTGCGTTCCAACCAATAAGCTATCTCGCCGCCGCCGCCGATATATGCCAAATTGGGAAATAAAACCTCTTGGTAAAGCGGACGCATAATCACATTCGGGCTAAATCGTTCGGGGTATTCGCGCACTTCTTGTGTGATTTCTTTTTCGGAGAATGTATAATTCGTATTCAAGACCTTGTACGCCTCGCCCTCGCGCACGATACGCTCGCGTATGCCTTCGCGCATGTAGAAAAAATTAATTTTGCGGGGTGTTGCCTGTCCTTTAAATCCAGCTTTTTCTAACTCGCTAATCGTTTGATTTACAATTTCATAGGAAGGTTGTTCTATAATTTCTTTTAAGATAAAATCGACAAATAATTGCTTTGCCTCGCGGCTGCTCGTAATAAAAACCACTAAGCCGTATTGCTTGAATAATTCATTCGCGAGATAGAAAGTTGCTTCGTCTAAAGTCTCATTTTGTGCGTATGCGCGGTGCATGAGGTCGAATATTTTTTGAGCATTTTCCGACTCACCGAGTAGCGTTTTGAGTTCGTCGAGTACGGGTACGATATTTTTAGTGAACATCTTTCCAACCGCGCCTTTTTGGTCATTTTCCCACGTCAGCGTTTTGCCGAATAGATTGAAATGATTGATTTCCTCGAAGTCGTGGTCTTCACTGCCCATCCAATATATCGGCACAAAATTATAAGCGGGATAATGTTTGGTGAGTTGTTCGGCGAGATTAATTGTGGAGATGATTTTATAAATAAAATAAAGCGGTCCGGTAGCCAATGAAGGTTGATGTCCGGTAATAATAGTGAACGTATTTTCAGAATTTAAGGCATCAATATTCGCTTTAACTTTATCTGTGGTCTCAACTTCTTGGTATTGTTTTTTGAGGATATTTACAAGCGTATTGCGATTTTTATATGCTTTTTTCTTTTCAATAATTGTTTTAAAATTTTCTACCGAAACAGGATATTCGTAGAAAGGTCGCAAAGCATCCACTTCTTGTACATAAGCTCTATCTCGCGTCGAAAATTGAGGTACTTGGTCGTATGTTAATTTAGTAATCTGCATATTCGTAATTACGATTCCTGTGCCGATGAATATCGGTATTGTAAATCGTCCACGAAAATACGATATTGATAGGACAAATGTTTTTTTAATGAGAAAATTGTAAGCGAGAGGACTAAATCAATTTAGAGTATGTTCCTTTACAAGAAAAAATCAGGTACCAATTCCCGACTCGTATCTACCGCATATTTGTCAAAATTCGTCATCCCTTTTTCTCGTAAAATATCTTCATCCACAAAGAAATTACCTGTACATTGTTCGCTTGATTGTGTAAGAATTTCATGTGCGGCATCTCCCATAATTTTGGGAATTTTTTTGGTCATAGCAAGCGTTTCTTTAAGCCAATCGCTGATTGGTATTGCTTCAATATTATCAAAAAGTTCTACACGAATCTCCTTGATATTGAATTTATTACGAATTTTCTTGTAAAGTAAAATTTGTGTATGCCATGATATTTTATTTTTACAAATTTACGATTTTATCAACTAAAATGCTCACTCAAAGTCTTTATACAACAAATACTTCTTACGCATCTCTTTAAACGCCCTCAAATCCTGCTCCCAAGTCGCCCGAATTTCCGCCTCACTCATTCCTGCTTTAATTTGTTGTTGCAAAGTTTCATTTCCTGCTAATAAATTAAAGAAATTATTACTATTA
>Ga0209093_1001921_pt1 | contig 11776 bp, 10 predicted proteins | sample SidtaG_4_FD_187450 | JGI IMG/M metagenome (GOLD analysis project Ga0209093, IMG submission 187450) | Marine algal microbial communities from Sidmouth, United Kingdom - Sidmouth_Male1 metaG (SPAdes) (version 2) | ecosystem: Host-associated > Algae > Red algae > Unclassified | place: Sidmouth...
CCGCCTTCACGGCGTTCCGCGACGCGATCGGCGTTGGCCCCGACTTGGGCGGCGCCGACATGGCGCAGTGGTAGCGGCCCGAGCGCGGCAGGCCCGAGTTGCCGTAGTCGAGTTTGCGTCGCGGCGAATGCGCCCTTCCATCGCGGTACTACTATTGTCTCGGTCGGGTCGGGGCGATTTTGCCTAAGTCGGATCAAGAAACCCGACCTTCCACCGCCGTACTACTACCGCGGCCGGGTCGGATCGGGGCGATTTTGCCTAAGTCGGATCAAGAAACCGACCTTCCATCGCGGTACTACTACCGCGGCCGGGTCGGATCGGGTCGGCGGCGTCAGAAATCGGATTGGTCATCACAACATCTGATGTGACGAATGCAATTGGGGGGAGTGTTGAGCATTGTTCAGCATTTCCATGTCACTCAATGCTTTGGCGGGATGTCACATTACAATGTTTTCTGTACTTTGACATTGTATTTGATGTTTTCGCATGTAGTTGATTTTGGGGGCACCCTTTACGGGTTGAGCTCCGGGAGATTAGCGAGGTGCATGGTCGGGATTTTGAGGGGCTGTGAGCGTGTGTGCTCGTGGCCCGTGCGCCCTCCGCCCGCGGAGGTGCGTGTTGTGTGTATGCATGCTGGGAGTGGGGGTGTCTGCGGGTGCTGAGAGCGTGGGGGCGCTTGGGTCTTATCAGGCTGCCCCCTTACGGCCCGCGCCACCTCTACGATAGAACCTTAACGCACCCACCCACTGTACTGCCCGCTTCACACGTCCGCGGTCCGGGAGAAGACGATCACGTCGTCCAGGTACATCAGGCACGTTTGCCACCGTAAGCCGGACAAGATGATGTCAAGCGCCCGCTGGAAGGACGCTGGCGAGTTCACCAGACCAAATTGGAGCCGGAGAAACCGGAACAAGCCCGTGTGAGTCGTGAACGTCGTCTTGTCTCTGTCCTGGGCGGCTACCGGGATCTGCCAGTACCTGGCGTTATAGGCCTGGGTAGAGAACACCGTGGCGTCGCCGAGAGAGTCCAGGCAGTCGTCCATCCTCGGGATCGGGTAGACATCCTTGACCGTGCGCTCCTTCAGCCAGCGGTAGTCCACACAGAACAGGAAGCGGCCACCTGGCTTGGGCACGACGACGACAGGGGAAGGACCGCTCGGCGTCCGAGGGCTCTATGACAACCAGGTAGAGCATATGCTTGACCTGCTTCTCGATTTCCAGGCAACGGTGTGGTCCATCCCTGTATGGAGTGGAGTACACGGGTTTGGCGCCTGGCTTGAGCTGGATGTGATGCGTGGTGGCCTTGAGCTCACCCAGTTTCCCCGACCACATGCCCTTGAACTGATCCAGAAGTCCGTGCATCTGGCCATGGAGTTCCTCGGGCACGCCGGCCCAGCTCACCCCTGGCGTCTCCGGCTCATTCAGGGGAGGCACAACCGGGGGCTCCGGCGGACCCTCTGCCGTGGCCATGGTCGCCTGCGTGTCCAGCTCCTGTCGCGCCCCCAGCTTCTGCTGGACGGCCAGGAGGTCTCCTTGGGAGAGGGGTCGCGCCTCGCCGGTATACGGCTCCGCGACCCCCACTCGGGTGCCCATGGCAAACATCCTGGTCTTGCGACCCGGATTGACCAGAAGGACAGAGAAGGGCTCGTGCCGGTGCACCTTCTTGTGATGCCCGTGGGCCAAGTGCAGCCCGTTCTCGGCCAGAAACTCCGCCCGGCCCTTGATGAGACAACTGCCCGTCGACCGGGTCATCACTTGGACCTCGGTTTGGGCACCAGGGGGGAGGACCGTTGCGCCCGCCAGCGTCAGCTCTTTCTGGCGGATCCGGGGCTTCGCTGGTGCCTTGTACTGTCGCCCCCTGGCGCCAAGATGGTAGCCAGGGATGTCCGAGACGGCGCCCATCGTCCACTCGATCCTGCCGTCCTGGGGCGGGATGGCCTTCGTGTACTGGCGCTGGAAGTCGCACCCGATGATAAGCGGGACAGAGAGGCGTTTCACAACAATAAACGTGAAATGCATACGTTTGTCATGTACATGCAGGGTGAGGGGGAGCCGAGCGAGAGCCCGGAGATCCTGCCCCAAGGCATCCCCGATCTGGGTGCGGTTAGGCGCACGCCAGGCATGGGCGCGCCAGTCCGGAGGGAGCAGGTCCTCGCTGACGACGCTTGGTTCGGCCCCTGTGGCCACCACCGCGGCCACAGGAACCGGGTCCTCACCCCCGAAGCTCAAGGTGGTCTTGACCTTGAAATTATCGTTACGCAAGACGAGCAGGGTACCCCGGCAGGCACACGGTGTCCATGCGGCTGCCTTGATTCGTAGCCGACGCCCGCACCGGCCCAAGAATGCAACTGAGGCCAACACAGGATCACCGGGGCCTGGAACAGACGGGAGGGCGCCCACGGGCGCACCTCCCCCACCTCGTCTCCCGACCCCGAGGTACCCGTGGTCGTGGTATCTTCCTCGGGATGGGAGTCCCAGTCCTCAGGACTCTCCTTGTACAGGTTCTCCTGGATGCTCTGCAGGATCGCGACCCGGAGGTTGTGCACCGGTTTCGGGTCCCGCCGTCCAGGAGAGGCGCCCTTGGTCAGCCGGTCTGCCCAGCGGACGGCCTTGGTGAACTGGATACCCTGGCGGACGAGCTTGTCCTGGAGCTTCTCGGGCACCTCCGGACAGGCTGCCGCGATGTGGTCCTCCTTGTTACACAACCAGCACGCCCGTACCGGGTGAGGGCCTTCCCCCCCCCGGGTAACACGGGGAGTCGAGGGCGTGAAAAACCCGCGCCAGCCCTCCAGGCGACCACCGGCCTGGGAAGAGGACTCGCGCACGGCCAGAACCGGAGTCTTGGGTCCTGCCCGACTAGACGGTCGTGCCAGACACATATTGGGGGGGGTCGGCTGGAGTCGCTGGAGCGCCGTGACCTGCCCACGCTTGCCCTGGGTGAACGACGCGAGCTGCTGCAGGGTGCGCTCCGTGAAGTGGAGGTTGTAGTGCTGGGCGTCCACCTGCAAGTGCTTAGGTATCCCCTGTATGAACGCCATCTTGAGCCTGTCCTCGCCGTACACGTTTCCGCAGGCCTCCCCCACGTCCCGCAAACGGGCCGCGAAGGCATCCGGTACGGCCTGGGCGCCCAGGGAGGCGCGGTTCACGTCCGACACGGCTTGGTTCAGGGTGATGGAGTCCGAGTAATTGACCAGGAGCCAGTGTACTGCCTCAGGGAAGGATGCGACAATCTGGCCCGGGATGTGCCCGGCCGTGTCAGGGAGGATCTTGTTGAACCGAAGAGCGGCTGCCCTGATAAGGAAGGAGCCGACCAGGTAGAGCGCCTTGCCCTCCCAGACGTTGCCGTCGTTGCATGCCCGTAAGAACCGGCGCAAGAAGGAGAAGAGTTCGGCCGGCTTGGTCCAATCAAAGCGAACCCAGTCCATGGAAACACGTAGTTTCTTCCGGTCTTGTGTAATACTTAGACGCATCCGGCTCGTAAAGGTGTGGTTCTGGTGGTCCAGAAGGTATGAGTTCCAGTCGGTCGCCGTGTTGAGCAGGTTGTCCCCGACCTTGTGGACAGGAATCTGGAAATCCACCAGTGTCCGCCGGACCGTCTCCCAGTCACTCCGGGAGGACGAGTCACTCGAGGAAGACCGGGGGCGACGACGCCGATTGTTGCGCCGGCTCCGGAGCCACCGACGGTCCGGGCGAGAGTCCCCACTGGTACTCCCGTCCGGTCCCTCGTCGTCACCTCCACCTCCAACTGTCACCACCCGATTCCCTGACGGCCCCAAATCAGCGCTTGGGGAAGCCAGCATGCCGGATGTTCGCCCCGAAGTCAGGGTCTCGACCGCCCCAGCCATGTCCGCCCGGAGCTCCTCGCGGAGGGATTCCAGGAAAGACAGAACGGCCGGAGAGGAAGCGAAGTCAGGGGGGACACCGCTCGCATCACATCGACTCGGGCTAGCGGAAAACGGGGTCCACTCCTGCTTGCCGTTGAACGCGCGGGTGCCCGCCACCGCGGGTCTCGGCATCTCGGTCTTGACGGTGGTTGTCACCCGGGAGGGCGGACCAGGCCCAGCCACGTAAGCCGGCGTCGGTGGGGGAGAAACCAGACCCGAGACAACAGGTATCCCAGCCCCAGCCAGAGCCGTGGGCGTGTTCGTCGACGTACGCCGGAGTAGGGTTTGTGAACACGCCCCCATTTCCGGGGCGTGCAGGCGTGACACCTTACAACACGTTACAACACGCCTTAAATCACAATCCCGCCCCCGAGGTGGACCCCCTGCGCTACATAAGTAGAGCCCCTTTTTGAACTACATTTATTTGCCTGGCAGAACGGTCGATGACACCGTAAGCCACTCAATGACAGAGCAGCCAACTGGCCAATGGTGTGGAGTCTTCTAAGTTGGACCATTCCTGTCCAATCGCTTAGTTCGGCCGGAGCGCCGTTCACAGCCGACGCCGGAGGAGCCTCTTGGCAGCTCTGTTGTCCAGGCCGTTCCTGTGTTGGGAGCGGCGGTGGTCAGCACCCTTCGCGGGGCGGCTGTGGAAGCGGCGCCCAGCGCGCTGCTCGTCGTGGAGGACGGTCCGACTGATGAGAAAGGCAGCGGAGCGGATTGGCGATTGCTCCGCCGGGTGTCGGGTGCCATAGACACCTTTGCCGAGGCAAACGCTCCCGCTCTGGCCGGGGCCGCCCGCAATACGTATGTGTTCTTGCTGGGAGACGTCTTTATGCACGGCACTGGATGCATTGCGACTTTGGATGCCGCGTGCCACGAGGGTGGGGTCGGGTGGAAGAGGGTCTGGGTAAGGGAGGCTGGTGTCGTGCGGCCTGTCGTGGCAGCCCTGTTCTGACCTCATGGTCCCCGCTCTGTGTTTCTGCTCCTGTGCGCTCTTACCGTAGCGTTTTGCCCCCGCAGTCCACGCCCGGTTGTCCCGCGTCATGGTCCGTCCCCGCCTGTGTGGTGCGCAGTCTGGCGCCTCCCCAACTCCTTCGCCGGCAAAGTAGTCGAGCGCCTCGCAGTCGCCGCCGACTATTCTCTCTTCCTGGCAGTCGTCCGCCGCGCCCGCAGCGCCGGTCCTGGACGCTGCCTCGGGGCTTCCTGTCGGGGGGAAGCGCGGCGCCGTGGCGTCTGCGGCGGCGTTGTCGGCGGTGGCGGGGTCGCCAACCCGCCCCCCACGCCGCCGCCGCCGCCGCGGCTGTGATCCCGTCGCCGCCGCCGTGCCGCGCTTCCCCCACCTGGCACCCACAACGCTTCCCGGCTACGGTGCAGTGCTTGCGTGCCGCACCGGCGGTGGCGGCGGCGACGTTGGGGCGGGGTGGGCGATGACAACGCCCACGTGCGGGGCGCGGGTCGCCGCCGTGCGGGCTGTCGACGGGGGGCGGGTTAGCGGTGGCGCCGCCGTCTCGCTCGCCGTGCGGGCGGCGGGGATTGTCGGCGCCCCAATGGCGGCACCGTCCGTGTCGACAGCGGCGGGCGTGGCGACGGCGGGGGATGGTGGTGGGGGTGACCGGGACGCGACGTCGGTCGACGCGGGCGAGGAGGCAGACAGCGAGCGGGGGCTGCCTCCACGATCGCCGACGCCTCCCCTCGGCCGCTGCCGCTGTCGCGTCGGACACGGTGCCGCCCGCAGCTGACGCGGCGCCCGACGCCGCCGTTGCCGCGGCTGCCCAAGACGGCGTCGACAGGGGGGCGCCTACTGGCTTGACCCCCGTCAGGCACGCCCTGCCCCGCAGCCCTCGGCGTCGTGCGCCGCAGTGCGGCGGCAACCATGGCGTTGACGGCCGGCGGTGGCGACGACGACGGCGGCGGAAAGGGTGGCGTTTTCGTTCGGCGGCAAGGTCGGAGTTTTGGTGCGTGGGGGGGAGGCGATGTTTGGCGGCGGCGGCGGCACCCGCCGCGGGGGGTTGGCGACCCCCGCGGCGGCGGCGGGCGGCGGGATCGCCGCCGCGCCGCTCGCAGCCGCGCCGCCCGGACAACGCCACTGCGGCACGGCGGCGCTTTTGCTGCCGCCGCCGCCTCCCCCGACCACGCCGGCGCCCAGCCGTCACGGGCGTCGTGCGCCGCGGTGCGGCGGCGACGACGGCGGTGACGGGCTGCGGTGGCGAGGACGGCGGCGGCGGCAAGGGGAAGTGGCCGCCCCAGCGGCCCGTGACCGTGGTGCTCAGTTCGCCGCCCGGGGGCGGTGCGCAAGCTGTGTGGCCTCGACGTGGGGGGGAGGGACGTACCCGTGGTCGGCGGCGGTGCATGCAGTGGAGAACGATGTGGCCGTGGTGGTATGGATGGGCGGATGCGCATGGCCGCCTGTGGCGGCTGCTGCTCGTGCGTGCGGGTCTGGCGGGGACGGCGGTGGTGGTGGGTGTGCTGCACCCGTGACACGCGCGCTGTACGCCCTCGACTAAGACTCGGTGGGGTTGTCGTCGAACGTCGGCGGCTGCGGCGGCGCTCGGCTGGTGGCGTTCGAGCCTGCCAGTGGGCAGCTGACCTCACGCTCCGCCGTTGGCAGCGGCGGTGGCGGTCTTCCGCTGGTGGCGGCGCCACTTGCTGCCATTGCCGCGGACGCTGTCCGCCGCCTGGCGGTTGTCGACGGGGAGATCGTGAACAGGCCCTACTATGGGTATTTTCCCATGAGGTATTTTAGCGAGTACGAGTACGGGGCCACCCTAACTCAGTGACTTGACGGGGTCCGGGAATACACTCACAGCCCCATTGAGGCAGTCAGAATATACTTTTGGAAAATGGCAGCGTGAGTATGGTGTACTTATGCAGATCGTGCGGGAGAGGCCACTGCCGCCAGTGTGTGCGGTATCCAGTGAAGACACGCTTAAGCAGCCATGTTCATTGCGCCAGCGACCGCACTCGAGAGAAAAAGCTCTCGCGAGCATGGCAACCGACCTCTGAATGGGTCGACAGACAGTCCCTAGGAAGCAACAGGGCCTCTTGCATTGTGCCATATTGTCGCCTGCGAGATGCTTTATGGCATCGTTGAGGACCAACATTTGGCATCTGGTCGCGATGGTACCTGATCAAGGTCTCCAGCCTGGGGACAGTTGGGATATTTAGCGGGACGTGCAGGTTGCTTTTTGGTCGTTATTTAGCAGCTACTCATAGCTTTGGTACCTTCTGACAGCCACCTGGCCCGAAAGAGAACAGGTTTGAAGTTTGCTGGGCAGCTGTCGGAACAGGGAGCTGTATGCATCCTTGGTCTCGCTGGAATGCCATCATTTGCAGGACAGCTCTTGCATCAGGCACGTGGGCAAATGTCAAAAGCTGATGCGCGACCTGCTCGGCGCACAGAGCTTGAGCTAGTGGGATGGTGCATACGCTGGAACGAGAACGTGAGTCGCGAAAAGAATCAGTCGAGGCCGCGCGAAAGCATGATCCAGAGCGACCATGCGTCCGGTCGGGACATCAAACTTGCACCTGGCTCGCTTTAGATACAATGTGGACATAGAAGCCGTCCGTGACGGTATTTTGACGCGAGAGGAACTGCATCAGGCGCTTAACCGGGGCTTCCAGTCAGAGTGTCAGCCACAGATTCTCTAAGCTTGATTCAGCGCGGCTGAGTGGAGAATGGCACATGGTGAACAACGTGCAAGCCGCCAGATCTCTCCGAAGAGAGATTGCGCTGTTGCCAACTGACCATCTCGAAACGCACTGCTTTAGCTGACTGGACGCGGCGAAGAGTTTACTAACCCGATCGCGATCAGAGCTCATACGCGGATGGCAGACAGTCTGACGGTCGCAGCAAGGCAAGTGGCTTCTAGATGTCCTGCGAAGGCCGCTGCAAGAGTCTGGCAGAGACGCCCCGGGGGCAAAGCGAGGAAGGATGGACTGGACCGCACGTCTCCGCTGCCGACGTGCATCAGACGTTGAAGAAGCGCCCTCCAAGCGCAGTCAATTTGCGTTCCCAGAGCGACTCGTCCATCGTCGCTGTCGGCCGGCGGCTTCTGTTCGTCTTGCTTAGCCACTTTCCCCCGAGTCACTTGTCGTCGACCATGCCATCCTCTATGGAACACTCCCCACCCCCCACTCCATCCCCACCCTCACCACCCAGTGGCTCTGACTCGGAAGGTGCCGATGACTCCGATACGGTTGGTACGGGGCGGCGCAAGCGCCCTCTCAGCACGGGCATTGGCTCGGTACATGCTGCCACCGACTTCACGATTTTTGTCCGTGATGTCGTCGGAATCACACGTGACGTCGTGATGGTCACGCCCATGCCGTCAGTGATGCACAAGGGCGAGGGCTGGCAGCTGGCACCTGCTTTCGAGGCGCACTCGGACACGAGATCGCCTCTTTGGGGACTATTGGACGTTTACGAGCGCCTCACGGACGCTGCCGCAGCCGGCGACGTTCTCGCACGATGCCGTGTGTGCGCCCTGACGGGCGCAGACACGTTCCTCTTCCTCAAAGCAGGGGCCCCTAGCAATGGCACCAAGCACATGGAGGGGACAGCCAAGGGCAAGGCTTCGCCCTGCCGCCGCGCCGACCATCTACAAGCCGCGCTGTATCTTGCCAAGAACCCCCAGGGCGGAAACCGGACCCGCGTTGTGGCCGCCAACGGGACGATTCGCCGGTTCATGCAGCCGATGGCGCGGCGGGAGCACCACCTCCGCTTTTTGCAGATGCAGGTCATGACGCGGTCGCCACATGCGTTTGGCCAGAATACGTACGTTCGGGTCTTCCTGGACGGACTCAAGTCGCAGTACTCGCCCCCGGCGCTGGAAACAGTGGCGCTTCTTCTCACGGAGCTCGCCTCATTTGTATCGGACGGACTCCGGGCGCTCATCTCGGCTGCAAAGGAAGCGTACGCGGGCGCGCCGTTCTGCCACGTGGTCACCGACCTGTGGACTGAGGAGCACTCGCACCGCAGCTACGGATCCCTCGTTGTACGACTTACGGACTTGGAAGCGGGGACAGTGCAGGAGCTTTCCCTCTGCGTATGGCGGTGCTCGGGGAGGCACAACTACAAGAACATCCGCTCGTGCGTCGTTAACCGGCTTTCGTTTTTCGGTGTGGAGCTGCAGGACGTCTCGTCGGCGACGACCGACTCGGGCTCCAATGTACGGAAGGCAATGATTGGCTTCTCGGGTGCCTGGGTGCCATGTGCAGCCCACGCGATCCACAACGCCGTTAGACACGCTTTGGGTGGTTCCGGTGAGACGGCCGCACACCGGGCATCCCGCATCGTTCTCTTGGGCGGCCGCGCCGGGCGTGCGCGGAAGAGCTGCCGCAACACGGCGGCACGGGAGTTCCTGGTGCGTGCGCGGGGCACCATCCGCTTTTTTGAGCACTCCCCTGTGAAGGCGTTGGCGCTGTCGCAGATCGTCGTGCCCGAAGACGTGGCGTCTCGCAACCTGACGCAAGACGTGTTCACGCGTTGGGGGTCGACGTACCTGGCGCTGTGCCGCTTGTACACCATGTGGCCGCGTTTGTCGGTTTTCTTCCGGTCTACGACACTGACGGCCGACCAGCGGAAGCGAAAGTTGCTCAACCGCGACTGGGACGTGCTCCGGAAGCTGATTGCCGTGCTATCTCCCGCTTTTAAGGTGACCAAGGCCAGCTAGAAGACGGCGGCCACCCTGGCGGAGAGTTTCTTTCTTGTAGTCGCCCTCCGAAAGACGATGCTGGAGGACGCTCTGAACGTGCCCGTCTTCCCAGAGCTACCGCTCGCTGTTGGCTCTGCGGCCATCGAGAAGTATATCGAAGACTACCCCGACGATGCCGTCATTGAGATTGACGGGCGCCTCTACCCCTGCGTCTTGACGTGGGTGGGGGAGACGCCGGGCCGAGAGTGCCTAGACGATGAAGCACGGACTGCCGTCTACGAGCTGCGGGACGAGATTGACCGCCTGTTCTTTAACACCGTCGACAACTCCAAGAATTGGCTGAAGAACAAGGCCGTGCTGTGCTCGGTCTATCTGACGCCTGGCGGTGCCCGAATGCTGAAGGAGGTAGCGGCATGGCTGGAAGTGGACGACCCCAACAATGATGCAGCGGAGGCGGTCGCGCACATGTGCGATAAGATCGTTGAGGCGCCGGGAGCGCCGGCGATGGAGCACACTCCCGGCCTCGCCGGTGGCAGCGGTTGTTCCTCCCGGCGTCCGTCCGAGGCGCGCATGGAGGCACGTTCCTCATTGACGCACTGGGGACGGGGACGCGGTGCAACGTCAAGCACGTCGTCGGCGACGCGCCTCCGATCGCGCGCATCTCACGCCCCCATGGAGCTTGTTGCTTTTTTGCGGCTCTCTGAGACGGCAGTGTGGGAGGCCCCCCTTCTTTTTTGGGTTCGGCACCGTCAGCAGTTCCCGTCTCTTTCTGTTTTGGCTGGATCTTTCTTTGGTGCGGTTTGGTCTTCTTCATCGTGTGAGCGGGCGTTTTCGTTTACAGGGCGCCTTGTGAGCGAGGAGCGCTCAACTCTGTCGGTGGAGAGTGTCGCGGTGCACTCGTTGGTGGCAGCCAACATGGAGATGGTACCCAAGCAGAGTTCTGCGGTGCCAACGATGACGAGAGCGCAAGCCAAGGCCTTCCGCGACCACATGAACGCGTTCGAGCCTGAGGAAAAGAGGGGTTGTGCTGACGTAGACGAGTGGAGTAGTGGCGAGTCATCGTCGCCTAGCGACGCTGAGTAGAATACATATTGTGTAGGGCAGTTACGTTGTTGTTCTTTGTGTCCGTATCCTTCCTTGAGGCATGTTGATAATGCTGCTGTGATGCAATCTGCGAGGTTGCGCGCTGGGCTAAACAAGATGAAGAGGTGCAGGCTGATGCGGTGTATGCGACAAACCAGTCGAAGCTTTCGTGTCTGCTCACGGACGGTGGCGGGCAATCACCGTCGCGTACTGTCCAAACATATGTCACATGCCATCGGACGACCTGTCTTTCTTATCTGAGTTCAAGAGGCGCGTCCTGACGAGAACAACAAATAACCCACATTGACATGTGACAGAAGGACAAGGCGCGGCCAGAAAAAGAAAACAAGAGCACATTGACATGTGACCAAAGAATGAAGGCTCCCGCAGCAGCAGCATCTACTATACTCTGCGATAACAAGGACGGTCCAGCAAAAAACGCAGAAGAGGCAGCTGTCTAAGCATTCGCGACACCGTGACCTCCCTGGCGGCCGAGACCGACACGACACCAACCGGGTGACCGAAAACGGCGCGACGCCCGCGACCACCGCCGACATGGTGACGGTGGCAAGAAACGCCGACGCCGCGGCCAAATCGGCGCCGCCGCCCGCCCACAGCCGACACAGCGCACCTCATAACCCCCCCCGCACCCAGCCGCCTCGCCGACACACGCCTCGGGGCAGGGCCACACACCCAACGGCGCCAGCAACAGCTCCCCCCCCCCCACGGCGGGGGCAGCAACGCCAGCTTGGTGCTGGCGGACGGGGCGGCGCCGGCGGCCAGCCCCGACATGGTGACGGCGGCGGGGGACGCCGACGCCGCGGCCTAATCGGCGTCGCCGCCCGCCCACAGCCGGCATTGCGCACCCCACAACTACCCCCGCACCAAGCCACCACTCCGACACACGCCGCGGGGCAGGGCCACACGCCCAACGGCGCCAGCACCAGCTCTCCCCCCACCCACGGCGGGGGCCCGAACGCCAGCTTGGTGTTGGAGGACGGGGCGGCGCCGGCGGCCAGCCCCGACATGGTGACGGCGGCGGGGGACGCCGACGCCGCGGCCAAATCGGCGCCGCCGACCGCCCACAGCCCGCATAGCGCACCCCACAACCCCCCGCGCACCAAGCCACCACGCCGACACACGCCGCGGGGCGGGG
>Ga0209093_1001922_pt1 | contig 11775 bp, 13 predicted proteins | sample SidtaG_4_FD_187450 | JGI IMG/M metagenome (GOLD analysis project Ga0209093, IMG submission 187450) | Marine algal microbial communities from Sidmouth, United Kingdom - Sidmouth_Male1 metaG (SPAdes) (version 2) | ecosystem: Host-associated > Algae > Red algae > Unclassified | place: Sidmouth...
GTGGCCCGGCTTCCCCACAAAAAAATAACTGCGTTCTCACCTCCTTCCTCCCTCTTTGCGCCTTCGAGTGTTTTCCTGGGTGACCGTGTCACCGGGCGAGAGTAGAGCGAGGGTGTGCGGGTGGGTTCCCATAGCTGGGCAGGTGTCCCTATCTGTTTCTGTGGGCTGGGGTGACACGGCGTTTTATACGACAAATTGGTGGAGGCTGTGACGGCCTTGCCCTCGGCGGGTGGGGGTAGTTGCGCCTTAGCGCACACGGTGAACGGGGGAACGGGGTTGGGCTCATAGCCACTGAGGAGTAGAGTGCGCGGCTTGTGTCCAGCCGGTTGACCTTAGGTCGTGCAGGGAGAGCGTGGGCTCGTTGTCGTGAGGAAGGGGGGAGAGAGGGCGCAGCTTTAGCCAAGGTCTTCTTCCCGGCGCGGCGTGCCGGCGGCAAGCTCAAGGCCACGATGGCGGGCGGCGGCAGCGACGATCAGATAGCCGACGCGGCCGGCGCGGCTGGTAGCGGTGCCATTGGCGCGGACAACCCAGCGGGGCGGGCCGGGTCGGAGGCGAGCGTCCGCTCGGGGTCGCGGCGAGACGGGTCGTCCGCCGACCATGGGCGTGACATGCACGGCGACGACTACCCGGATGGGGCGGAAGACCAAGAGGCCGAGCCGACGCTCGTCGAGGGAGCGGAGCCATAGCCTTTCAGGCGGACGTACTTCAGCCCTCCGTCCCTTGGGACACGCGACGGCGTCCCCGTCATGCGTGACGTCGTTCTTATGGACGCGTTGACAAGCAACCGCCGCGTGGCTTTGTTTCGTATTGAAGAAGGCCATTGGGGCGTCCCGCCGCGGTTTGTTGACATCCTCAGCGGGGTTCCCGACGACCATGTCGACGCCGTCGCGGCGGAGGTGCACGGCAACGCCAACTATGGCAACCAAGGCGAGGCGCGGCAGGCGTATGAGGTTCTGGCCTGTGACAACGAGTTGGTCCGTTACGGACGCCCGTTTCACGACTTCCACACGCGTCTTTACGCTTGGGCCCTCTTGTTCTCCGTCCATCAAATGGGGACCTTTGAGGTCGCCGCCAACAACTTCGGGCGTCTGCATCGGGCTTGGCCGGAGGCCGTCTTCCTGTCGCGCCGTACGGCCACGGAGTTGTCGGTGTCTTTTGACAAGGAAACGGGCATGGAGGAGTACCTCGATGAGCTCATCGAGGCAGCTCGCGTGGCGGAACACGCCGTGGAGGAGAATTTTGACGCTCGCACATTGGCGTTGACTTCCCCCTTTCGGGCGCCGAGTTATGCCCCCGCCCATCGGCGTGCTGAAGACGAGGCTCGGATCACGAGCCGCGGGCTGCTTCCCACCGCTTGGTGTTCCGGTGTTATCCGGGCGCCCCGTCATTTCGACTTGTGGCGGTGGTTTCCCCGTTACCTCCGCTGGTGGTTAAACCGCGGGGTGTGGATGGGGATGCCTTACGCACTGTCGTATATGGATCACAAGCTGGTTGACGAGTTCAGTGCCGTCTGGCACGTCGTCAACACGGAGTATTACTGCTTCCTCGCGGCCGGGTGGGTGCATACCCTGTTGACGGACAAGGTCTTCGCCTGGCTCGATTCCAAGGCAATTAAGCGGATGTCCAAGTTGGACCTGCACCGTATGGCCAGTGGGCCGGGTGGCCAGGCGATGTTGGACACGTTCCACAAGATGAACAAGGCCACGGAAGCCTTCCCGTGGACCATTGTGGTCAAGGACGTCATTCGACGGGACACGCAGACGCGTGCGGCGCGTCAAGTGCACGTCCATTTGGACTCGTTGGCCGAATACGGGTTCATGCTGAAGCACCCTTGTCGGGGCTTTGCGTCTCTTCCCGTCGGTGGCGGGGGGTCGGACGACGATGGCGATACGCCCGCAGCGGCAGCCCAAGGCAGCGGCGGTTTCGTCCGCCAAGGGACGCGGGCGGCCGGTGGGCCTTCGCGTCGGGCTGCTTCGCCTAGCCGTCGGTCGCTTTCGCCGGTGCGCGAGACGCGCGTTACGGCCGCGTCCGACGGACATGCGCGTCCGTCGCAGGAGGACGTTTGGACTTCGCCGGAGGCGATTCAGGCGGCGGTGGCCTTGCTTGGCGACGGGCCGAGTCGTCGTATGGACGGGCAGCGCGTGACTCGTGGCGTAGGGGCGGCTGTCCTGGCTTCGGCGTGGAATCGCCAGACGGAGGCGTTGCGCCGGGAGGTACGTGACGCCCATGGATTTGTCCTTGAGGACGCCATGCCGGTGCTGGCTCGGGCCATGAGGGTGTCCGCAGACTCGGCGGCTGCCTTCGACCTGTTTGCTCAGGAGGTCGAACGTCCTCGCCAAGTGGCGGCGGTGCCTCCCTCGCCTGTGCGTTTTGACGATGGCGACATCCTCGGCCGGCGTCTCAGCCGTGACGACGAGGATTAGGAAGTGTCCCCGCGCAATATGCGCTGTCGCAGTTCGTCGGTGGACCGGGGCAGCCGGGGGCACTTCCGCAACTAAGGCGGGTGGTCCAAGACCGGTGTGGGTTCGACTTGTGTCTTCGTTTTGTTTGGCTTGTTCTACTGCCGATGCCCGTCGGCAGGTCATGCTGTGGCGGTGTTGTGTACACCTTGCCCGCTCATGGGTTGCTGTCATTTGGACAGAGAGGGTTTGGCTTGTGTAGCGTTGTTGGTTTTCCTGTTAAAGTGGAAGGCAACAAGTGTCCATGTGGTCATATCATTATGGTCTTTTGACGCGTGGGGGAGTACCTCGTGCGATGCACAAGCCGCTTTGGCATCGGCGTACCAGGGGGCGCTCTCCCATCTGGGGGCTATAAGCGTCGCCTCTGTACTTTGGTACATCAGGTCCTCAACCGTTGTGGTTAGGTCATGGACCGAAGGCAGAAGCAGCCCGTTAGACTCGGATCTAACCCCTTCGGTAACAGGCGTGGGTGGCGCGTCATTGTCCTGTAAGGACGGGGGGCAGGGCCACACGTAGGTGTACGGCCCATGCCACTCAGAAAGCTCGGCGAAACGCCAAAGAGCCAACCAGGGGTCGTGGGAGATATTACGCTTCCGTTCGGGTAATGTCAGGCGAACCCAACAAATCGGTAGAGTCTCCTGAACTGAACTCGATTGGTTAATCTTATCCCAGTTCAATGAGAGTCGAATTTCGCCATGGGAATTCGAAAACACTCCAAGAATGGTCGGGGACCACTTCGGTTCTTGGCATTGGGGGGTTTCTACCAACGCCGTTTCCGCTTGATTAAGCCTGGGTGATCGGCGGGTGCCCCGAGACGGGGGTTTGGGAATACTCCAGGAGTACCCCGCACTTCTTTTTTTTTTCCTTCGGAGAAATCGGATGACCAAGTTCCGAGGAAGGTTTTCCAAGGGTTCCCAGGAATCGTCCTTGGGACGATAGTCAAATCATCGGACCTTGGCACTGTAGATGCCATTGCTCCGACGGAGCTTCAGTAGGCGGTCGATGACATATTCGTCAGGTACCGGAGGTGTGCTCTCAGACTTATCGAGTCCGTCCAATAGTGGATGTGCGGTCTCATCTGGGGTCGACGGCCGTGGAGCCGGGGTAACATGGTCACTATTGACTCTTCGCTCCTCGCCATTCACGTCTACAATGTAGGTAGAGTCATCTGCGTCAAGTACGACGAATGGGCCGACGGTCCTGCTTTGCAGCTCTTTTTTTGTTGGCGGTTCGTCGTATAGACGTAGTCACCGACACGGACACGTTTGTCACGTGTATCAACGTTCGAGTCGAAGTTACGCTTATAGCGTTATTGAGTCTTTTGCAAGGCCTCTACGACGGCTGTAATTTGCTGTCTTAGCTTGGCCATGAACTCACGCTTACGCGCTAGGGGTGACCCATCATTGAGGGTACCCATATTTGTCAATGGCGTCCCTGGAGGGAGGTTGCGTACCGACAAACTCGGGACTCGTCTCGGGATAACGAGTTCGAATGGCGCAATGCCTGTCGATCTGTGTGGCTGGCTATTATAAGCCATGGTCAATACGGGGAGTAGTTCATCCTAACGGCGCGGGTCGTCTGTGACGCAATGTCGGAGTTGCGTAGCCATGGTACGATTCTACCTTTCGACTTGACCATTAGTCTGTGGGTGGTACGCCGTGGTGCGCACTGTTTCTGTGCCCAGCGCTTTCATTACGGCAATGAAGAAGTTCGGCATGAACTGGGGCCCTTGATCCGATAGGATTCGGTCAGGTGGGCCATAAAAGGCGACCCATGCGTCGATAATGGCTGATGCCACGGACAGTGCCGTTACACGCCGTAAGGCGACGCATTTGGTCAGCTTGGAGAAGCGCTCGGTAATGACCAAGATGAAGCGGTTACCAGCTTTGGTAGCGGGGATTGGCCCGAAGATATCGACCGATAGGTCTGTCAATGGTTCCGTGGCTGGGAACAGCGTCAGTGGAGACGTGTGTCGTCGTAGTGACAGCCTATGCTGGGCGCAGGTGGTACACTTGGTAATAGTGTTGTAGATATCCGTGACCATGGATGGCCAATAATACCGACGCCGCATGGCGTAGTACATCCGGTTCATACCCGGTTGGGCTGACACCGTTGCGTGGTGTTCCAGCGTAAGGATACGCTCGCGTAGGCTTTTCGGGATGACCAATTGGTCGCCGTACGGTGCGCGCCTGTAGAGGCTGTGGCTTTCATTTTGAAAGAAGGCTTTTGCCGTTTTGTGTGCCACCCGTTTGGACAACTCGACGCAAAACGCGTCGGTTTGTTGGGCTTCCACGATATCGTCGTATTCGACGGGGGCCGGCATGTCGGTACCCGTGTACCTCCCCGTCAGCACGCCGTTGTCCGTCTCGGCCAATGCAAGGCATGGGATATCGTCGTTGATATCTTCGACGGGAGCGTCGTTGTCCGTTCGGGACAAGAAGTCTGGGGCGTGGTGCGATGCACCGGGTTTGTACTGCGTGTCGAATGTATATTCCGACAGCTGTAGGCGCCATCGCATCAACCGACCACTTGAGTCAGTGGTGCTGTAAATACAGCTTAGGGCTTGATGGTCGGTCCTTATTAGGAAGCGATGTCCATCGAGGAAGTGTCTGAGCTTGAGTACGCTCCACACAACACCAAGGCACTCGCGTTCCGTTGTGGAATAATTCTTCTCAGCTGGGCTTAGTCCACGGCTCCAATAGTCAACCGGTAATCTTGTACCGTCAGGTTGCTCTTGCAGCAAGTTGCATCCGAGTTAGTCGGCGCAGGCGTCGACATCGACAATCATTTGGCCTTTGGCCTTTGGCAGGGCCAAGATTGGTTGTGCAAGAAGCGCTTGCCGCAAGTCGTCGAAGGCCGCGAGGGCTGCGTCGGTTGGCTTTGGTAAGTCTGGAGGGACCTCCGCGCGGGTCATTGCGTTGAGCGGCTCTGCTCGTTTCGCAAAGTCTTTGACGAAACGTCGATACACATTACACATCCCCAAGAAGCTTTTAAGCTGGGTCATGGTGGTGGGGAAAGAAGCGTGCTTCAACGCGTCGAAGTTCTTATTATGAACATGGAGTTGGCCCGGTCGGACAATGTGTCCAAGGTACTCGACTTCGTCGGAGAACCATGTGCATTTCTCAAGATTGAGAGTGACACCGGCTTCACGCAACCGCGTTAAGACAACATCAAAGTCCTTGACGTATTGCTCTGCCAATGCAGAGAAGATGATGACATCATCTAGGTAGACGAGGCGAAACTGTCACTTTAGTCCAGAAAATATATTGTCGAGGGCACGTTGAAACGTAGCAGGGGCGTTCGTCAGTCCGAATGGCATGGACAGCCAATGGTAAATACCCGCATGCGTTGTAAACGCAGTCTTCTCTCTGTCGGCAGGGCGTAGGGGCACTTGCCAATAGCCTGCCGTACAGTCACGGGAGGTGAAGACCTTCGCATCTCCTAAAGATTCCAGGCAATCCTCCATTCGGGGAAGGGGGTAAGCATCCTTCTTGGTGATGCTGTTGAGTCGTCGGTAATCGACACAGAAGCGGGCCTTACCATTCTTCTTTGGTACGATGACGACGGGGCTTGCCCATGCACTGTGGCTAGGTTCTATGTATGACCTTGAGCTTCAACATCTTGTTGATTTGATCAGCAATGATCTGCCGCTTGAATGGACCCGTGCGATACGGTAGTGTCTGGATAGGGACGGAATCTGCTGGGGTTACAATGGCATGCTCAGTGGCGTGCATAGTACCGAGGGTACCGTCCCACATCGCGGAATGCGTGCGTAGCATCTCCCGGATTTGCTTGTGCAAGTGCTCCGGTGCTTCAGTAATGTCCACATCCTCGACAGGGTCGTCGGACGACGATGTATCCTCACCGGTTGGTGTGTCTTGGGTTGCCTTATCATCGGTTATGGCGGCCAACATGGGCCCTTGGATTGGTTCGGCGAACCCGAGGATGCTTTTCTTACGAACTATGGCTTGGTCCGGCTCGAAGTTGCAGCCCTTATCCAAGAATGGTTCGTCGGGCTTGACCAGTGCAACGCCTCGGGCGACTGCCACTGACTTGTGGCGACATAGGCGAATGTAGGGCGAGATGGTGACGAGGCCAGGGGTGGCGCAGGTCGCCATAACCCATTCTTACATTCATCCTTTGACGCGAACCTGGCGACACGCCCGTACCTTAGCAGGTTGGTCTTCCCACGACCGTTCCCACTTATTGGCAAGTAGAGTGGCGAGGATAGGCGTTCGCCTCAGGTTCCTGGTGACATCACCGACGTGGTCTTGCCACACAACCTTCTTCAGGCGTGTGAAGATGGCTTCGACAAGGTTATCCATGAACTCGGTACCGATAATAGATGGCACCGATAGGTGTTCGGCGACAAAGAATCGGTCTAAGACCTTGGCGCATCCAACATGTATGTACAGATGTATAGCATAATTCTCTATGAGGTGATTGTTGTTTGCATCTTTGATGCGGGGTGTGAGCTCCAGCTTCTCAGCATAACTCTGCCAGTTGGCGGGTAAGACATTAGGTCGAACCAAGTTAATGCCGGCCCCAGTGTCCAAGACAGGGCGACAGCTGTGCATTTCCCGTTGGCAAGGGCCAATAGTGGCAGCGATCTCATAGTGCCGATGTGCAGGGCTTAGTATCCTTGTGACTTTACGTGTTTCACCAGTTAGTGATGATGCGCTGGGCAACCCGCTAAGGGGCACCCAGCTCATTCGTTTTTCGAGTCGGTGGACTCGTTGTTAGCGCTTTCAGCGGTTAGTTTGGTATCCTCCGCTACGGAGTTCACGGCAATAACGGGCGGACGGCGTTCACGTGGACGGTACGGTTCAGCGCATTGCGCAGCGAAGTTGCCGGGCTTGTTACAGTTGTAAGAAATGCCGGTCCTCGCCTGAGGCAACTCTTTCGGAGCAGGGGAACGGGACCGGGCCCGCGGTTGGGTAACCGGGAAGGGGCGGTCGACATTGGCATGCCGGGTTGGCATGGGCGAGGCGTACGCCACCTTAGTCGTCTGAAGACGAGGCAGCTTAAGCGATAGGCGAAGCTTATTCGTTCCGTCCCAATACATCTGCGCGGCAGAGATGGTGTCCGCCAGAGTGCGCTTGGGGAACTGCCCGTCCAATACCCGGACATGCGATTGAATAATCTCGGACATGCCATTGATGAATACATCCTTGACATCTTGAGCGTCGAACAGGCCGTCTAGTCGGTCGCACTGTGTCTCAACGCGGAGCCCACAGGCTGTGGGCGACTCATTGTCGGGTTGACGCATTGTAATAATGTCGTGGTAGGCGGTGGCCATTACGGCGTGGGTAGCATACTTTGCTAGAAGCCAGTTCATAGCAGCACCATAGGTACGGATCGCATAAGTGCGGCGCCCGGCCTTCGAGTTGAGGGCACTCGAGAAGGCTCGTTTAGCCGCGCCTGACAAGCAAAAGGCCAAGAGAGGGAGGGCTTGTCCGTGTGTCCAGCCAGCTGCTTCACAGGCACGACGAAAGGTCGTCAGAAAGGTGAATACACCGAGGGGTCTGGTGCCCGTAAACGGCTGTTGCCCTTGGAATGCGCCGTCCAGGCGGCGGTTCATCTCATGTGTTTTCTCCACTAGGGAGGGGGGCAGAGACAGATCAAGTCGGATCAGGAAGTAGGTACGATAGTCCAATAGGGACTTGAAGCGACTGTTGGAGGGTCGAATGACCTTTAGCCGATCCGCTCTCTCCAACCGCTTCTTAGAGTCGGGACGACCCTTGTACGGACCCGGGCGGGATCGTGAAGACGCAGCGTCCGATGACGTGTCCGAAGACTCGGAGCTGGAGCTCGACGACGGGGACGACGGGGAACCCGGGGATCCTCCGGGGTCGGAGGACGAAGAGGAAGTCGTCCCACTGGAAGAGCTCGACTCGTTCGCGGCCGACATGTTAGCGTTCTCAACTGAGGATGTTGAGCGGGCCAACTTGGTCTCCTTGCGGATCTTACGCGACATCTTGCGACGCTTGCGCTCTTGATCCCGACGTTCGGTCACTCGGCCAACTGGCTCTGGACGGGAGGAAGACGACTCGCCCCCCTTGGGGTCGGGTTTGACCTTGGTCTTGCTCTTCGTCTTGCGACGCGATTTTGTCGCCCGGGCATCGGACTCGATGTCCTCCTGGCGCATAGCCTCGACGTTTGCGATCAGTTCGTCGTTCGCTTTCGCTAACGAGCGGTTAGTCGCTTGTTGGGCCGTCAGGCGGAGACGAAGTGTCTCCACCTCCGCCTTAAGGCTCTCCGCGTCGAGTGCTTGGCCAGAGGCCGCCGCGTTCAACGCAGGTGATCCCGAGAGGGAACCACCTAGGGTGTTGGCGTCTCGCATGTTCGTACGAACGCCTCCCGAAGGGACATAGTCGGAAGGCAGGGCGTTGCCCTTACCCTTCCCATTTCCACGTTGCCCGTCGGCACCACCAGGGGTCATTGCTCAACCGGCACAGTGCCAACAGAAGCGCCCTGCGCTCCAATTGGAGATCACCACCCACGACGCCCAGCGTCGTGGTGCACACAAGTGGTAGACGCGCCCCGCGCGTCAAGCCAATGGGTGCAATACCCGTCACCGTGCCACTTTGCAACAAGAGACAGCTCTCGGGCACCGCGTGCAGATGCACGCGCCAGGCAAGAGTATCCCCTGCTGCTCCACCAAATGTGGGATTAATGACGTTGGATAAATAACGGGTAACTAGCGACCGACCGTACACGCACGATAAAGCGAACACTATCGTCTTAGAGGCGAGGAAGAATAACCTTTGTTCGTGCAACATCCGATGGGGAGCCGGAGGTGCCGACGACGGCGAACCCCGGCCCCATGGTGCTTTCATTATCAGACGGTAAAGGGGCGGGGTCGATCGACCGAGCGATCATAAAGAACGAATAACCACCAAAATAGAGACGATAAAAAGAGAGGACAGATATACAAAACGGATGTAACCTCCCAAAGGTCGAGCCCCAAGTCAGCTCAATCTTCCACATGAATACTGACCAGTCAGGGGGGCTACCGGGCCCAATATCCAAATATTGAGGAGATATGCTACAGTAACACCGCTTGTGCACCCTCCCAAACTTTCGGCTGCGCCAACCCCTGTCCCTCACCTTGGTAACTCCTCTACGCTTTCGCCTCCACTTGCATCCACGGTTCCACCTTCGTCTGCCCCACCAGTGGCGCACTAGACAGCGGATTTGGACGCAGAAGAGGCGGCAGACGTGGCAGCAGACGCGGCGGCAGACGTGCTGCCAGATGCGGGAGCAGATGCGGCCGTAGAGGCGGCGGTAGACGCGGTACCTCACGCTGATGCGGCGGCAGATTCGGCGGCTGGCTTGAGCCATGCCGACAGGCTCATGCACCAGCAATGTCTCGAGCATCTCGGCATCTCCTACACGACGCAGCTCAGCTTATTGGCCAAGACGCTACACACGGCGTAAGAGGATATGTTCAGGATGGACATCAACCTGGCGCCCTACGGCGCGTCGCTCCACTGCGCGATCAGCCGCATGATCGTGGCGACCAACCCTGAGGAGGCCCCGACGCACCAGTGGACACGGGTCTTGCGCCGACTCGGTATTTTTGCCGATGTTGACGAGCACGCGGAGCGGATAATCAATGTCGGCCTCTCGTTTGCCTATCGGCACCTTGAGATGGATGCCTTGGTTGGGGCCAGCGCGGCACTGCTCGGAAAACGGAGAGTGTCGACAGGCTTGGGCCGCGGTTTCCACGACGGGGGGGAGGAGAATGCTTCCAACGGAGCTGTCCCTAAGGGTGGGATCGTCATTCCACGCGGTGACCGAACCTAAAAAAGACAAGGTGGCCAGTTTGGGCGGCTCCACAAGACCTCAAGACCGCCGTGCCTCCCGAGGGTACGATGGCAGCGGTCCAGGACCATGGCCGACCGGCTCGGAATTCTCTCTCGGGGATCCGGGTCGACATGGCAGGCATCATCCCCACCGTGCAGCAGTTGGCGGTCCAGTCAAGGCGCTTCTTTCGCAAGAAGGCGCTTCCCGCGGAAGAGACATTCGTCCGCGTGTTAGGGAAGAAGGGGTCGCGCCTTCCGGTCGTGGTTGCGTCCATGCTGCGTTTTCCCACCAAAGAGGAGCGGTACGGCGCCATTTTGATGGGGATGGGATTCCCCGGCAGGGCTGCTGTTCCCAAGGCCACTCCATTGTCGGCGGCGTCCCTCCACGAGTTTTCCAGCGCCGGGCTGTCAGCCGGTCGGCGACAGCTGGCCGCGAGATGGACGGTGAGTTCTTCTGCTGGTGCCAGCGGCGCGGCAGCCGAGGAGGCATCCGGTGCGCTTGCTCCTGGCGGTGACCACCTGAGCGACTTGTCCTGCAAATTCGCAAGTATGGCCGTTCTGCTGCAGAAAGAAGGCGTCGCACAAGACTCTCTCAGCAGAGCCCTCCGCGTTCAAGCGCGCCGCGAGAAGAGAAAGCCGCCCACCCATCCGCCGGCGCTGTCGAGGTCTATCGGGGCGCCCTCATCATCCCCCTCAATGTTGTCTCATCCTCCAAGAACCCGGCGGCCCCATGGTTTTCCCTCTGTCGCGCCCCAGCCATCCCCGACGATGCCACTAGCTGCTGGGTCTTTGAGCGTTGGGCTCTTCGCTGGTGGACCAGCTGGCAGCAATCCATCGACGACCCACCGCGATTGGGGCGTCAAACGCCATCGTGAAAGACCTTCTCCGGTCTCTCTCGTCGCTCCCGCCGCCGTGACAGCGCTACCTGCTCAGTTTTAGGATGTTCCCACTACTACACTTGGTTAAGATGGTGTTCAAGGCACGCCATTACTACAGATGGAGCTCCCTAGTGGCTCGGCTTTTCCGCCAAGCTATGCCCTAGCTCCTCTTCAATTCGCCGGCGTCGCCGACGGAGGTGGCGTTGCGCAATAACCAGTGGTTGTTGGGGGGGTTGCCCCTGTAGTACCTTCTGCTTTGAGTAGGGACCAGGAGCGGGAGGAGCGTCGACAACGTACAGCTCGTGTCGAGTCGGACTTGCGTGCCTCGCGGGCATCTATTCAGAGTTTATTGGCAGCCAGGCCGACCTGGTCGGATGAGGAGCCAAGAACGGGCGCCTCATCGTCGGCAGCCGTGCCCACCGCATCTCAGCCGCATCTCACTGCACTTCGGCTGCATTTCTCAGACCATCGCATTTTCGGAAGCTTCGCACGACAGGCCTGCAAATGTCGTCATATGTGAGTCCAGATGCATGGATTCTTTGCAAAGCAATGTCATCCTTTTAACCGGCTGCGGCGGGGGGATGTATAATTTGATTTATTTATTTCCTACTTCATTCAAGCCTTAACGGC
>Ga0209093_1001923_pt1 | contig 11774 bp, 12 predicted proteins | sample SidtaG_4_FD_187450 | JGI IMG/M metagenome (GOLD analysis project Ga0209093, IMG submission 187450) | Marine algal microbial communities from Sidmouth, United Kingdom - Sidmouth_Male1 metaG (SPAdes) (version 2) | ecosystem: Host-associated > Algae > Red algae > Unclassified | place: Sidmouth...
AGGATGGAAGCAAGTTTGGGAAGAGAAGAGACAGAAACCACCTGTTCAAAAGGCGCGTTTTGAGTAAGAGTATTCTTTCTCAAAAGCCGCCGCCGCAGCGTAGCGGAGTAACTGGTGGTGGTTCATATGACTACGTCCTCGAAGGAGGATAAATGCTCAATGTTTAATTTCTTCGAGACAATACTTTTAAATCTTGTTCGTCTAAAGGTGCGGGTATGCCATTACGAATCAGTTCGGAAAAATCTTCGTTGGGAACCATGATACATAAGACGTATAAACGCTCATTGCCCGTATTTTTCAAATAATGAGTACCTGTTTTGGGCATCAATACGCTGTCTCCAGTATGTAAAGCATTTTCCTTACCATCACAGACAGCTATCCCTTCACCCTTAAGCACGAAAAACATCTCCACAGCAAAGTTATGACGATGGGGAGGAGTTTCGCTACCTGCTTCAAAAATCTCGACACAGACAGTTAGTGAATCGTTGGCACTGTTGGGATCGAAGACAATTGCTAGGCGATTAGTATCTTCAGCACTTATACGATAAGCCTGATAGTCTTTAATGGTTTTAATTACGGGAATCATGCAACGTTCATTCATTGTGCTGCTTTACCTTGGTAGTTTGGATCTTGTTTGTTAAAAAGGTAATTAATAATTAATTATTGTTCATTTTTTGTATTTACCAAATTTAGACTAAGATTTTGCATCAACCAGCCACCCTAAAGGACATTGTGCCCTTGTGGTATACCGCTACGCATAAAGATTGCACTAGTAAAGTACATCAAAAGACTATATATACCAGCAGGAATAGCCATTGTTGAATTGTTGAGAAAAGTGGGCGAACTGGCAATGGCGATCGCTAGAGTACCATTTTGAATCCCTACTTCTATTGCGATCGCTTTAACGCTATCTTGAGGTAGCTTGGCTATAGTTGCAATGCCATAGCCTAAAGCCATAGTTGATATATTTAGGACTAAAACTGCCCAACCCACTTGATAAATATAGGTTGCTAGATTAGCTCTTTCTACTAACAGTATGCCAAAGATAATTAAAGCTAAAAAGAATAGCGAAAGCCATTTTGCCAGTTTCTCAACTTTAGAGGCAAATTCAGGCTTGTAATGATTTAAAATCATACCTAAAGCTACGGGGATAATCGTAATTACCGCAATCTTTAAAGTAGTTTCAGCTAAAGAAAACTGCAAAGCTGCCCCTTCTCCCATAAAGTTCTGCATGGCTAAGTTTACTAGCAAAGGAATAGTAAATACTGTAACTAAGCTACTAATTGCAGTGAGAGTAATTGACAGTGCCACATTGCCCTTAACTAGATAGGTAATCATATTCGAGGTAGAACCCCCAGGGCAGGCGGTTATAACTATCAAGCCGACAGCTAACTCTGGGGTAAGAGGGAAAGCTGAAGCCACCAAAAAGCCCACCATTGGTAACAAGATTAACTGAGCTATCAATCCTAAAATTACTAATTTTGGTTCGACAGTTACGCGCTTAAAATCATCTAAGGTCAAGCCGATACCCATGCTCATCATAATGATAAACAAAGCTAAGGGCAGAAAAACCGCAGTTAAAAAGTTAGATTCCATAAAATTAATTAATAAGATTTTGCTTAAAAATGTAATCGCTTTTATTGCCAGTATTTTACAATCGCCGATTTTATAACAGGGGTAAAATTCAGGTGTTAGTTACCTAATAATGAAATTGCATTAACGGCAGCCAAATTATAATAATAATATTGAGTGCTTCCTATTAGAACGATGACTTATACTCTCAATCTTCAGACTTTCACCGATTCAATCTGCGATAAGCCTACGGCATGGCTTTATGCGAAGCGGTATCCTTTAGGACGCTACGCGATCTAGAACAAATTTGTCGCGACAATCCCGATCTTAGATTTGAAACCGACAAACAGGGAAAACTTATAGTTATGTCACCAACACCGAAGTCTTACAGGAGAAAAAAATGCTGATTTAATTTACCAAGTTCAAGCTTGGAATCGCCAGCACAAGTTGGGAGTAGTATTTGATTCTTCTACAGGCTTTAGAATGTTTAATGGTGCAATAAGATCTCCCGATGTCAGTTGGATTAAAAGCGATCGCCCGAATAGTCTTAGCGACAAACAAAAGCGAGGTTACGCACCTATAGATCCTGATTTTGTTATTGAGTTGTTGTCGCCGACAGACAATCTTGCTGAAGCCCAACAAAAAATGCAGGAATATATGGACTGTGGTGTCAAATTGGGATGGTTAATTAATCCTGACAGCAAAGAAGTAGAAATCTATCGCAATGGTAAAGATAAGAAAGTATTGAGCAATTCTAATAATGTATCTGGTGAGGATGTTTTGCCAGGGTTGACTGTAGATTTAACAGATATTTTTTAAACAGCTTCACTGGGGATTAGCTATCAATATACACTTAAAAAATTTTGGAATTATAATTGTGTTATTAACAATAAACAATATTGCATATAGATTTGACAATGACAACAGAAACAGAAAAATTGCTACGAGACACAATTTTCACCAAATTGGTAGATTTTCCTGCATATTATTTTAAACATATTCCACCAGACAAACTACAATCGCTTGTGTACGATTGCTCAAAACAAAGTCGTCATAGAGAATGGAGAATTTTTTACTTTGCTTACAAGCAATTTTATAAAAAGCACAGGCATAAATATACGTTAGTTTTTATACTTGCATCTTTATTGATTAGTATAGCCAGTAAAATTATCGCTAATAAATTAACTATAATTGGAACATTTGCTTTATTAATATTTTCAATTTTTTATCCTTTTCACGCAGTTAAGTTCTTAAATTGGTATTCAGATACTCATCATACAAGCTCTTTATTGGTTAGTAAATTAATTACAATAAATAAAAAAGTAATAGGATTTAATAGTAAGAAGAAAAAAAATCTAGAAAGAATGGCAGATAAAATTTTTCGACAATTAATACAAGATGAAATTAAATTTTTAGATTATCAAAGAGCGCAAAAGGGGAAAATCACTTTTAAAGTTTTTCTATTTGCTTCGTTTTCATCTTGGGCGTATGCATACATAATCGGAGATAGCTTAAACAGCTATATAGTAAGAATTGCAGAGTATATGGGTTTTGGAGATTTTAGCCAGATTAAAGCTTTAACGACAGAAACAATAGTATTGTCTGTATTTTCTGTATCAGCAATCTTTATGGCACATAAAATAGAGTCATACATAGAAAAAAGAAGGTCGATGCTGGAAGATATTATTGTTGAAATTGACAAAAAGTCTAATCAGCAGTCAAACCTCTTAAAAAAATCTCTCGATCAGATTTCAGATTGGTTCTCAAAGCGAAAATTTTAAAGTGTGATGAAAAAACATATATTTGAATTCTACAGAAAATCATCTTCAATCAAAAACAAACTGACTAGAATTATTTAAACTCAAACTATCGACTTCAATACCTGCAACGATCGCAATCAATTCAGGGGATGTGCCATCGTTGATATAAACACCCGTACCTTCGGGGGATGCACCTAAAGAATAATCGCTGGCTTCTCCTGCAAGAGCGATCGCATCTATATCTAATTCAAAGTCGGTAATCAAGGCATAGTCTTCTGTTCCCGCGGTATTAATATCGCCGTCATCGTAGAAGTTGACTGTCTCACCACCTGGGGGTAATTGCGCTAGGACAAAAGTATCTGCGCCTGTACCTCCCGTTAGTTCGTCTACTTCGTTTAATCCTGGCTGAGTTCTAGCATTAACGCCGATCAGCCTATCCGATCCTTCTCCGCCGATAAGAGTATCGTTGCCAATACCGCCGACTAAAATATCGTTTCCCGCCTCTCCCACTAAAGTATCGTTATCTGCCAAACCCGAAAGAATTTCCGCATCATTCGTTCCTTGTAGATCGTCTGCTGTTTCTGTACCTTCAATGAGGGAAATACCCTCGCTAATTACCAAATCTGCATAATCGCTGTCGGGGTTAACCGTATAGTCTGCTTGGGGAATCAGATCTACAAAGATGGTTTCGTCGGGTTCGATAAAATTATCCACAAAGGGAGTAACCGAGAAACTAGCTATGGTTTCGCCTTCAGGGATCGTAAAAGAAGAAGTGCGATCGGGTAAATCAATTAAATTGAAATCTTCGATATTAACATTGGCATCGATATTGAGATTTACGTCTCGATATTCAGGAAAAGGATCGTCATCTCCTGCCTTGAAATATATTGTTAAACCTCCTTCTGGGGCAGGTTCAGAAAGCTGAAAGTTAAAGCTACCCGTGTTACCTTCGGCTTCGGTTAGAGGAATATCGGGAATAGCAGTAACGCTGACTTCTGGAATAGGGGTAGAACCTTCGAATTGTTCGGGATTATGGAGATCGAGAGTATTGGGATCTATATCTTTAATAATCGCAATTAGTTCGGGAGTTTCGCCGTCATTGAGATAAATTGCCGTACCATAAGGAAAGCCATCGGGGGATGCTGCCAAAGAATAATCGTCGATCTCTCCTACCAACTGGATTTTATCCTCAACATCAAAATCAGTAATTAAAGCATAGTCATTGTCTCCAGAAGTAGTGGTGTCTCCATCGTCGTAAAACACATCTTGATTTCCAGTAGCGGATATTTGCCCTAATTTAAAAATATCGTTGCCTTCATCGCCCGTTAATTCATCGATCTCGCCGATGCCAGGCTGAGGACTAAATTTACTCACCCCAATAAGAGTATCCGCACCTTCGCCACCGTAAACTAGATCGTTACCCGTACCGCCACTTACCTCATCGTCTCCTCCATCACCATATACCGAATCATTGTCAAACGCGCCAAAGACTAAATCGTTATCTTCGCCTCCCCTAACCAGATCGTCTCCAAAACCACCGCTGACAATATCCTGATCTTCTTCCCCGTAAACTGAGTCATTTCCTTGTCCTCCAGTGATTTTATCGTCCCCAGCACCGCCATAAAGAACATCGTTACCGATACCGTTAGCATCATCAATATCGCCTAAAATTAAATCGTTTCCATCTCCGCCTAAGACGCTGTCGTTACCATCTCCGCCAATTAGAATATCTACTTCTGTACCACCTTCGAGTGTATCGTTACCATCTCCGCCCAAAATGTAGTCCGTTCCTTCCCCGCCAAAAAGCTGGTCGTCTCCTGCTGCACCAAGCATATTATCGTCACCAAGTCCACCATTAACCGTGTCATTACCTTCTCCCGCACTAACCACATCGTCATTACCTTCCAAGAGATCTATTAGATCGTTTTCGGGAGTACCAAAAAGTAAATCGTTGCCAATCGTACCAAAAATTTCAGCCATTTTAATTAATACCTCTTGAATATAAATTATTTACGCATTCACTTCAGCAAAGATGAAATCACTTTCAGTCAGAGTAGTTGTATCGATTCCCGATAGGGTGGCTAAAGTTTCATCTGTAGCGGCAAGAGAAATATTAGAATCGCTAAAGGATAAGTCACCAAAACTCAAGCCACCAGAAAGCATTAGACTATCGCTCGATACTTGAAAATCTTCGATTGTATCTGTGCCAAAATTGGGAGTAAGCTCGAATATATCTGCACCATCATTACCGAATAGAGTATCCGAACCCGCACCACCATCAATCAGATCGTCACCGTCACCACCCCGCAGCAGATCCTTACCTTCTCCGCCATTGAGAGTATCATTGCCTTGATTGCCCAAAAGCAGATCTTCTCCCGCGCCTCCCAAAAGATAATCAGCATCAGAACCGCCTAAAAGATAGTCGGCATCAGAACCGCCAACTAAAATATCTTTGCCACTATTTCCTAGTATGGTGTTATTGCCCTGGCTGCCGAATAGTAGATCGTCACCATCCCCACCATCAATCAGATCGTTACCATCTCCGCCATCAATAATGTCATCACCTTTACCGCCAAAGATAGAATCTTGTCCCGACCAACCTTCCAGGCGATCGCCTCCATCCCCACCTGAAATAAAATCGTCTCCTGCCAAGCCATCAATGTTATCCTCTGCTTCCGTACCAAAGATAAAGTCTTGTTCTTCCGTACCCACAAGATCGTTAAAAGTAGGTTGAGGTATTTCTTCGTCGATTGTTTGGGCGACAGTATCGCCAAATAGAGCGTGTACTTCTGTAGTCGGGTGAAACAGATCCCAGAAGAAAAATCCTGTCGTTTGGCTAGGTTCTAATCCCGATAATAAAAAAGGATCGGTTACATTACTCAAGCCGAATTGCTCTGGGTTGGCAAAAATATTTTCATTTGCCACAAATATATTGACTTCCACAACTTCGGTTTCCAAGGAAGTTTCTGACAAGTTGAGATTATCCAAGGCTAATGACAAGCCACCGTTGTAAGCAATCGTCAGGGCAGTGGCTTCATCTTGAAATTCCGCGCTAAAAGGTAAGCTGCCCAAAGATGGTAGATTTGGCACGACGATATTTTCTGCCCCCAAATCTGCTAAATGAGTAACATTATTAATAGTGTTGTCAATTCCAGTCTCAACTAAGATTGCGGGATCTGCGGGAATAACATCTCCCAAATAATCTAAAAAATCGTTTGCCCCCGCCCAAACTATATGCAGTGCATCAGGATCGGCATGACTATCTTCCAAACTGTGTTCGTAAGCATTAATTTGCTCTGACGTTCCTGGTAATATTACTTCTGGCAAAAAGGGCGCAATTTCATCATTATTAGTATTTCCCGTTCCCGTGGTTGCACCCCCCACGGCAAAGTTATTGCCCACCCCATCGTCGAAATAGGGGTCTAAAGTCAATCCCAAATTTTCACTTAAATATTCAACCGTTACTAAACCATTAGAAAAGCGACCCGAAAAATAAGGTGGTTCGGGAGGAACTGCCCCCAAAGTAAGGGCAAAAGAACTACCCGAATCTGATAAGCTATCACCGAAGACAAAAATTTGAGAATAGTTATTTGAATTTGACATTTTGCTATTTTAAAAAAAACTTATAATGTATTCAGCGGCTTAGGACTCTAAAACAATGCGATAACGAGCTTTACCAGCCAAAACCAAGTCCATTGCCTCATTGACTTGACTCAAAGGCATGGTTTGAATCATTGGTTTGATTTGATTCATGGCAGCAAAGTCCAGCATTTCCTGCATAAATCTGCGTCCGCCGACGACGCTTCCCACTACGGATTTCTGTCCGAAGATTAAAGGAATTAACGGCACGTTAATACTAGAGACGGGAATGCCCAGAAAGCAGAGAATACCGTTATTGCCCAATAAGCTAAAGGCTAGATTCCAATCTAATTCGGCAGAAGAAGTACTAAGCATTAAATCCAAAGAACCAGTTATTTCTTGTGCCTTATCACTATCCCACTGATAAAAATGATGCGCCCCAAACTCTTTGGCTTCAGCCTCTTTATCCGCAGAGGAAGAAAATACCGTAACCTCTGCACCCATCGCCCTGGCAAACTTAATTGCTAAATGCCCCAAACCACCGATGCCGACAATTCCCACCTTCATACCAGGATATTTAATATAGGTGCGTAGGGGTGTATAAACAGTTATTCCCGCACACAGTAAAGGCGCAGCAGAGGCTGAATCGAGGGCATCAGGAATCTTATAGGCAAAATCGGCAGGAGAACGAACTTTATCAGCAAATCCCCCATGATTGCCCACAATCAACCCTGTAAAACCTTTTTTACAAACGTTTTCTTCTCCCTGCAAGCAGTGATAACAGACTCGACAAGAATTGCGAATCCAACCCAAACCAACCCTGTCTCCTTTACTGAGGGTAGTTACATCTTTACCTGTTTCTGTAACTATCCCCACCACCTCATGACCAGCCACCAAAGGAAACTTACTTACTCCCCAGTCGTTGTCTCTCATGTGGATATCGGTATGGCAAAGACCATTATGAGTCACCTTAACTTCTATCTCACTAGCTTTCAAAGGTGCGGGTTCGTATTGCCATAGTTGCAATCTTTCTTTGGGCTGTAATGCGGCGTAAGCTGTAAATGTTGTCATCTTTCTACCCCAGCTAATAATGTCGTAGATACCATTATTTTGCAGCGGTCTGTTTTTCAATAATAGGGGTAAAAGTAAGGTTGTATGTTGGGATAAAAAAGAGTTATTTTGAAATTTGGCGATCGAGAAATTCGGCTACTTCTCGATTGAATTCTTCAGGATTAACTAAAAACACCCAATGATTGCCCAAAACCAAGCTAGAGAAACATTCTGGATTCTGGGTTGCCCATATCGCTGCAACTTTTCCACCCCACGAATGACCTAATATATTGGCTTTTTCCCAGCCTAGATGAGCCATTAAAGCTTCCAAATCGGCAATAATCTCTGCTGAACTATAGCCATCATTAGGTTTGCTACTTTCTCCGTGTCCCCTTAAGTCGAGGGCAACTACATGATATCGAGAGCTTAAATAATCCCCTAAACTAGACCAAACCACCGCACAATCTGCTAGCCCGTGGAGCAAAAGTACGGGTTCTAAATCTAATTTATTAGTAAGTTGCCACTCTAAATAAGAAATTTTGATTTCTCCTCTGTGACAAGAATGGCGTTGGGCAATGTTTAGCATCGATATTTCAATTTATTCAAACACTATTTGTTCTTCTGTTTGAGATGATAAATACAAACAGGAACTACAATCAAATCAATTAGCACATGAAAAACCGTAAAGGGATTGGGATGAAGAAACACGAAGCGATAAACTCCTAGTATTCCACCAATGCTGGGTAAAATTGCCCCAAACCAGTATGCTAGACGCTTTTTACGCAACAAGAAAAGACCGATAAAGAAATAGATAACTCCAAATCCCGCAGCACCAATTACATGATGTTCGAGGGGGTATACCTGAAGCTGCACCACATGAGTGACGCTGGAGATAAGCATCAGCATACCAGACAGTTTGAGAAGTTGCTTCATAATCAGACTTCAATAATTATTAATCTACTTGTCAATTGCTCAGGACTTTTGTTCGGCAAAGTGTTTGGCTAAGTTTTCAGGTGCTAGTACGGCAGTATATTGCAGTGCCAATTCTGAAGTAGCTAATTCCAGCAACACGCTATTTTCTAGCCATAATTCAATTACGTCGAAGTAACCGCGACTACAGCGTACACATCGCCATTGTTCCCGTTGCGCGATCAATTCAATTTGCGATTGATTTAAAGGAACAGAAATAGCAGCGTGGGTAGCAATAAACTGAGAATAATTATTTTGTCGATACTGAATGGGTTCTTTGTCTTCTCCTGGAATCATTTCTGTACCGAGAGGATAAACTTCTACTAAAGTTCCATGTTCATCCCCCGCAAATGCGACATAACTACCTGGATGAGAAGCAAAAGGAGCGCAATAACCCTCAAATAGTTCTGCTAATACTTCGGCTACTTTTAAAGGATCTTTAGCAGGAAGAGAGATGTGATGAATCATAAAAGAATATTGCAGTAACAAGTACCAATATTCTCTAACAATCCGCTCAATAAAAATAGGGAGAAAGTTAAGGTGTTTTTGAATAAAGCGATCGCATTTACTTTCCAATAATAGAGGTAAAAGTAAAATATTGATCCGCGCCCAATTTTTGGGGATTGCCAGTGCGATCGCTTTTTAATTGATCACACGCCCTAGTTGATTCTGGGCTTTTGGAAGGAGAGATTATTGCCGTGAGTCCAGAAGGTATCGAACATAGTTACACCAACGATAGTTTGGTTAAGTATTTACGAAATTTACTCAATAATTTGGCAGATGTTAGAGAATCTCACCCTATTACTCTCGATAATAGCGAACCAGAACCAGATGTTGCTGTTGTTAGACTGCCAGAGTCTATTTATCGCACCCATCATCCCTATCCCCAAGATATTTATTGGTTAATCGAAATATCCAATCGAACTCTTAAAACAGATCTAAATCAAAAAAAGCTAACCTACGCCCGCAATGGTATTTCTGAATATTGGGTAGTCGATCTGGTTAATAAAAAACTAATCGTTCATACTCAGGTGCAAAACAACGACTATACTCAAGTCGCCGAACATAAAACGGGTACAGTTTCCCCTTTGGCTTTTCCTAATATCGCGTAACGAAGTCATGCCGAAGGCTCATCGCCTTAGATAAATTGCTGCTTTATTAAAATGTAAAATGCGATCGCGTTTTATATTTTTTTCTTACTTATTGATCGCCAAACCTGAAGTTTTCCCCTGTTTTTTTGGTGTAGTAGAATTTATCATCAATCCCTAAGAAGAAGAAACAATAATTGATAGTTAAGTCAAGACGAGCGATCGCAATAACTAATATTTAAGCAAATTAATTTTAAAAATGGCTAAAAAAGTAGCAATAATTGGTGCGGGTGCTAGTGGTTTGCTGTTGGCGCACTATCTGTTAAGAAGAAAAGACCTTTATCATATAGATATTTACGAACGTCATGGCGATCCGCGACTACTTACCGACTCCAAATCGAGGACTTATCCCCTAGCTTTGAACGATCGCAGCATGAAGGCTTTGGGTCAGATTTCGGGTTTAACTGAAGCAGTAAAAGCAAAAGGTCATGGGATCTTGGCTTCTGTATCCCATAGTTACAGTGGCAAACAAAGAGTTATCCCCAGAAACAAATCTTTGACAACTATCGATCGCTTGAGCTTAGTTAAAGTCTTGTTAAACAGTTTGGATATCAAAGATAACCTAAAGATTCATTTGCAGCATCCTTGCGTGCGAGTAGACTTAACCGCCAAGCAAGCTTATTTTGACACGTCAGCAGGAGATCTAACAGTAGATTACGATCTGATTATCGGTGCGGATGGAGCGCGATCTGTAGTGCGGAAAGCTTTTCTAGATACCAAGCTGTTTGAATGCCAACAAAAGTACGTCAGCGACGATTATAAAACTCTCTTTATTCCTCTAAAAGCGATCGAGCATCAGCTAGATACCGATAAAATCCATACCTGGAGAACAGACACAGGGATTGTAATTATTTTAGTCCCCCAGTCAGATGGTAGCTTGAATGGGGTAATTCATTTTCCCAGAGGCGATCGACAAATTAGCCAACTCAACAGCACAAAGTCAGTAGCAGATTTCTTCGAGCAAAATTTTCCCGCAGTCGCTCGGTTGATGACTATTGAGGATGCAGAAGCTTTTTTAAATCGACCAATTGGTAGCAATTTAACCGTTCGTTGCAATCGCTTTCACTATAACGATAGTGCTTTACTGATGGGCGATGCTGCCCATGCGGTGTCCCCCGCTTTGGGTCAAGGTTGCAATTCTGCTTTAGAAGATGTCTTGATCGCGAACGGACTTTTAGATGAATATGCCGACGATTTGAGTCAAGTCTTAATGCAGTTTACCGCACGCCGTTTGCCCGATGCTCTGGCTGTAGTTGAACTCAGCGATTATAGCTTGCCTTCCCAAAAGTCTTTATTTGTGGAATTTATTCTACGAATGAGGATAGCGCAATTCTTAAATCAATTATTCCCTAAAAAGTTTTTGCCGCCTTTATTTCAAGCCACCCACGATCCCAATATTTCCTATAAAGAAATATACAATCGCTATAGCGGTTGGTGTAATAAGGTGAAGAAATCAAAACTTAGATTTTAAATTAATTCTCACAACTTTAGATAAAAAAAACAAAAAAAAACGCCCCCCATTGCTGAGGAGCGTTTCTTTATTACTCTAATCTAATCAAAGATTAACCATTGATTGCAGGTGCGCTTAGTGCTACAGGAGCAGTTTCGCCACTGGCTAAATCTAGAGGGAAGTTGTGTGCATTACGTTCGTGCATTACCTCAAATCCAAGGTTAGCTCGGTTTAAGATGTCTGCCC
>Ga0209093_1001925_pt1 | contig 11770 bp, 21 predicted proteins | sample SidtaG_4_FD_187450 | JGI IMG/M metagenome (GOLD analysis project Ga0209093, IMG submission 187450) | Marine algal microbial communities from Sidmouth, United Kingdom - Sidmouth_Male1 metaG (SPAdes) (version 2) | ecosystem: Host-associated > Algae > Red algae > Unclassified | place: Sidmouth...
ATGAGCACCCCGGCACCCCGCGAGTCCCATACCCCCCAGCGACACGGCGACCGTGCCTCCTGCGGCCGTCCGCCCTGCCACACCGGCGGGAGCCTCTGGGACTGCCCCTTCTCCCCCCGCTGAGAGCAGCCGGATCGCTAATGAGGGGGAACTGGCGGAGGCGGCGGCATTTTCGGATACCGAAGACGGTGGGGCCGTGCTCTCCAAGGATGGAGAGGGGGTCATCCTTGCGGTGGTGCGGTTCGGGGCGGTGCAGCGGTGGTCTAAGGTGGGTTTTCAACGCTCGCAGAGGAATGCGCGGCGTGGGACGGCGCTCAAGCTACACCTTGCCAACGTCGCGGCCTACGTTGTATAGCGTAGCAGCTGGATGAAGCGCCGCAGCTTTAGAAGCAAGTCGCTTGGCCGACTGAACGACACGGCAATTACGTTCGCGAAGAAGGTGAAGCACAATCAGTCGCAGCCACCGACAGGGGCGGCTGAGGGCGCCGCGGCAGCTGTTGTCGGTCGGCGTGTGCAGGCGCAGGCTGGATACTGGCGCTGCTTTGTCCAAGACGTAGAGACGATCGTGACGCTGGTTTCCAAAACGCTCCCCCTCGTCGGTGGTGTACAGCGCGGCGGAGCTTTGTTTGAAGTGGCCCCCCCTGACGACGCCCCACCGGCTGTCCTGGCGCAGCTGGAGAAGGGGGGAGGACGTGCTGACTCGGCGAGTGAAAGCGAGGGGGACGGCGGCAGCGGCGACGGTCCCAGCGGCGAAGACGGGGGGGACATAGCGGGGGCCGCGGTGGGGACGGGATTGGAGGTGGGGGGGACGGGTACAGGGACGGGCGTCGTGATTAACGAGGAGACGGGCAACGAGACGGGAGCGGGGGGGAGAACGAGGAAGGGGACGGGGACGATGTCCGGGGCGGGCGGCGCCAGCGGGCGATCAGCACGGTCCTCGCAGATGGAGAATGCTGTGTTTCCGGGGGCGGCCGAGCTGTTCGAGGCCATGACGCAGTCAATCCGCGACAGCGGTCGCCGCCACGATGAAGAGATGAATCAGAAGCGCATTGAGACATTGTCTCGGCTTCTCAAGAAGCACTCCGACATGCCTGGCATAGCGGACGAGCTCCGGAAGTTCTTGCAGTAGGATGGTTGCTTGTGTGTTTGTGTGTTTGTGTGTTTGTGTGTTTGTGTGTTTGTGTGTTTGTGTGTGTTCGTGTGCGTTCGTGTATTCCTTTTGTATGTTTGCGCGTTCGCACAGTCTTGTTGTGTACTGCGCTTTTGTGTTGTGTATTTTTGTGTGTGTTCGTGTGTTGAGTCATTTTGTGTGTTCGTGCTCTGCGAGTCTTGTTTGTTCGTTGCGTGGCGTTCTTTGTCAAGGTCGGGTGTGCCATATTGTATGTGTGCATGTTTTTCTTTTTTTTGTAGCCACTTGAGTGGCCGGTGTGACGTGGTTGGGTCTTGCGCTGATGTCGGTGGTCTTTTTGTTCTTGCGCGAGTTGAAGCGAAAAGAAGCCGCGACGGAGACAGTCACTACTTCATCGAAGGGGAGCGGGAAACCACATGTAATTACGGACACTTCTCCGTATTTTAACGCCGAAGTTACTTTCGATGATAGTGCCTCAATAATGAATTTATGTTGAACAACTCCACAGTGTGTCACTTTCGGACTGCTTCGACAACAGCAGTTTCGTGGCCGTTTCGAATGCTTGAGCGCGGCTTCCACTGCCCTGCCAAGCGGCAACTAGGGATTATTCTGAGCGGCTGGGAGCCAATTTCTCAGAATGTCAAGCGGCGAAGATCGGATATACCGAGCAGCAACAAGACTGTTTCTCGCGAGGCCCCTCGTCTTGCACCTCAAGCTTGCCACGCGCATAAAGGCCGTCACCATTGATCAAACACAGACCACTCAGCGATGCACTTGAAGAGCATCGCTTTGCCAATACCGCTTTTGAACTCTCACGTGTGCGTCCGTGTCCCACGTTCTATCACTTGTGATACTACCCTTGAGCACTGCCCTTCCTCCCTGCCGGTTTAAGAACACTCAATCGGATGGCCCGCGGTTTGCGAAAGCCGGTAATTGCCAGTTCGCGTACCCGAGTTCTTCTTTTCACTCTTCTTTTGGCGATGAGCGAGACGATTGCCATGCCCGGGCGTCTGTTTGGTGTGCCTGGCGTGCCCCAGGAGAACTCTAGCTGTGTCCCTTGGATGGTTTCTTACCAAATGCTTGCAGTAATGAGCTCCCGTCGCTACTTGACTACCACTCGAAGTACTCGTTACAAGTGCTCCGATTGGTATGACCATGTCCTTCCTTGCGCAACTGACGACCAGTACCGTTCGTATATGCGCATCCACCGTTCAGCTTTTGACCACGTGCTGTCTTTGATACGTTGCCATGCAGGGCAGGTATTCAAGTCGCGTCGCGGCGTCTCCCAGTTGCCACTGGAAAAGCAGCTTGCAATTACACTGTACGGGTTTGGTCACTACGGGAATTCGAGTCGAGTCGACGCCGTGCCGGATTTTTTCGGTGTGTCGGCTGTATTGATAGTGAAGAGCACGCGCCGAGTTGTTCGTGGCCTGAAGCGGCTGGCGCCTCTCGAGATTCGTTGGCCAAACGCGCAGCGGAGGGCAGCGGCCGCGGAGTGGGCCGCTGATAACTTTGGTCTCGATATTTGTATCGGAGCGACTGACGGGACGACTTTTCCGTTGGCGTACCAGCCTGCTTTGCACCCCTGGTCGTACTACGACCGAAAGGGTATGTACAGCCTGAACGCGGTTATAACTTGTGATTGGCGCGGCTACGTTTCTAACGTGGTGCAGGGGTGCACCGGAGCAGCGCCTGACGCTTTTGTTCAAACGCTTGCGAATTGGCATCGTTCTCCCCACATTTGCTTTTCTTCAGGTCAGTATTTACTTGGTGACAAAGGTATGAAGTACTCTTCTTGGGTGATCGGACCATTCTTGGGTCCGCAATTGACGTCGAGTGATCGACGTAATTTTAACTACCAGCTGGCACGATTGCGTGTACGTTCGGAGCACGCAATCGGCGTATTGAAGGGTCGCTTTGCCAGCTTGAGAGAGCTGCGGGTGCGCTTGAGCGGACCGAGAGACTTCGACGATGCTACTGCATGGATTCTGTCGTGCTGTGTGTTGCATAACATCTGCGTACAGATGAAGGATCCACCGCTAAGATGCGCAGATGAGGTGGGGTCGGATGAGGCCTCAGTTCCACCTGGAGCGGACACCAACGCAGTACGCAACGCAAAGATGGAGAAGGTGTGTACCTTTATGCGGGCCAACGGAGTGTATCGGAGTTTTTAGAATGCGTTGAATAGGCTTGATCTGGAGTAGGGCGAGATGGTGGGAGATGACAACACGAAAAATAAAGGGACAGCCACTATAGGCTCGTTGTTACGTTGTTTTCCGCGCGCGTGCCATGAAGAAAGGAAGTGAAGCCATGTCAGGACGTCTGTCGCATTGTTTTCCTGAAGAACAGCTACAGTCGATTCCTCTTCGTCTGACGGCGCTCAGGGTTCCGCATAGAGTTATGGACACCTCGTAACAGAATACCAGAAGGTGGCAAAGGCAACAAGCGTGCAGCATGACCACAAGGACCTTCAAAGGTTACACGAAGCTTTCTTGAGACCGTGGTTCTGTGTACGCGGGGCAGACAGTCGACTGCATGGAACCTGATCACCATCAGCAATACAAAGCGGAAGTGGTGGGGCCGAGCGTCAGCTGGCGTCATTACACGGGAGCGTGCAGTCCGTTGTAAGCCTTCAATCGGACCCGCCGTCACATCACCTGCTGCTTTGCGCGGATGAGTCTTGGAGGCGCGGTAGGCCACAACCGCCGCATGCCGGCACCGCTGCAGGTCATCGACGTGGGCTGACGCCGCGTAGTCCTCGAAGTGACGCCATGCCTTGCTTTACTTGCCGCCTCGAAGGACGTACGTGGCGGTGTGGCCGTCGATCGCGCACAGGCGGCAGCGCACAACAAGGGCGCCGCCCTGGGCGCCGCCGTCACCCTTGAAAGTGTCGAAAAAGTCCGACAAGGGAACTTGGAAGGTCCAACTATTCTCGCCGACCTTGATAACGTGCCACGTTTCCCCAACGTGGGTGACGGTGTGAGGGCAGCTCAAATCCTCAGTCGGCACGTACGCGCCCACTATGCCCTCCAAAAAGGTCTCAGTGCGCCCCGACGACGACGAGGCCGTTTCATCAGTCTCCTGGGACCTTGTAAGCGTCCTCTGCTGCTGCATCAGCGCTCCAGAGTGGCGGACAGGTGCAATTTCGTCCTCAATTGTGTGCGGGTTCCTGCTTCCGGAGCTGCCGGTGCGCGTCGATGTGACGAGAGGGTCCGGCGCGTGGTGTTGAGAGGCGTCCCAGGAACTCGCGGGTGAAAGTGGAGAGGATGGCACAGGAAGGGTCGGGGTTCAGCCGGACTCGAGGGACACGCCTTCGTCCCTGGACGTCGGCCGCCGTTGCCAGCATATCCGTTCTCGGCGTGCCTCCTCGCGCGGGAAGGGTCGGAGAAGCCGACGGTATCTTTCTGAGACGTTCAATGCCGCCACAGAAGCTGATAATGTGCTCACGACAGCTGCCCCCTGCGCCACCGTGGCCAGCAGCTGGCGCGCAGCCGGATATAGACGCAGACTCTAACTCCATTCCGATTTGGATATGCTCTGCGCCTTCATCTCCTATATTGATCAGTATACTCATATGGTCGAAAAAAGAGTAGGATAAGGGATTCAAGCTATTGGGATGATTCCGGAAGAATAGGAGTACTCTGCGCGGATATATCCATCTCAAGTTTATTCACGTAAGCCCCTGGCAACAAGCGGCGACGCGGGAAAAAGCCACGCGTGCCGGCGTGCGCGGCCGAGATCCACGAGGTAAAGCAGAAGCGCTAACAGCCAGCGGAAGGGATCTCCAGGGAGGCGGACACGACCGTTGGAGCGTACGTAAAGCTTGGGCGCGAGTAGCGTGCCTATGCTTCAGAAAACATTGTACGTGGCTCTTCACTACGACACTAGACAAGCGCAAACATTAAATTTGAACGTGCGCGTCCGCGGGACACTTAATCACATTTAGAAGCTGCGCTCATATGCATCTGGTCGTAGTGACTATCGAGAGTCTGAATCATGACACGGCGAGCGTTTCTGACCGATTTCTGCACATGGGCTGCGCCGTATACACACAAGCAGGCGCTTCGCGACTATCGCTGTGTGTGATAGACGTGCATGTTCTTTCAGTCTGTATTACTGCGTACGATGAAGAAGCGCAAGAGAATGAGCCAAAGAACGTTTGTCCAGTTGACTAGGGGTGCGCGTGCTGTCCTGCGACACGTCCGTCGACGTCGGGCAATGGGGCGCGTCACTAAAGCACCAACATAGTTATTTTCGCACGGTCCGAATTGTTGCCGCAGATTGAGGCGGATGTGACGGACTTGTTTCAGGACCTTCGAGCAGTCTATGAGCTCGTTCTGCCATTCATTAGGAATGCGCATCTATAGGATCATCCTCAAGGATTTTCTATTTGAGTCTGAAATTGGGCAGGTGGAATCGTGCTTAGTCCTCAGGGACATTCCCTGAGTCAGGGGCACAGTTCGACTTTGTCAGCGATGGCTCACTCAGAGGTCTCAAGGAGGCTCACTTCTGAGTCTCCGGCGGCCACTGGGATAGTTGAACCCCTGGTCGTAGGGTTTTTCGCCTCTGAGAGTGTCACACATTGCATGGTAACGGGCCCTCTTTGTCGGCCTTCATTAAATCACTGGTGGATGCGTTGCACGCCAACCTGGGTTCTCTTTTCTGACTCTTCTTGTCTCTATTGTACCGCACAGTCGCATCAAATGACGCGGTGCCAGAAAAGCGGATTCCAGGGTATCTGAGTGTGGATTGCGGCTGTTTCGCACCTATGATTTCGCGGTGGTGCTCCTATGCGTCGTACGGCAAGACTCGGCCATCAACAGAACAGCCCATCACGAAGAGGGCAAGTTCAGGACTACCGCTGTAGCAACAGACGACTGAAGACGCTCTCAGAAGGACTCTTTAGGGGAGTGCAGCACGACCACGCCCTGAGCGCCTTGTTACCTGCTACGGCTCGCGGCCGGCCGCCATATCGCCGAGGTAGCACCTCTCGTCTGAAAACGGCACCGGCGGCGGCCACTCTCAAAGCTCCTCCTTCAGCAATTCTACCAGCGGCACCTAGGCGCGCTCGCCCAGCGCAAAATGGCCAAGCGACGAGCCTCCGGCAGCGCCGACGCCGTGACATTTCTTCAACTCGCTGTACGGCACCTGAAAGTAGTATTTGCCGACCGCAAAAGGCCCCAGTGGCCTCGGGAACTCCGCTCGTTTCTCACTGACAGCGGCCACGGCGCGTGAGATTCCAGGTGTTCCTGGAGCCGGAGCCGAAGGCCGTGGCGGCGGGACCCCTGCGACCTCCCTCTAGGAGTTGCTTCACCGCGATTACCGGCATACAGGCTCCAGAAAGGGCGGTGGCGGCGGCGGAGCTCTAAGAACGGCACCGTTGTCCGGCGGCGGCGTCCCGACCGCGCGGCAGCTCAGCCTTATGGGCCTCGGCGGCGCTGGTGCCCCTCCTCAGTCGACGGCGGTGCTGCGAGGCATCTCATCCTACACGAAGTTCCAGTGGCGCACGCCGTCCCATTTCCCAACGGCTGTATTCCAAGGCAGCGTCACGTACCGCAAGCAGCTCTCCTCGCACGCCTGTGACCACCGTGTCGCCTACGGAAACATGGCCGACGACAGCGGCGGCGGTGGTGGCGGCGGCCACGCCATGCCGCCGTCGGCCGCCCGCCGAGTCGCGGCACGCCTCGACGCCCACCGCGAGGCCATGGCGTCCACCGGCCGTGGGCTGTTGAGGTCGGGGGGCAACAATTTAACTGATGTGGCAGCAACGGAGCTGGCAGTGGCTGCACTATAGCCACCCCAGCTGGCTTTTTCGAGAGTTCCTGAGAGTACGCCCCGCGGTCGGAGAGCCGGGAGGGTGCTTGCCGTGCAGAGAGGGGTGGGCAGGGGATGGGGCGCCCTCAAAAAGCCCCAGTCTGTGTCGGAGGCCTAGCCGCTGCTGTCACCCGCAGGGGAGGGACAGACTCCTGGGTGCTGCTGCCGTGATCGAGGCACGCAAGCCCCTCCCCTTGAAACCCCCAAGTGGTGCTATGCAGATCTGCGACACCCACGTAAAGGGCTGTGTGCAAAAGTCGTTTCCACATTCCAGTCCAACTACGTCTCATGCCAAGAGGGGGCGTTGACCAATATGAGCCTGCACCGGTGCCGTAGGCAGAGGCTACCGTCGCGTCCGCTTCTATGGAAGGGCAGAGACGGCAGCGGCCACAACGCGAACACAGCGGAGGCAGAGAAGTTCACGGACCAACACATGTACTTGACGAAGAAGAATCCCGACTTAAATGATGTAGTGAACGTCGGGACAACTCTCATATCTAGACATCCAATCAGTGGAGTTCCCTCATGTGCTTGTCAAAGCACGATCGCCCAGTCTTCAGCCCACATAAAAAGAACTCCACACATTCAGTCTTCCGATAGCCACAGCACGTTCCCGACATACCAGGGCGCTGATAACCCCTGCAAGGACGCTGAGTACCATGTTCACAATCCTTTGTTGATGGCCCCTCGCGCCGGATGTGTGTCGGAGAAGATTGGATGCCCACGCCGTAGTGGAGCTTCGGAGACTCCGCCACAACTGAAACTCCCCCTCATTCCCCACGTGACCGCATCCTGGCCGTACTGAACGTCTTGCAGATCAGCTGCTCTGCGGGATTCTCGTAGTACTCGCTTTTTGTGAGCCCAGCTGAGGGGCCGCAGGCCTCGGAGTACGGCACCTAAAGATCCCCCATGCACATGTCTGATGAAGACAGGTAGACCCGCATAAACAGTCGCGTCTGATACGCTTGTGCTCCAAGTGCGGACCGTCTTGTCTGCATCGATGATGCATTTCTATCCGCGAGCAGAAAGGGTAGTATTTCTCGCCCAATTTCGGATGGGGCACGGCTTTTCCCACACGCGCGGCGCTCTCATCGCACAGTCGCCACCGCGAGCGGTTGAACGGCGTCTCCGGCTGCTGCGCTGGTGAGACGATGGAGGTCGAGGAATCCACGCACACATCCCGCTTCGGAGACTCGCCTGGAGCCACCAGCTTCTTGTGGATGACGGTGCCGTGCGGTAGACCGACGTCGTCGGCTGCGGCCATCTACAGCCGGCTCTCCGCCGACATCCCGACGCTCAGGCGTAACATACTGCCCCTCCAACAGCACGCCGCATTCTAGAATTCGCATCCGTTTTCGGGATTTCGGGCAATTGAGACATACAGTGCGACCCCTCACTTGACCGTCCCGCAGTTGTTCCGATCGGAACAACTGAGGGGAGGGTCCAGTTATGTAGCCCCCATCAATTCAGAAAAATTGCTACATTTATCCACTTCGAAACCTCAAGTATATACAAGGTCAAATCGCCTCTAAGGGAGGCTTTCTGTACTTGAAGCATTGGAATCTTCCTGCCATTATTCATTCGGGGATTGCCCTCACATCGCCGCAGACCGCGAATGCCCTGTCCTCACGCTCAGCCGTCTGCCCAGGGCAGTAGCTCCACATGACGACCACCTGCGGTCGCCGTCGATCGTCCTTCTTTCTGGCGTCGTCCCCGTGCCGCGCCTCGCCCGGCCAAATCGTTTTCTCATTCCACCACTGTGGACGGTGCGTCTCCCCCCCCCCCTTCTCCCCCGCCGCAATCTCTCTCGTTGAATGCATCCCTTCTCACAGCGGCAGCATTAGCCCCCAACGCATCTGCCGTCGTGGGAGCGAGCCCGGCCGCGATAGAGGCTCTCAACGTCGCGGCAGAGGCTGCGCTGGGCGCTTTTCGGGGCGCCGTACAACACGTCACCCCGGCGGTGCCGGCCGCGGCGTCGGGGCCGCCAGCTGTGTCGCCGCTTGCTGCAGCGGCCATCGCGGCGCCGGCTGTACCGGCCGTGGCGTCGCCGGCTGCCCCTTCCACGCAGCGCAGGGACCGCGGCAAGCTCATGCTGGATGAAAAACTTCTCCTTGTCACCCAGGTCGCCGACAGGGTGCCGCGCGAGACGCTAGCGCTGCGGTACGCCGTGACCAAGCGGGCAATATACGGCGTTTGGGCAGGATGGAGAAGGACATGGGACGCGGCCGCCCTCAGTCTGCCCCTCCGTGCCCACTGCTTGCAAGTTTGCAGGTTCCCGCTAGTCCATTAACTACTTGACGAGTGGTCTATGCGGATCCGGTCGAAGGGGCGCAAGACGATGCCCATCTCACGCATCGCCCTTTAAGCCAAGGTGATCCAGCTGGCTCGTCTGCACTACCCAGCGGCGTCGTTCTCCGCATCAAATGGGTGCGTTGACCGGTGGGTTAAGCGACACTCCATACGGAGCGTACATTTGCATGGGTCGGGGGGTGGGATTGACTTGATGGAGGGAGAGCGGAGGATGGCCGAACTGCGGGAGAAGATGGTTGGTTTGGACCCCGAGTGTATCTTGAATATGGATGAGGCTGCTTTGTTTTACCAACTAGCGCCTACCTACTCCTACGTTCTAGAGTGCGACGCAAAGGAGACGCGCGGGACTGAACTGAAACGAGCCAAGGCGCGAGTCACGCTCGTCATCTGCTTGAACGCTACCGGCACGTTTAAGTCCATTGCGGTTACTGGAAAGGCATCTCAACCTGTGTGCTTCCGCGGCCAAACCGACCTACCTGTGCGCTACTACTCCCAGAAAAAGGGTGGATGAATTCCACCGTCTACGCGAAATGGCTGGCGGACCTGAACGAAGATTGGGGGGCGTTTACTTCCGGGCGGGGCTTCCTCATCATGGACAACGCGTCGGGGCACAATGCGTCGGCGACAGATGACCGCTTCGACATTGATTGGCTGCCGCCGAATACGACGGCACGATTCCAGCCCTGAGACCAAGGTGTAATCAACGCGACTAAGACCACCTACCGGCGGGGAATGATGCTTGACGTGCTTACCGCGCTTGACGACCAGTTTGACGATAGTAAGGCTGAACGAGAGGCACGCAAGACGCGCGAGGCACGGGCAAGAGCGGGCTCCCTAGGCGTGGCAGAGGGTCGCAGCCCCCACGTTGTCGACGCAATTCGATTGGTCAAGGCTGCCTTTGATACAGTGACGCAGGCAGCTATTATGCGCTGCTGGCTCCGGGAAAGCTGTACACCCCCTGACGTGCACGCCAAAATTAAGGCCCGCCTGGACGCGGCCGTGCCGGCGGCGACAGAAACGGCGGCGGTGCCTGTTGACGATGCTGCCCGGGAGATTGTGGGGATGCTCTCCCGGGCGCGCAGCCTCGGGCCCAACGGCGGTGGGATCGACTGCCCAGCGGGAAGCGGTGCCGGTGGGGAGCGCTTGGTGTCGGGCACACACCCCGATGCACTGAGCGTGATTGCGCATTGGTTGGGTGAGGAGAGTAGCCCAGCCTCAGTTTTCGCTGCGGTTGATGCAGAGACGCAGACCTAGTAGCGCACTCTGCTCTGGGAAAAGCGTTCTTTGCCGTTTTTTTTTATGCCAGCCGAGACGTTTGCAATGGGATTGAGCATACTCATTGAGGGGGGCGCTGTAGAAAACAACCGCATCCCGCGCAGGTGAGACGCTCCAGAAATCCTCTCGTGGGGAGAGATGCGGCGGGTGGTGCCACTCTGTCTGCGGCGACAGGCATCTGTGCAAGGCAACGATGACACCTGACGAGCCGAACTGGATCATCCATGTTTGGTGACGGCGCAGCGTGCGCAAGATTAAAGCGGTTGCAGCCGGCCCGACAGGCGCCCACGGCCAAGTCATTTGTGGCCACGGTGCGTGGACAGCTCCAGCTGGAGTGCTTCGGTGGACCTCACGCGCAATGTGATTGGTCCACCGTGGTGGGTTGGGTTGGACAGCACCGCCAAGAGCAGCGATGCCAAGCGAAATTGACTCATCAGGGATCATTTACACAAGGGCTTGGTAGGATTTCTGTGGCGCATTTGAGCCTTCTGGAACACAGCCTGTACCTGCACAATAGTACGAATCGGGATCTTCCGCGGCTGATGAATCGCACGCGGAGGGCTACCGTTTGGTCCACCCCGGGCAAGTGAGGGGTCGCACTGTACATGGGCACGCCCGTTCGGATTCAATTCCAGCCATTTCCGTACAAACTGCACATCGTCTCGTCCACGAAAATTAGCTTGCTCGAGCGTGCACGGAATGAGCAGTGCTCGCTTTTTTTGAACACGTAGTCGTCGACCAGCCGCCGCCTGCTCTGCTGCAAGTCTCCCCCGCCCTCCGACTGAGCACTGAAGGTCAGGCACGACCACAGCGCTTCAAAACTGGTGCGAGGCAGGCCTGTGGGTTCACAAAAGGCGGGTGCAACCAGGAATTTTGTTGTGCGATTTGGTGGCCCTCAGGTCCGCGCGGGCGCAAAACGCATAGTGCGTGGCCAGTACGGTCACGCGAATGAGTTTCAAAAGCTCCCCCCATTCCTTGGGCATCATGTCCCGCGCCTCAAACTTCTTTGAGGTCAGGCGGACTGTGGCAACAAAGAAGGCGCGAGCAAATACCCTGTGGCAACACTGAAAATACAGAAGAGAAGGACCCAAAGGGTCGACCTCCCGAGAGGACCTTGACGGCGCAAAGGCGCGCAAGGGCTAGGACTCGAGAGAGACGCCAAGATTTAGATGGCGAACAAGACGGGGCGGCGCGGGCCGTGGCCGGCGCCAAAGAACAAGACGGAAACAGACGAAAAAGAGA
>Ga0209093_1001926_pt1 | contig 11769 bp, 17 predicted proteins | sample SidtaG_4_FD_187450 | JGI IMG/M metagenome (GOLD analysis project Ga0209093, IMG submission 187450) | Marine algal microbial communities from Sidmouth, United Kingdom - Sidmouth_Male1 metaG (SPAdes) (version 2) | ecosystem: Host-associated > Algae > Red algae > Unclassified | place: Sidmouth...
TGTCTTTGCCGCCCACACCAGTTGTGTGTGTGCGTCTTGGCGCTTACTTCCGGGGTCTTTGACGAGACTACCGGGTGCCCGGTCGGGAAGGCCGCCCGAGTGGGGTCGGCCTGACTGTGGTGCCACAGTGATCAATGCCATTCTAGGCACAATTGACATGCTTGCTTGGTGTCCCACCGCTCGAAACTTCGAATATGACACACGTATGTATTCTGGAACAACAGACTCTGTCCTCACGATACAGGCGTGGCAGGGGTCATGCGGAGCCAAATATTCAGAAGATTGTTCGACTAAGCCCACGTCCACCGATACAAGAACCACACAGCTCGAACAAAGCGGATTCAATGTGTTTTCATGTTGGAAGGCCAAGCCGGCAAATGGTATTCGATCACTGGAGCTCTCGGCCGGCCAAAAATAACGCGATCCGGCAAGGCACGCATGCCCTGAACGCGTTGGGCGAGGCTGGGAGGAGGTGACTCCTGTCGGCGCGGCGCAAAGCGACGCCCGCGGCGACATCTTCGGTGCCCGTCGGCGGCGGTGCCGGTCCGCACGTCGGCGGGCCTCGCTGGGCGGGGCGCCCCCGCACGGCGAGCACCCTGGCTGGGCGGGGCGCCCGCGCACGGCGGCCGGACTGCCTGGGCGGCGCGCCCACGAGCGGCGGGCAGCGTTCTTGGTGGGGCGCCCCGGCGTGGCGGGCAGCCTCGATGGGCGGGGCGCCCCCGTGATGTGGCCAGACTGGCTGGGCGGTGTGCCTTTGCGTGTCGGGCAGCCTCGCTGGGAGGGCGCCCGCGCACGGAGTCCAACCTGGCTGGGCGGCGCGCCCCCGTGCGGCGAGCAGCGTTTTTGGGTGGGCGGCGCGCCCCCGTGCGGCGGGCAGCGTTGTTGGGTGGGCGCTCCCGCGTGTCGGACAGCCTCTGTGGGAAGGCGCCCGCGCACGGCGGCCAGCCTGGCTGGGCGGCGCGCACCCGCGCGGATGCCAACCTGGCTTGGCGGAGCTCCCCAGCGCAGCGACCACCCTGGCTGGGCGGGGCGCCCGCGCACGGTGGCCAGCCTTGTTGGGCGGGGCGCCCCCGTCACCACGGCTGCGGGGGTTTGGCTGGTGCCCTGGGCCAGCGCCCCAATGCGGGCGCCACGGGGGGGCCATGCGGCCACTGTGCGGCCGGGAAGAGAGGCTTTCGCCTCCAGCATCCGCTCGTCGGGCAGACGGGCGGGCGGGGTGGTGGTTTTGTGTCTGCTGTTCTGTGTGGCTGCTGGCTTTCCCTCCCTGTCGTGGTGTCCTGCGGCCATTGCGGCAGCGCCTGCGTGGGCCGCCGCCGACGCCGCAGTCGCTGTCACCGCCGCAAACATTGCGGCAGTGGCGCCTCCGGCGTCAGGGTGGATGGGGTGCGACGTGCGGAGGGGAGAGAGAAGGAACGTGGTGGGGTGGGGTAAAGCTGAGGGCGCAAAAATGCGGCGCGCCCGGAGCTGGGGGGGGGGGCGGCAGTAGACGGTTCTGCGCCGAGCGGCCCGCTGCGTGCGCTGGGTCTCTGGAAACTTTATGCACCGACGTGGACATGGACAGAATATATGAAAAAAAAATTCGTAAAGGGATAAAAAAATTTCCTTTCGTTGTCATCGACTTGCTGTCACATGGAGCTACGGCACAAAGGCAATGCAGCACACTCGCTAATCTGTTCAGTATCCGTGGTGGTAGTCTTCTTCGTGTCTGACTCGCTGCTGTGCTCGAGACCGCGGGCGGTCCCGAGCGGTTTGTTGAGGGCCGCTGAGGGGGCTAGCTGCTTGGCGGCTTGCGACTTGCGGCCGCGCTGGTTGTACCCCCCCGTGCTGCGCTTGGTCGCTGGCGCCGCCGGCGTCGCCGCCTTATCCGCCAGAGCCGTGGCAGCTGCAGTAGTATCTGCTGCCACAGACGCCGCCGGTGGGTCCTCCCCCGGCGGCGAGTTGGCTCCGGCGGCTGAGGCGGCCACCGGCGGCGCTGACGACGTCGCATCGGCAGGCATGAAGTCAGAGGCGGCCACGCGGTCGTCGACCTCGATAGGCCGGCACTTGCCATCATCTTCTGCATAACTGCTTGGCGGTACTTGGCCGCGTCGGGGGTGTGGCGCATTGCAGAAGACTCGAAACAGCACAGCTCGGTGCGATCCTCCTGTGCCGCCGTCAGCTTTTCTGCAGCCGCCGTGCTCGGTTTTACCTGCTTCTCCATGCCGGCGTCCTCTGACCGCATCAGCTTGGCGGCCTTGATGCCACACGGTCGGCGTTAGTAGCCTTTGTTGCGCGCACTTGGGCTACTCGTACTGCCGCTGTCGGCGTCCTCATCTTTAAAGTCATCCTGGTCCCCGCTCAGGTCGTCCGCAGTGTTGGCAGCGCCGCTGAACTTGTCCGACGTGCGCAGCACCCGCCAGCATACCATCCACTCACAATGAGCGAGCTTGGCCTTCCATTTTGCCGCCTTGCCATTGCGCTTCTCCTGCTCCCGATCTTTCAGGATGGCCTCGAAGATGTCTAGTGATTAATACGGTGCGACGGCGCCATTAATGATGTCTTCCTCCGCCAAGTTGCCAGTAGTTTGTATGTTCTTGACCGCTAGGTAGTGCGATGCAAAAATGCTCACCCCCTTGCGAATCTTCTTGAACTGCTTCTCGAGCGCGCTATCGTTGAGCTTGACACGCAAAGTACCCTGATCGGTCATCAACTCCGTCCACCTCTTGTGCACAGCCGCCCACATCTCGTCCTTGGACCGCCCCGTAGCCATCACCGGATCACCACTCACCTCCAGAAACGCGCGGCACAGAGGCACGCGGTCCTCATCATTCCAGCCCAGCCTAGACCCCATCGACTTAGGTACGTGGTAATTTACTGCCGGGACGGCGGGGGTGGGTGCGGGAGACCTTGGTGGGGAGGTTGGGGGCGAGCAGGCACCAGCATAAACGACGAGGAAGGCGGGGCTTGGCTCTCGCCGACGACGTACAGTTGTTGGGGCGCCGCCTCCGGCGGCGTCTGCAGCTGGAGCGAGGCCCGGCTCCCGCAGAGCGCGTACAGTGGTTGGGGCGCCACCGCCTCCGTCGTCTGCTGCGGGTTCGGGACTTGGTTCGGTCCGATGACAAACAGTGGTTGCCGCACCGCCTCTGCCAGCTTCAGCTGCGGCAATGGCGGGGGCGGCGCGGGCAACAAGATCAACGGCGAGGATGTGCTCGGCTGTTGAGCGGGCGTCAACGCCCGGTCGTAGGCGTGCCCGCCTTGTGGATTGGCGGGTGACCCGCCGCTACAGAGCGTCGGAGGGAAAGAAGGCGGGTATGACGGCGGCCGCCAGGCTGGTACCCACGCACTCGGTGCGGGGTACACACTCGGACGTCCGTCACAGGGGGGGGGGGCGCCGTCCGCGCACCAATGGTCGTCCGCCAGTCGACGTGACGGGCTCCACCTCGGAGGGCCGCGTGGGGCGCCTGCCGGCCGTCGCGGAGAGCTCCACCGGGGGGGACCTCGTGGCGGGGCCGCCGGCCCGCGAGGAGGGCTCCACCGAGGGGGGCCTTGTGGGGGACCCGCCGCCCCTCTAGGGGACTCCACCGACGTGGACCTTGTCGTGGGCCCGCCGGCCGTCGCGGGGGGCGCTGAGGAGGACCGTGTGGGGGGCCCGCCTGTCCTCGTGGGGGGCTCGACCAGCACGGGTAGTCTTGACCGCCGTGTGGGTGCGCAAACCGCCTCGCGCCAGGCGAGAGCAGATCGCCGTGACGCTCGTCTTGTACCCGTGGACGAGCACATCGATCTTTCCCGGGAGGTCTGTCGCCGTCCGAAAGCGGCCGACTGTCCCGCCGCCCCAATAGAGGAGGGCGGGAGTCAGGGTGGGGTGGTAAGCGCGGCTGCATAGCGCGCGGCGGGCTGGGCGGGGCCTCGTCCATGGCGCCGTGGTGGCAGGGACAGGCACAGCGACAGCACCGGGAGCGGGAGAAGTGGCGGGGTGGCGCGCACCGTTGAGGAGGAAGTGGGGGAGGGGGGGGGGGACCGACCGTGGTGCCGTGGTCACACGGCCCCGTACAGGTGCAGGGTGGATAGGGCGGGGCGGCGAGGCGACTGTTGCGAAGCTGCTGCTCACGGTGCCGTCACGTGTCCCCGGGGCCCTTCACACGGGTCATGCGAGCGGTTGAGGTGGGCGGGAAGGGTGAGGGAGGAGAAGAGGCGGGCTCGCAGACGGCGCGCGCGTGTGAAGAAGAGGCAGGCGACGCAGCACGACGGCACGCGTGCGTCACGGATGTGGCGCGTCCCCGCCGCCCGCCCAGTCCCACCTGTCGTCCGGCGGCGCGCCAGTGCACAGCATTGAGACTGGCCCTCTTTGCAGGGTCCCTGACAGACGGAAAAAGGCCACAGCGCGCGGGCAGGCGGTCGACACACGTGGAGCGCATCCACGGCGCCAGAATGTCCGCAGGGCGCAATCTGAAGTGATCTGGAGAGACGAGCCAGTGGAACCCGACACACCACCACAACCTGCTCACGCCGACCCGTTCGAAGGCGGGGGCAACACGCATACGCGCCACCAACGCTAGATGGCTGGGGGGCCGCGCGGCCCATGTCGGACGGCTGAGGGGCCGCGCGGGCCACGTCGGACGGCTGAGGGACCGCGCGACACGGGTTGGTGGGCTGAGAGGCCGCGAGGCGGCCCCAGAGCACTGCCGAGAGGCCTATAGAGCCACAGAGGGCGTTAGTGCAGGGGACGTTCCAACCTCAAAAGGATTACGAGTTAGTCACGTGACCGCCTGGCTATCCGTTCTGTGGCGTTTCCGTGTCCACGAATTGCGCAGAGCGCTTTGCACCTCGCCAGTGTTCCACTCGCACACGATCAAACCCTATCACGCGGGCCAAACTTCTCCCACCATCGGGCATGTCAGACTGAAACAGGCAGCTTGTGACGTCGACTGGTTTCCAAAATGGCGCCTTTTGACGAAAATGACGCAGTCGAGGACGTCAGATTTGTTTGATGTGCTGGTTCAGCCAATCACAGCACTTCCCTCCAGACTGGCCGGTTTGAAAAAACTCCCGAGAGTGTCCACGGCGACGACATCTGGCCTGCTGCCATCTCGCGACGAGCCTTCCGCACGATGCGGATCACGCAAGTGACGACGCCTGTTGTCCGGTTTGCCCGCCTACCATCCTACCGCTTCTTGGGTGCCCCGATCAGATCCGATTGGAAGCGACGGGGCCGCGCACAAGGAGATCGGATGCTGCCCAGGACCGTCGTTTCACTTGGGTGTCCAGTTTATGTCGTGGCCGTGCCATGTGTCGGCCCGGTCGACCCATCGAATTCCCCTTTCTTCGACGTTGTCATCGGATTCGACGATAAACAGTGGCACACCTCAAGCTTGACAGGGACGTGGCGATATCACCACGACTGTTTGACACACTTTCCGGGACTCTTTTCAATGGCTGCGGTTCATTAAGCGCTCATGGGGATCCTTTAGCACTCCTTCGATTTCATGCAAATTTGGTCTACCAGAATGGGGCTACCCACAACCCAGTAATACTGACCCCATTCTGACCATCTTGTGGCTCGTTTCAGACGGGTCGATCCCCAACTACATCTCGCCCGGCCCCAAAGAGGGTCCCGAGAATGGGCTTTCCATTCAGCGTGCCACACGTCGCGCCTCTAGATTCCCCAATTGGAGAATGGGACCAACGCTGCAGGGTTTGCTCTAAGGCGGGATACAGTAAGGAGAAGAGAACTTCATGACCGGAGACGCGGAGGAGGCGCAGAATCACGCTGGAGGGCCAGGACCACAGTCGCCCAACGGCTGTCCCATCGCAGTGGTGCTTATTGTGTTCCCGCGCAAACGCGCAATTCTTGGAACAAGCTCCGCAAACAGCTTGCGGACACTCTGGGTGGAGCGGGAAAGGGCGATTTCGCCCACAACAATTTGCGCAGCGGAAGAGCGCAACGTCCGGTTTGTCAACTTAACACCATCCGAAGCGCCTCGTGGTGCTGAGCACGACCATAGCCTTCCCCCAGACCAGTCGCTGATTTCTTGCGCTTCGCAACATGTTGTAGCGCGTTCTTCCTTCGGAGGAAGTCTAGCTACAGAACGATAATGCCGCTTACGGTGTCGGCCTACAATACACAATCGCCCAGATGTCAGCAGGCCGTCGAGCTGGCAAACAGCAGCAGGGGCCTTGAAGCCTAGTTTTCCCTAAGCGTATCCGCGCGAATTTGATTCGGGTACTGCAAATACCCTAACGCTTGAACTTTTGCTTTCCTAAAATTGTACGCTACCCAATAAAGCCATTGACCGAGAAGAACGCTTGAACTCGTTCCAACCGGGTACAATTGGGACATACTCATACACAGTGATTTATGCCAAGAAGTACGCTGGGCAGATCTTGTTCAGCGTATTCTACTGCAGTCTCAGTCCCTGTAATTGTGTTCATTGGTCCACACAAGACTTGCAACTGACTTTCTTAGGTTGCGGACGGCAGCGGCGGCCCCTGAAGCGGCTGCTGGCTCCACACCTTCCCGAAGCAAGAGGGAAGGGGGGCAGCGAGAGGTGTGGTTGGAGGCCCGCCCAGTGTGCCGGCTCGGGAAGGGGCGGGGTGGGCGCCCAGTTGTTCCGTTTTGCGTGTCCCAGCCGGTCGTCGACCGCCAGCTGGAGGAGGCACTGCAGTGACTCCCATTTTTCGTTGTCGCCTACTGTCTATCTCTCCAACCAGATCATATGATCCGGTTCGGATCATCTCAAATGATCCGGTTCTTCGATGCCTCATTGTGAGCGAACTGCTGGTCGGAAGCCGCTTTTGACAGCAGAAATGGACTCAGCGGTGACTCATTGACCTTGGGGCTGCTGCTGGTCCCCTTTTCAGACTCTCTTCTGGGAAATTATCTCCATGCAGTGTCAGAAAATCAGACTGCTTGGGGCAATCGGAACCGCGGACATCCGTCTCTTTTGGCGCCAGCGGGCTTGCCCCGCCAAGCGGCGGCACCAAGAGCCGCCCTTCTGAGCTCCTCTTGGTCAAGTGCCAGCTCCCCCCCCATCATCAACACGGTGCCATACTCATTCTATCTCCGTCCCCCGCGTGAATGCGTGACGCGCGACGACCACCGTGCCACCCGTGCGTCCCCCCCCCCCCCCCCCCCCCCCCCCCTTACTCACTGCCCAAGCGGCCGTACGACTGCAGCTCCGTGAGCAGGAATGGCACCAGATCTGCGCCTCGAGACCGGGGCTACCGTCCACGTCAAGGCCAAGCTCGTGCGCTGGGCTGATGAGTGCGCCAGGCTGTACGGCGGCAGTTCTGGCGTCAAGATGGTCACCGGGACGGTGAATGCTGTTGAACGGGTCATAACCAGTACTAACCGCCGCTATACATGGGTAACCGCCCGGTTTGAGGTGCCTGGGAAGACCTATGTCAAGAGATTGTGTCTGCTCAGCTACCGCCCCGGGCCCAGCCCGGTTGATGCACCCGCCTCGACAGCGCCTCCTTCTCAATCCTCTGCAGAGGCTGTGGCCGTGGGCATTCAGACGACCGGTCTGCCCGATACCGCCGTTGCTCCAACGGAGCCGACGGAGTAGTCTCCCGCTCTCTCCCCTCACACCGTGACGCAAGCTATCCCCTCGTGCTTGCCTGCTGCGACGCGACTGGCGGAGGCCCCGCGCGTGACACCGTCGGTCACGGCACACGAATTCGAGTGGCGCGACCAGGAGGTGCTTCAGCCTATTGGCGGCCCGGTGCCCCGTCGGACCTGGAGTGTGAGGACGCTTGCCGGGGACATTACTGCGGAGGGTGGCGACTCTGTGGGCTATGGGAGCGGACGCACGCCAGTGGAGTACTTCCTGGCTGTGTTCCCCCAACAGCAGCTGTCGATGAGTGCAGAGTTGACGTCCGCGAAGCTCTCGAGGCGTGGGCGGTCACTCACAACGCCGGGAGAAGTCCTGAAGCTGTTTGCAGTTGTACTGCTCGGTACGCGCTTCGAGTTTGGGTGTCGGTCGGACCTGTGGTCCACAACTCCCCGCACCAAGCACATCCCCGCGCCCGCTTTTGGTTTGCGGAATGGTATGTCACGCAACGGGTTTGACAACCTGTGGAGGAGTCTCACGTTTAGCGGGCAGCGGGCGGGCGGGCCCCCTACTGGTGCCAACGGGTCCGAGCAGTTCCGGTGGTCTTTGGTCAACGATTTTGTCGAGGCCATCAACCGGCACCGAGCTCCTCACGTGACCCCGGCCGAGACCCTGTGTGTCGATGAGTCCATCTCCCAGTGGTACGGGCAAGGTGGGGAATGGATCTCGGTGGGCCTACCAATGTACGTTGCTATCGACCGCAAACCGGAGAACAGATATGAGATCCAGAACGTGGCCTGCGGGCGGAGCGGCATCATGTTGTGTCTCAAGATTGTGACGACGGCAGCAGACCAGGCGGCCAACATCTCTGCTACCGAGCGGGGGTTGCTTCATGGCACCGCTGTTTTGCAGCAGCTGGTGGCCCCCTGGATGGGCTCGGGGCGGATTGTGTGTGCCGACTCCTACTTTGCCAGCGTGGAGGCGGCCGAGGCACTGCGGTCCTCTGGCCTAAGCTTTATAGGCGTGGTCAAGACTACGGTGCACGCTGACGCGACGGGGACGGCGGACATGATGGCTACCATATGGGTCGACCGCAGCCTTCGCTACTTGATTGCCACCGCCGGAAGCTCGCGAGCCGGTACGCCCTGCGAGCGATTGCACTGGTGGGAGACACATGGGGGGGCGCAACGCATGGCGGTGACGGTGTCTCAGCCCGAGGTGGCGGAAATCTACTACAATTGCGCCGGACGTATTGACCAGCACAACCGGTGCCGCCAAGATGATCTCCGTCTCTAGCACAAGTTTGGTACACACGATTGGTCCCAGAGTATCGACCTCTCCCTGCTGGGTGTATGTCTCGTGGACGCCTGGTTGCTGCACACGGGAGCACGCGGGCCATCGGCCACGATGAAGTAGGCTACATTTTACGATGAGCTCGCGACCGGGCTCATCGACAACACTCTCGACACAACCGGCTGCCGCCCACGCGGAGGACCCGCGGCCGGCGGCGGCGCCGACGGATCTGGTTCCGCCGACCAGCACCCTGCGGTGTACGGATGGGGCACACATCTGACACCAACGACCAAGCGCCGCCTCTCAACCATGGAGGGGCTGTCGTCTCACCTCGCGCAACGAGATTGCCGCGTTTGCAGGGTGCAGCGGAGCTCTCTCGTGTGCTCGACCTGCCGTGAAGCCAGCCGCGGTGGTGAGGTGTTTTTGTGTGCTCCGCGCACCGGTAGAGGCTGTTTTGCCAAACACATGCGAGAGACCCACGAGACTGAGCTTTGACGGGTGGGGGGTGTGGGCGGGAGGTGGAGTGCGGGGAGGCCGTCGGCCCGTGGGGGGCGTCGTGGGTGATCGGGGTTTCGTAGCACACCCGTGGCAGGGTGGGGGGGTCGAGGACCACTCAGTCATGAGTGGGACGGTTGGCAACGAAGCGGTTTTTTCTGTTTTGCCATCCTGTGCACGGGCACCCCCGAGAAGCGCTGGTGCGTACATTTATAGGGCCGTTCCTGGTTGATTTCCTACGAGGAAAGGCTGGAAAGGGCGATTTCGTGAAGCGGATCAAATTATCCGGTTGACCCGATCATTTGATCCTTCTTGTCGGGGGGCTGGACACTAGACCCGCTTCCACTAGAGAGTTTTGGCATGTAACTCGACGGTCGCTTTGACGGTCTTTCGACTGTACATCGTGCCACGTTGCGGAGATACCGTCGAGATACAGGAATTCCCGACCGTCCCCGACGGTATTCTCGCGATGTACCGTCGGGCCCGAGTCGAGCGGACTGTACATCGGCGATGCATTCCGACCACGTGTCGAGCCTGCGGGGCTCCCCTGGGTGGTGGCACGGCCGGAACACGTATTGGTACGACCCGATTCGGTTCCGTTACCCCCACCCCCATGCGAGAAAGATGATGATTGCGCGCCGTATGTCTGGTGGTGCGCGGGCCCGTCAGCCACGCGAGCCACCCCGTACTGGTGCGTCGATTTCTTGCTGAAGGTGCCACGCGACGCGGCCAGGCTCGCCCTCCCCACTCGCCGTTACCGCCAGCGGCCGGCACGTTCACCGCCCGCGCCGCCAACCCGCACCTCCATCTTTCTACCCACAGGTTTCGGTCCCCCCACACCGCTCCCCCGCCTGTACCGTGCTCCCGTGCCTGTGCTTTTCCAGCCGCCGCCCAAGCAGGCTGCATAGCAACAGCCGGGCAATCAGAGTGGGGCTCTCGCCATCGTGGCACTCGTCCGCGTCCGACCCCTGGCGAGCGCGCGGCCGACCCGCCGAGGGAAAAGCCGCCGCCACCCACAGCGCGGCGGCGGCGCGCCCACCGGTCGCGCAGCAGGCCACGGCCGCATCGTCTGCACATGACAACACGGCCGCCGTCACGGAGCCAAGGGAGGGCCTCCCCGCCACCGACGGGGCACCCCCGTGCAGCAGTACCTCGCCCCCCAACGCGCCACGTCGACGGTGCGGTCTTCCTCGACGGCGCGCCGCGTCGACCACCCACCGCCGCGACGGCGCGCCGTCCACACGTGCACCGGCTGTGGCCGTCATCCTCCCACCGAGCTTCGGTGTCGGTGCGGCGGCAGCGCGCTCGACGGCAGCGGTGGCGCACCGAGCGGGTCATCGCACCCTGCTCTCGAGGCCGACGCCTCCCTGCCACGGTCCGACGCGCAACCGTCGTTGGCTAACCCTCCGGACGCCGCGTCGGGAGCTCGATGAGCAGACGCGCGGCCGCCGCGGCCGCCGACGGTGGACACACGGGGCGGCGACGGGCGGCCCGTACAGGGCCCCCCCACGACCCCCGTCACCCCCCCGACGCTCGGTGTCGACGTGCTGACGAGCACGCTGTCGGCGCGGCGGGCCACCCACGAGGAGGTCTCGGTGCCCCACGGCCACGCCGGGTGCTCCTCAGCGGCCGGTGCCGACGCCGCCTCTGCAGCGGTGGCCCACTTGTGGCGCCCCAGACGGCGGTATGGAGACTTTTTCGTCCCCCCTGCCAGTCCACTCAGGCGCAGGCGCCCGTCCAGCCCCTTGTAAAAGGTGCGCCTCGTCCACGGGTCTGTGCCGGCGCCCCAACCGCGGCTGCCCGCCCAGCCCGCCTCGGAGGGCCCGGCGTCGACGCCCCAGAGGTCGGTGCCGGTCGCAAAGGCGGCGGCGGCGGCGGCGGCGACGGCAGCATCGGCTTGTTGTTCGGATGGCGAGGCGTGGGGGGTGATTGTTGGCCCCGAGCGGCGGGAAGACGCCCACTGCACGACCGCCATGGGAATCCGAGTGGCGCTGGCGATAGCAGCGCCGGCGAGTCTGGAGGTAGAGACTGGAGCCGCCATGGACATCCCTTGTTGATGAGAAACGGGGTTCGTGTACGAGGGAGGGAGGAGCAGCCGTAGCCCGAGGCGATGAGGGAGGAGCTGTTTGGCGGACAGCCCTATGGGAACAAAACCGGAATAAACCGGGATTGGCGTCGCAGGCACAAGCCAGCCTTGAAGGGTCAGAGACGGGATAAAACCGGGATCGGCGGACTTTGATTGGCTCACAATCGCTGAGAGAAGCATGATCCATGGGAAGGATCGCCGTCCTCACAGCAGCTCCATATATACGCGCAGGTTCGAGGCTGTAGCGGTTCTTGGCACCACCACTTTGGTTCGTCGTCCAGCCGAAGTGACCTCTTGATCAGCTCGGTCCGTCGAAGGAACTGCCCCGGAAATCGACCCACAGCCCAGCCTTCCCCCAACGGGAGG
>Ga0209093_1001927_pt1 | contig 11765 bp, 14 predicted proteins | sample SidtaG_4_FD_187450 | JGI IMG/M metagenome (GOLD analysis project Ga0209093, IMG submission 187450) | Marine algal microbial communities from Sidmouth, United Kingdom - Sidmouth_Male1 metaG (SPAdes) (version 2) | ecosystem: Host-associated > Algae > Red algae > Unclassified | place: Sidmouth...
TCGTTTCTGAATGATTGTGAAAAACCGACTCTGATCGTAGGCCCACACGTTGCTTTTTTAAGCGTGCCATACTCTATACTGTTCGGATTCGTTCGACCAATGAGAGAGCTTAGCAGAATGGGGTCGGCCCTGGACCGACCCCATTTCCGGTCGGGAATGGGGTCGGACCGGCTCAGGCCCCATTTCTGAAAGCAACATAGGCGTTGTACTTACGCCATTTGATTTCGTTAAAAAGAAGCTCAAATGGGGTCGGAGACGTTGTTGCGGGAGCGTTCCGGCCCCATTTCCTTAATAATGAGACACGTTTGCGCAACGTGGCACCACGTTTCATACATATGAGATGGGGCCGACGTTGCAGGGATTGCTCTGACGGGTGGGGGAATGAAAAGAGGCTGTGGCATTGTCGGTGTGGGCAGACGTCGCCCCTATAACCCTGATCTTTGCCACACGGCGCCCAGACTCCGGCCCAGCTTCACGCTTGTAGAGCTGGAACGACAGTTGTACAGCGAGATGCAGACATTGTGCACCGCAACGTGCATGATTCTTGCACGACTCCTGCCAGGTCTGGTACATAATTCTTGCACAGACACTGAGGCCCGTTCGCAGTTGCACATGACGGGACGGTATACCGGTATACAGCCGTTCTCCCAAAAATCCCACACTCCAACTGTTCCAAAAGAGTTCCAAATCGGCCTGTACGACCCCGCAGAGGCCGATCTGGAACACTTTTGGAACTGTTGCAGTGTGGGAATTTTGGGAGAACGGCTGTATACCTGCGAAAGAACTGTGCCGTACAGTTTCGATATGGCTATCAATTACATCAGTTTTACAGCCGGAACACAATATTTCTGTCGCAATGGATCGCGAACAAGAGCCACTGGCAGACCGCCACCCCGCCACGGACTGTCGTTCTGCCTTGTGACACGAGGGCGAAGCGCAACATGGACCCCTTCGCTATCCTGCGTTCGGCTGTCTTTGCTTCATCTGTAGCTGGTGCTGTAGAGGCTTGCCCTAAAGGTCCATCCCATATAGCTAGACATGTAAGAAAAACATCGCACGAGACGGGAGGCTGTCGGATGGGGCCGAGGCTTTGTACGCGAGGTCAGCAGTGAGCTACGGCTCAGCTCTAAAAACATCAGGCACGAAATCGCTTGTCTTCCACCGGAGGTGCCGAGAGGAAGAGACAAGGTGCCTGTCTGCACCGCCATGGACGCCAATGCTGTGTCTCCAGTCTGATTGTCCCTCTGGCCCGAATCAAATGATTTCCGCCATCGGCAGGACGGGGTCCACAAAGATATATCATCGGGAAAGAGTGGCGCATGCTGCGGCGCATACTAGGCGAACTTTTATATACTATGGTGCGTGTCCCAAAAATGAGACATAGCGGTTTTTTCTTTTTTTCTCGGCCCACTGGCCTTCTGCAGCGGTCCGCTAATGTAATGTGACCCACTCGGTCCCACTGTGCTTCCAGAACGGCCCCTGACAGTGTTAGCAGAGGCGGCACCTCCTGACGTGTCATGGGGGGAAGTGTCATTCATTGCAGCTTCGACAGGTGACGATCACGTGCCCCAATCAACTGCACGGATACTAGAGCAGGCATGTGCTGACAATTTGTGCACGAAGAAAAGGGCACCACCTTACCAATAAAAATGTGAAAAAGACCGCCATGTAGCCCCCTTTGAGGAAAACACGATTTGGGACACCCCTCATCGAAGCTCCAGTTAGCACATGGGCTTAGGCGTTGCAAACCTGTAAGCCCAAGAACCTGAAAAAGACTGACTCCAAGATCGGGGTTATCTGAGAGGTCCACAGAACAGGACCCACAGGCCGGTACTAAGAAGTTGTCAGCCAAGAACGCCTCGGGAGGGGCTCTTTCCATGGAGGCCAGTTGAGAATTTTCTCGTACCCCACCCCGCCTGCCACCGTGCAGTGATGTGTCAGTGCTTCAGAAAACGCGCATGTCTCATTTTTGGGACACGCACCATAAAGGCCCGATTTCCATACTGGCATCAATTCGAAGGTGGGGCCCAGGAGGGGGGGGCGAATGCATGTCATCTGGAGGGGGGGGGTTCAGGCACGTGGGCTACAAGCTCCCTGGGCGGCGCCGGCCGTGTGTACCAGGGGTGCCGGGGGTGTACCAGGTAAATCGGACCAGATTCTCAGGCTTGTAGCCCCTGCCGAAGCAGCCTGCACACGGCGGAAATCGAGCGTGCTGTCGTCGTTTCGCAGCGTGCCAGGGCCGGTCAGGACCAGTTGTCACAGATCAATCTAGGTCGGACGCCTGAAGCCATGAGCATTCAGTACGTAAAAGTAACAGCTGGACTTGTCACACATCAGAGTCTTCGCCGCGACCACTGTGGATCAACGTGCTCAACGTGGAAGGACCTATACCGTGTTGCTGCACCACTGCGCTCGTGTCGTCTGCAGGGGTGCGCAGCGTCCCCCGGGGCAGCCCCGAGGCAGCCCCTGTCCCTGCCTCCGTCCCCGCCCCCGTAATGTCTCTGCCTCCGTCTCCGCCGCCGCACGCCAGCCCGCCCCCGCTCGCCCCTCACGCGCCGTTCAGTCGCCCTACCCAGACACCCAACACACACAAGGGACGACAGGCACCGTTATATTTCCATCTTCTACCCTGTCCCGCTCCTCCCTCCCCCCCACATGTTGGCCTCTCATTCTTCATCGCTATCCGCTTCCACATCACCCTCTAAGAACGCATTCACAAAGAAACGGGCGGCGCGCAGCTCTGCAGTGGTGGATGGCACTTCGTTCGGCATGACCAGCAAGCCATGTCGCTCGCAAAGGTCCTCCCAGTCGTGCTCCACGGCAACCCAGCCCACGATGCTAGTGACTTCCACGAAGTCCAGGTGGACCGCATTCCCGTCGGGGGGTACCGCCCACCGCAGTCGCTGACATTCGTAGTCCGTCAGCACGCAGCCCTCACGAGGTGGCGCTTCCTCTGCCCGCCGATCCACCAGCCGCGCCCGCCTGCCAGTCCAGGACTGTACGACCAGCGCAGCTTGCCCGTAGTGCTTCGTGCCATCAGTCCCATGGTACTGCAGCCAGTCATACCACGGAGACCCATGGAAACTTGGTGCAGCACGAATGGTCCGAGCCACCCGGCCTCGCCGCGGGGCGGATGGGCTCCCATAGTATATGGAATCACAGTGAAACAATGCCGTACTGGCCTCAACCTTCAGCAGAGTGCGAAGCCCAGGCAGGTTGCGCTTGCACTCCAGCTGCCGCGCAGTACTGCGCGCAGGGAAGTGCAACGTTCGCCTGCGACGCCCGGTACTCGCCGACGAAGTTGCCTCGGCGGCCGTTGCGGCTGCGGCTTGGCGCTCCTCTTCGTCGAGCAGCAGGGCGGCCACCTGCTGGTTCACCAATAGCTGCTCAACGAACTGGTCCTGCCTCTTGTTTGTGGCCTTGTAGGCCAACTTGATCGCCTTGTGCTGTTTCTCGTTGAATCCCGTGTTCCCGTCTTAGAGATTTCCCCGCAAACGGAACTCGTCGAGACGGTGAGCGGAAAGGCGGTGCAGTTTGGTAGTGTGGGACGGGCCGAGCAGCGGTTGGTAGAACGCGAAGACCCATTGCTGTGCCCTCTCAGCGACTTTCACCGCTTCGGCTCCAGTGATGCTGCCGCCAATACACCGCTCAGAAAATATTTCGTTCGTGACGGCCACTAGCTCACAAACGGCTCTCGTGAGAAGTCAATGGTCCGTCTCGTTCTCCACGGAACCAATCGCAGCGACAACGGCAAACGGAAAGAACGGGAGAGCCCTCCGGTGCTTGCTACCCATCAGCGTTGCCTGCTTCGTTGTCTTTGGCACGAAGTACCTACATATGACAGACATGTCCGCGGCCAGTATAACAATGACGGAAGCAACACCAACATGGAAGCAAGCAGTACACGTACCAACCTCCGCGTCAGTATGGGCCAAGACGCTACTCAATCCAGTTGCTCGTCACCCACTACCCGTCACCTGTGAAACGGGACCTTCATTTTTCGCAGCCGAACGTACCCAGGGTGAACATGCGGCACGCGTAGACGGCGTGAGGCATGTTCAAACCGCATGTTGATTCCGCGCTCAGTATCGGTGGCAGTGCAGAGTCGCACATGGCCACCCGGCCCAGCAATCTTCCGGAGGTATTCGGGTACTACGTTTGACATTTTGCGGTTGATACCCACGTCCAACACCTGATCATCACACGCGCAGCGCGACCATGGCAGGGAAGACACACACGAGGCAGGTATATACGGGCGATGTGTTGTAAGTCATGTGACACTCCAGCACCGCACGCCTGACATGCACAGATGACGGGTATATACCGAGCATAGACGAGAAGAGAAACATACGTGCAGAAGATCAAATCCGGGCAAGCGATACAGCATGCGCGGGCCGTTGCCGAGCCCAGCCCACGCCTCCAGAGCAGGAACCGTACTGTTCAGGCTGTGCTCCATCTCCGCTTGGGTGCGCAATGCCACAGCAACGCGGAAGTCTCCCATGGATACGTTACGCAGCTGAGCCCGCACCGTGTCGCCCACGTCTCTCGGGGGAGCGCTCATGCCGCCCTCAGTATACGAGATCTCCCGCTCGACAGTACATGGCGTGCAAGGGAAGAGACAGCCGGACCCCTTCAGACACATGATCGCACGCTCCTCCGGCTGGTCACAGACGTACAGAAGAGCACGGGGGGAGACACGCACGCATCCACCTCCTGGAAGATTGAGCCACGTCCCGCCGTGGCTGGCCTTCAAGCTTATTCGGAGCACAACGTGCAAGATGCGCTGCAGCAGCTCAGCGCGCACTTCCTGTCCCTTCATGGTCTCGAAGAACTTGGCCTCCACCTGCGCGATGAACGCCAGGGTGATCCAACGCACCTCGTCAGTGTTGATGTTGACGACCCGCATCCGCAAAGGGTATGCCGAGACAGCGCCACTGCTGCTCAGTACAGTCGCGCCCGAGTAGATATAGAACCCCAGTACACGCGTCCCAGGGTGAAAAGTACCGTCGACGTGCTCTTCTTGCTTCTTGAACATCTCCCCGTCCCATGCGTTGCGCAGCACAGTATCCGGCTTGGTCGTACTAGCATCAGGATCCATACTGGACGCAGCATCACCACCTGCAGCACACGAAGCATCACGCGAAGGCCCCCAGTACAGGTCCCCGGGTTTGGCAGACATCACCGCGTCTTGAGCTGCTTGAAGTACGTCCCTGAAGAAGACGGTATACTGCCGCCCGTCAATCTTCATGACGACCTTCCTCCAGCTGAGCGGTGCAATGAGGGTCCGCGTGTAGCGGCGCACGGCGGCGATGAAGCGCCATACTGTCTTGAAGGCGTCGGTGAAGGGTCTGGTCGTGCGAGCATCCGTGGCCGCTTCGATCTTTCGTGTGTAGTTGAAGATGCTCTTGAGCTCACGTTGAGACGTCACCCCCCCGCTGCCGGTAGTACATGCATGGATGAAGACGTGCCGAAGATCATCTCGCGTCCACGGCTCGGCGCCTCGACCCCCCAGTAAAGGAAAGGCTAACATGGATTGGTCCGCATCAGCAAAGCGTTCATAGTGCGCAAACACGTCGTCACACAAGCGGCGGTCATCGTCACCGGCGTCGGAGCCCGAGTCACCCTCACTCGCTGACTGTCCCTCACCTCGACCCACGCCGGCTTCGTCACCCGCGGCCGCAGCTCCCAACGCTGGTGTACTAGAAGCCCTGCCGGAGGCGTCGAAAGTACTTCCAGGGTCAGGTGCAGTACAGCCACCTTCAGCAGTACGGTTCCGCGAGCGTCGATGCCGCCGCTGACCCTGACCCCGACGCCGACCATGGGCTTGACGCGCACACCTCGCGCGAGTAGATGGTTGTCCTCGGCGCACATGACCACCGCCATGGTGTCCACGCGTGAGCGTTCGAGCAGGCTCCAGGAAGACATCCGATGGGAGCGCTTCGACTGCCCCGATCTGCCCCTCAGCAGGGCCAGGAGGCCGACACGTTGCACCTTGATCGACCAGTATGGGATCGTCGTCACACTGGCCTGGTAGTACGGGCTGGTCGTCGTCGGTCTCGACGCATCTCGTATGGACAGGAGGTCGCGCCGTAGAAGAGACAGGCGGTACGTCGCGGCAATGCAGCGCGTTGTAATGCCGCGACTCACCCGTAGCAGAGCGAAGCGTACGGCCACAGCCCGGGACCCGACAGGGAAACATATCGACAGTACCCGCCGTCCTGAGCGACCGACCATTACATGAGAGTCTGAGAAGGTGCCAAATTCATACAACGGTGAAGTGGTGGTGCGTGTCGCGCGTACAATATGCTAGTAAACGTGTGCCAAGATAGAAAGTAGTACCACTTTCACCGTGCTGTCGAGGGCGTCAGGGGAGCCCTCCATTGGTGACCCAGTTGGGGGTCCCAGTGGTCAGTTGTCCATAGTACACCCTTCCAGTACGAATCAACCGATGCACGGCTGAACCGTATTGGTCGACCGGCCGAGCTCTCTTAGCCTCTAGTTCTGATTGGTACCGCGAGCAACCAACATTGATGAGCCTGTGGCCTTGGCCCGTCACCCTTGGCCCGTCAACCTGGCTCATCCCCGCCACAGGGCGTCGAGCCCGCGACCCCTTCCCACGTGGTGTAGCAACAGGAAAGGCGGGGTTGCCCAAGGCCGACACAGCGCAACTTTGAGCTCTTGAGAGCACTAGACAGGTGTTGAGACCATGGTCGGAGGACTGGTGACTGGCGGGCTGCACTTGCTCTCCCTGTTCGCTTGTGGTTTCTCCCTCCCTCTCCTACCCTTCGTGGCCTCGCCCCTCCCGTTGACACCCTCGACCCCCCCCCATCCATCCACCTACACCCCCTCCACGTTCCCAACCTGGAGAGATGACCATCTTAGACGACGTTGGTCGCATTCTGGAGGCCGCCAGTCACGCTTTGGCCGGCGCGATTGAGGGGCATGGTGACGGTGTGACCGGTGGCCCGGCAGCAATGCCCCCTGTTGGAGGTGCCCCGGACAATGACTACGCGGCTGGGTCGGGCGACGCTCGGAGTGCCAACGTCAACCCCGTCAGCCCTGTGGACCGTGTTGCTGGCGGGCTCGCGGCGCCACCAAGCGCCGCGTCGGCCACCTTGGTCATGGAGGGCCTCGTGTTGCCGCCCAACCCGCCCTTGCTGCCCGCTTTCCCGACTTCGGGGACACCGCTGCTCCCACCCTACGTCGCCCCTCCGACGCCCGCGGCCCGGGATCCCGCCACGTCAATCGAGACGATCGCGGCAGCCGCATCGAGGCTGGTCGCGGCAGCGAACAAGATCGCCAGCACATTGAAGCTCTCCGCAACCGCCGCCCCCGCGGCCGCTGCGGTCGCCCTCACGGTCGCCCCGGCGGTCGCCCCCACGGTCTCCCTCACGGTCTCCTCGGCGGTCTCCACGGCGGTCGCCCCGGCGACCGCCCCGGCGGTCACCCCCGCGGTCTCCCCGGCGGTCGCCCCGGCGGCCGCCCCGGCGGTCGCCCCCTCGGTCTCCCCGGCGGCCGCCCCGGCGGTCGCCCCCACGGTCTGCTTGGCGGTCTCCCAGGCGGTCGCCCCGGCGTTCGCTCCCACGGTCTCGCCAGCGGTCTCCCCGGCGGTCTCCCCGGCGGTTGCCCCGACGGTCGCCCCGGCGGTCGCCCCGGCGGTCGCCAAGAACGTAGCCACGGTGGCCCCCGCCTTGGCTACGGTTGACCCCACGGTCGCTCCCACGGCCGCTCCCACCACTACTACCACGGTCTTGGCGGTCGCCCCGGCCAGCACGGCCGTCACGGCCAGTACGGTCATCACCGCCGCCGAGGTCGCCTCCACCAAGAAGGGCACCCCCCCTAGTACGGGAGCCGCCCCCTTCACGAGTACAGGCGCCCCCGCCAGTACGGAACTCCCCGCCAACCCGGTTGCCCCCGTCGTCAGCACGAGCGCCTGCGTGGTCCCCGTAGAAGCTGACGCTAACAGGAGCGCCCACTCCAACGCGGTTGCTACCACACCTTCGGTTGCCCCCACCAGCACGCCGGTCGCCGTCGCCAACGCGCTCACTACAGGGACGGTGTTAAACACCGCGGCGGAAACGGTGGTCACTGCCAGTACGGAAACAACAACTAGCACGGTTGCCGCGGTCGTCTCGTCGGTGTTGACGGCCTGTGCACTTGCAAGCTCCAGCGCCGCCGCCCGTGGAGGCGCGGGCGCTGCCAACGTGGGCGCTGGGGACGTGGGCGTTGGCAACGTGGGCGTTGGAAACGTCGGCGTTGGCAACGTGGGCGTTGGCGACATGGGCGCTGGCGACATGGGCGTTGGCGACACGGGCGCAGCCGATACGGGCGCGGGCCACACGGGCGGCGCAATGGACGCCATAGAGGTGGATGAGATCATTCCGGTTCGTCCGGTGACGCCGCTTTCTCGCAATGGAGTCGGCAGTGCACGAGGCAGTCCAGAAAGAGGCGGTCCAGTGAGAGCACCGTCTACTCGCTCTGGTGGTGGTAGTACGAGTGGCAAGAGGCCTGCAAGCCGCTTGGCCGACGCCAAAACACCTCACCAACTGTACGTTTGTGCTTCTTTCCCCATTGATCTTTTGTATACTCGTCTTTGCATGTGTTATCGTACTGCATCTGCTATCCTGTGAAAGATGGGTATTTTTCCTGGGCATATACTGACAGAGTGTGTCTTGAAGAATGTGGGTGCTTCAATCTCTTTTTCTCTCCCGATCTTGCTACGATACAGACACACCAGGTTGAATTTCGGCTGGAGAACCAACAAGGCCGGCGTCCGACCGTTGCGCATCGACAGCAACCCCGCCGCTGCCTCAAAGTAACCGCCAGCCCCGCCATCCTCGTGTCGAAAGCGCACGAGGGCGCAAATGAAGGCGGAGGAGTCGAGCGCGGTCGTCAGCGCTCTGGAGTGGTCGAGGGACGGCGCCGCGGTTCCGGTTGCTCCTCCCCCGTGGAGTCCGACAGGCGGCGACGCGACCTTGTACGCGTATATCTACGCCCACAATTCGTACGTTACGGCCGAGGCGGCAGCGCGCATGGCCATGTTGTCGGAGACGCCGCTCGACGCGGTGGGCCAACCGCCCGACACCCCCCCCCCGCCGAGGCGGCAACGCCGAGACGGCGTCGACGGAGATACGTCGGGCGCCGCGGTCGGTGTCTCTGACGCTGGTGCAGTGGACGTAGGTGGCGAAGACGCCAGTGGTGTTGTTCGTGCCGCCGCTGGCGACAATGGCGACGCTGTTTGCGATGAAGCTGGCGCTGTCAACGACGGAGACGGCGACGGCGGTGGCGGCGGCGGCGGCGACGGCGCCGGTGACGGTCGTGGCGACGGTGGCGGCGACGGTGGCGGCGACGGAGGCGGTGATGGAGGCGGTGACGGTGCTGAAGCCGACGGTTTAGACGTCAAACGTACCTACACCCCGCGTCGATCAGCGGTCTTGCGGCGAAAAAAGACGTCTCGTGTGGTGTCAACAGGACGGCCGCGCATTCTTGGCCTGCGACGCCTACTGACAAAGCGTGTACTGGATGCGCTCGTTAAGCCACAGTGTGCTGATGAAGGTTTTAACTCGGCCAACGCGCTGGATGTACTGTTGCGGGAGGTGGTGATGGATGTACACAAGGTCGACCTGGCGGCCGCGAAGGTTATGCTCAAGAACGTGCACCGGCCGGCGCCCACAAGTTCCAACGGCGAGCGCGGCAGGCCCGTGTCGTCCAAGAAGCTGCGGGAGCCCGTGCCCGTCGCTCTGCGTCTGTGGTTGGGGAAGACCCGAAACAACGTCCACTGCAGCCTCAACACGGTGATCCAGCGCACATGGGCTGAGGGTGCATCCTTTGACGGCCGGTCGACCTCCGTGGCCGCCGGCTTTCTACTAGGACATGCTTTCTTGGAGAGTGTGGCCGGTCGGCGCGGGGTGGTGCTCGCGACGTTGGCCACCATTCTCTACTGTGGCGGCGATCTGGACAAGTGCATCTTGCCGGACGGGCAGAACGGCAGTTCCCTTGTGAAGGTGGACCTCACCACCTTCGCTATTGTCTTAAGCAAGGTACGGACTGAGTCGGTGCGGGTGCGCTTGGACGCGTGTAGCGACTAGTAGTGGGGTTGGTGTGTGTGAATGTGTATATTGACTGTGCGCTACTGACCGTATGCTGCTCTCTCTCTACTGATTTTTCTATCTACCCCCTCTTGTACTCGCTATTACTTTTCCTGGGCGCACTGTACTGGTCCTCCTATGACAGATCCGGCTCTCGTTGGAGCAGGTCTACGTGAAGACGCTCCCGGTGCCGGCCGGGAGCAGGAAGCTGAGCGCATTCAGTCTACACGGCGGCGATGTCAAGGGTGGTCGGGCGGTCTGGGCGCGGGAGCTGCGGTACCTCGACGCCCACGTCAACTCCAGTGCCGGCAGCTGGGGCGCGCTCATCACGACTAACAAAGAAAATGCCAAGCGCGCGGCCATTTCGGATGATCCGGGCGCGCCCAATGCCTCTGTGCATATGGACATCGACGTTGACAAGAGGGGCGAAAGCCCTCGGGCGGTGACGCCGGAGGAAGTCGCGCGGCTCAAAAAGCTGGTGACTGACTGGGTGAAGGAGCTTCAGGACGACGTCGCCGTCATCGTCGACGACGAAGACGCTGACGTTGGGGGCGGTGGTGGTCCAGATGGCCGGGGGTCGATGGGGATACAAATGCGGAGGGTAAGGGGAGTGGGGGTGGTGCGGATGCGCATGTGGGGACCGGCGGGGGGGGTTGGGACGCTGGTGCCGGATATGGTCGTGACAAGGGCCGCGGTGGCGGTGGTGGTGGCGCTGTCGAAGCGCCGGGTGGGTCAGGTGATGACACACCGAGCGGGACGGAAGCCGCATTGGACTCTCTGTTTGGACCCGCGGAGCCCCGGCACCCGCTGTCTCCCACGACGTCCCAAGAGATGCCTCTGCGGCCGAAGAAGCGTCGGTTGAAGTGGCTGGTACTTCTACGACGCGACGATCGCACCGACGCCAATGCGGAGAGCAGCACGGGGGAGTCGTCGGACCATAGCTCGGACGCGGACTTCACCGCCAATGATAGTCCTCTCCGGGGCCGGGGAACCCCTACTTGAGAGCGCCTGCTTTCACTCTTTGCTGTTGTGCTGTCTTCAGTTTGCGTGTCTATGACATGAGTACGTGGCGATTGCTGTGCTGATTGTACTTCTGCATGCTGTATGCTTGTAGCCTGTCTTGTTGTCTTCACGTGCTTGTTTTCTGTCTTGCTGTCTTCACGTGCTCGTTTTCTGTCTTGCTGTCCTCACGTGCTCATTTTCTGTCTTGATGTCTTCACGTGCTAGTCTTCTGTCTTGCTGTCTGAACATGCTCGTTCTCTGTCTTTCTGCCTTAACATGCTCGTTTTCTGTCTTGTTGTCTTCGATATCTCTCTCTCTGGAGGGTAGAGCTACAGGCGAGGGCGTGCAGCTGGTCGGAGGTGTGCAGTGGCGTGGTAGGGATGGGCGGAGAGTTGGTGTGGAGGGGTGGGAGCGCTCGCTGGCGGGGCAGCGATGGGCGTCGTCTTGGTGTGGAGGTGTGGGCGCGAGCGCAGTCGGCGCGCAGGGGTTGGTGGCGAGCAGGGGCGGAGCAGCGATGGGCAGCGTCTTGGTGTGGAGGGGTGGGGGCATTCACTGGAGGGGCAGCGATGGGCGGCGCGTTGGTGTCGAGGGGTGGGGGCGTTCACTGGCGGGGCAGCCATCGGCGGCGCCTTGGTGTGGAGGGGTGGCGGCAAGCACTGGAGGGGCAGCGATGGG
>Ga0209093_1001928_pt1 | contig 11765 bp, 16 predicted proteins | sample SidtaG_4_FD_187450 | JGI IMG/M metagenome (GOLD analysis project Ga0209093, IMG submission 187450) | Marine algal microbial communities from Sidmouth, United Kingdom - Sidmouth_Male1 metaG (SPAdes) (version 2) | ecosystem: Host-associated > Algae > Red algae > Unclassified | place: Sidmouth...
AAACACTCACATGCAAACGACCCACAATCAATCAAGATATCAGTCAGCAAGGAAAAGGCCACCTGTCCAATCCGGGACACGCCATGTCATCCCCGACGATCGGTGCCCCGCTGGCAACCGTACCGGCCAGTGCCGTGGCCAAGCATCGCGTTATGCGACACTCGCCTCGTCTACTGCATCCGACAACGAGGGAGGCCGAGGCAGGAGAATCCCTGATCCACCCGCCGATCCCCCTGTCGCGGGGACCGCTGGGCTCACTGCGGATGTACCTGCCGGAATAACGGCACGCGTGAGCGTCCGACTATGGGTGGCCGGGTGGAAAAGCAATCGTAGTGGCCGTACGGTAATCCACGGCAGAGGGACGCGGAGATCCACGTCGCCCTGAACGACCACCCAACCAACGTTCGGGAAACCGGCCACCCGGTACGGGCGTGGAAACGGCCGAAATCCGGTGCTGCTCCACCCGAAATTGTAGCTGTTACAAGCACAACCCCGCTGGTTCGTCGTGCAGCCAAAGTGACCTCTTGATCAGCTCGGCTTGTCGAAGAAACTGCCCCGTAAAACAACGCACAGCCGATCCTTCCACAACTGGGAAGAGGATCTCGGCGAAGCCCAGCGGGGAATGGTCGTCGAAAACCCAGGTTATTCTATCACACGGCGAAGATGAGGGCCGCCTCCCAGCCCAGTAAGCCCTCTCCGAAACCCAACCAGCGACGGCCAAAGTAGTCGACCAATGTCTCTTAAAACAAGCGAGCCCCACCAATCAAGAAGAAAAACAAACGATGTAGGGGGGCTAGGAAAGCCACTTGAGAAAAGCCCAGCCCCATCTGAGATCCAAGCTCCCCGGGCCACAGCGGGTCGCCCGTGTGCCCGCCCGAGGGCCCGGTTGGAGATATTTGGGGGGTCGCCTGTCTGGGCGGGCCCCCCACTACTGCGGGGTGGCCCCCTGGTCAGGTGGAGAACCACAACCGCCACAGTGGTGAATGCCATTTTTTTGCATAAACTCGTCTCCCGACCTTTCTTAAACACCAGCGTTGTCGTTCAGCACAACGCATGCATCGGGCTGCAATTCCGAAGGAAATACGGGGAAGTACTCTGCCATTCTCGTGTCACGGCATTGAAGGAAAAGTCGCCAGTCTGCCTCTGTCTGAGCATGGCCAAGAACGACGCTCTGAGATCACTCCACACTCTGCGTCATGGAAACGGCCAACATTGTGCTCCTCTTTGCATAATTCGGTGGGCAGCAGTCCAAGAGCTCTCATCAATGCCGGCGCAAGGCACGACTGCACTTTCTGTACACGTCGTCGCCGTCTGTTTGCGCCTCGTCCACGCTGACAAGGCAGCGTAGGGGCACGTTGTTGCTCATAGTGGCAAACGCCCGCTGCACGTGCTCCGAGCGCTAACAGAGCAGTCTCTCTACCCAGTTGCGGGTGTAGAAAAGATGGTGTAGGATGTGGTAGATCGCGTAAAAGCTCACGTACCGCCTCTTTACATCAGGGTAGTACCAGATCGGCGTCACGAGGAGATCAATGTGGTCGCGCAAGAAGGCGACTGGCTCCGCCGCCACCAAAATCATAACAGATCGCACGAGGCCTTTTTTTCACCGCCGCGTCGGTGTGCGAATTACGCATGCAGGGGAGCTGCCACACGGAGCCAGTGGCGGTGAGAACGCGCCTACAGCGGTCGATGGAGTGCGCAGAGCAGCCGGTGAAGATGGCGTCGTCTTTGATGGCATACGCCCTACAGAAGAGATGCCGTTCTCGAAGAGGCTGCAGTTAGGAGAACATAGCGGTGTCAGGGGGATCTTTGGGGCACAGAGTTGAGAGACGCAGCGTCGACATCGAAGAATGACTCCCTACTGTGAGCACTGGTGCCGTCAGCGCAGATGAGCCCGGTGTTACCATACTCACTCGCGGCTCCTTCTTAGATGCGGCCAGTCCAATGAGGAAGGCCTCTATCTCCCACTAGATGTAGGTGCACGCCGTTCAGGTGTCCGCGGTGTCAAAGATGATGCAAGCGGTCGTCTGATGGACGCTGGTGGAACCCAAGGAGGCCGCAAGCGGTGCAGCGAGAGGCGTGGCCCAGGAAACAAGGCCATCACGCCCCAAGCACACCTGTCAGAGAAAACACCCGACGAGTGGGTGAGCTTGGCTCATGCGCAACAGGTGTGGCAGCCGGGTTGACGCCCATAACGGCAGTTGCACAACGAAAAGCCGGAACGTTGGCAGGGAGGCATTCGCCACGCTCCTTCGATATCTCCAAGTCGGCATTCGGAGCCTCCAGGCAGCAAGAGGACCCCCCCCGAACGGTAGGCTAGCCCCCGACAGGCAGCCGTAGGCCAGCCACAGGCGACATCACCTGGAAATCAATCACAGAAACGTCTTGAGCTTTGTCGACGCTGCATTTGACTCGGTCGTGCATCATGCGAGGTCGTGGATGAAGGTGCACTGTGCTGTCCATTTTTACATCGAGGGATCCTCGGCGATAGGTCATTACCGTTTTCAAGCGCACCCCCGCAGCAGCCGATTGAAAGCTGCGTTACCAATGTATTCCCATCCAATCAGGAGCCCCTGTGTCAAATGTAGAGCCCCAAGTTCAGACAGGCAGAGAGGACCGCACCGCAAGCCAGGCGACTCACATATATTAGATGCTCTCCGTGTCAAACGGAAGTAACCTGATTGGGATCCGTGCGTGGCGGGCGGAAGCTAAGAGCCTTGACACAAACTTTGTGCACATCATTTGTCAGCCCATTTCGTGGAAAGCTGGTCGGGGCCGGGATATCCTGAAAACGCAGTCAATATCGGCTCTACGGCTTCTTCAGCCGGTCCTCATGTTACAGTGGGGAGTACGGCGCACAGGAAGAGACCTGTTGTGGGGTAAGTGGGGGTGTGACGAAGGGGACATTGCGCGACACTGGCAGGTGGGCTGGGGACGAGGTGGCGGACGGGATGGTGACAGCGGGGTGTCACGTCGTGCCCATCTTCAGAACACTCGGCCAGCCCGAGACCGATCACTTGGAGTCCCAATTGTACTAGCTGGAAGTTCTTTTCAAGTACGAATATGAGGACTGGCAGCGGCTTTCTTCCTTCTCACGGCCATCCATTCTCAAGGTATAGACTCGAATGTCCTCCAGAACGCTGTACGAGAGGAAACTGCCTCGCTCCACCTTCCTTGAAACTTCCTGATCATGTTGTCTGCGAGGCCTCGCATTTTGCAATTCTGGGGTGTTCCATGTGGGCGGCTGCAGATGTACTCACGAAGGCGATTACTGGCGCCACACCGGCGGTCAACAGGCACACCGTCTACATGAGTGCTCCTTGGGCACATCTCCTGCCCCAAAGACTGCCGCACCGCTCCTATCTCGCCCTCCCGGGGACCTGCAACCGTCAGCAATCCGACTGCTGCGTGAGCCACAATCGGACTGCACCATACCGGCTGCCCCACCTGGAGTGGTGGGGAGAGCAGAGGGAGAGTGCATCGAGGTGAGTTTAGATGGGGATTGCACTGTCACAACGCGTGGGGCACGTACCGCGCGCACGGTTGTGAAACGGCGGCGTGCCTGTCTGTTCTTCGCACCCGTCATGGCTGTGCTGTACAACGTTCGGTCGCACAGGAAGCAGGACCACGGTTCGGAAGCTCACGAGGATTGGGCTTTTGTCGCCGACTCGCCGTCGTGGAGCTACATTGTCTCCGCACTGTGCCCTCACCTTCCCCTTTACGTCTTCAATTGTACCTCTGTTGCACTGCCGGTTGGCGCGTACGGCCGTCCGTCGGAACGTACCCCCTCTCAAGATGGTACGCGTGTGCACTCAATTCCAGGCTTCCGCCGGACCGCAGTGGCGGTCAGGGGCTCGAGAATCGACTATTTGCAGCGCGGGTGGTTCGAGGAGGCGCTCGGACGACCGCAAAGGCGGTGCGGACGACTTGCATGTGTCCACCTCAAGATCGGGGATACACATTTATTGGACCAGAACGCGGCGCGGTCCGCCAGTCCTCATGCAGAGTCGGTCTGGTCTGTCAAAATCACAAGAACGGCCACTCGCGGCACTTACCCTCATCATCCCGGCAGCTGGCTGCTGCGCGCTCCGTCTTCCAAGAGTGGAAGCCGTCACCGTCCTATACAATGCGGGGGTTGTCAGGTTACCGTTTTCTGGCCCTAATGGGATACGGATACGACGCGTTCCACCGTCTCCGGATAAGGATAAATCTCATATCTCAAGATCAGGATCAGATTATAACCTCACCAAGCCGGATTATTACGCGGAACATATTCATATTCGGATACTATTATCGCACGCGAATACATTGGCTTATATTCGATCGATGACCTAACTACAGCAACAGGAGCCGCACTTCGATAGCAGAGCCGCCGTTGACTAGTACTTGAGAGCTGAACCTGTTCTCAAAGTCCCAACAACCCCCGTACGGGCGGCTCCACGAAGCATGCAATAGGATACGATAGTCGTTCTGTGCTGTCGTTACAGAGGTTTAACACAACGTCGACGGATCTTAACGATACCACGGCTATCGCCGACTCACTCAAGTACGCTGCTGGCATCCGGCGCTGTGCGGCCCCTTTGTGGCCGGTGCTGGTGTGTACCTGCGGTTGCTCACCCCCTCAAGGCTTCTTGCGGCCGGTGCTCTCCTCTGCTCGCTGCAAGCAACACACGGATAGCCTTGGCGCTGCTATCGCAAGTCCACCAAAAGCCGGCGCTTGCGCCGTCTCCGACCGCCCGCCCTGTGACTTTCGGACGCAAACCTCGGTCTCGGAGCCTTCGGACACACTTTCAAAGACAATAAACGCGCGTGCGATGGCGGAGGTGTGAAAGGCGCCTGTGGCGGTCGGCGGGGCCTCTTTTTGCAAACTTTCCACGAGACGGCGACTGCAGGGGGGCCGGCGGAGTACGGAAATCTGGCTACAGCCGTGCGCGTCATCCTGCCGACACCTCAAAACACCTCCACGGCTTTGGAAGGCGAGGTCGCTGAGGCGTGAAAGCTTGCGCCGTCGTTTTCCGACACCGCATTCTTTCCTGAGGTAAACGTGATGACTGTGGCCCGGGGGTGGCTAGGGGCGGGCAAGTATTCCTCAGTCGTTGGCGGCAACCCGCCCCAGCTCAAGAACGGCACGGCGGCTCGGGGGTGCCTGGTGACAGGATGGCAGTGGCGGGGAGCGTCGCAGCACCCGTGTCGAATGATAATGCGCCGGGGCTGGCGGAGGTCGCGGACGTGTGGCAGCAGGGGCCGGCCGTCGGCGGCGCCCCGACGCCGCCCAAGGTCAAATAGGCGGCGAGGGAGGGAGTAGCGGCGGCGGTGGGTCATCTGGGGGTCGCTGATGGCGTCGCTTCGCGAACAGGCTCTGTGACTCCGCGAATATTGGGCGTAACTCAGCATCGACGAGCACGAAATATTCAGTACGTACTAGGAGCCGCAAGACGAACGATGCGTTTTCTTTCACGTGTCTCACCCATGTCGCCGTTCTCGCATCAACTGCATTGCTGCTTGCGGTACCAAAATGGGCTAGCAACACCACGAGAGGTACGCACCCGCTGACAGGTTCCTGACTAAGAGGTTTCCGTCGCTACCTGGATCCTCATCGTAATAGATTACTCACAACAGAAGTCACCACTCTCCGCTATCATTCCGTGTTCTCCGTGACCGTGACCTTTCCGAAAATCGTCTCCAAACATGGGAGACCCCATGCCAATCGGATATACTCGAAAATAATATATCGCCAGAGAATACGATATAATCTTCCGCTTGCGCTGTCTGGAGGATTATTATAAGCTCGGACAGAAAAGCACACTCAGATCCGAACATGTGGTCGAGACCCATATTTCAGATTATTATGGATATGATGCCTGGTCATATTGCTCTGGGATTTATCCGTGACAACCCCTGATACAATAACGAGCGGCGCATTGTCGAAATCCCCGCACACATCCAGAAAGACGGCGGTCACGGGATCGCCAGCGGCCAAGATCTGGCCAGGTTCACTGGCGCGGACATCACTCGCGACGGAAAAGACATCGGGATGCGCACCCGTCCCATCTGCACGTCGAGACGATGTTCCCGTGGTGCATGCGCCGCCGCCTACCTCAAAATATCTTCAGTGCGGACCACGTGGCTCGGTGACACGGGAGGGCGCAGTGAAGGATGCGTCCAAGGCACTGGCAGTTTTCGTCTCGGAAGGGGCGTCGGAGGCGTCTGTGAGTTCTGGAGGAGCGCCGGCCACCGAGACGATGGTGGAGGTCGGAATGTCGGCCGCTGAATCGACACAATCGCATGGCTCAGCCTTTAGGCGGTATACTTTTCGTCCGGATGCAACAACCGGACTCTGGTCTCTTTTCGACCTTGCGACGGCTGTTTTCTCCTTAACGAAGCGCGCGGCACTGTCTGGTCGTCCTTCCGGCTTCATCCAGGCCCACTACATTGAAACGTTAATCGGCGATGATCACGCCGATACGTGACGCGCCTCTGCCGCTGGCTGTAGCCAGCGCGTGCCACCCTCCCGCGCGCCGATGCACCGTGCCCCGGGTGCTGATTCAGGACGGCCTCTGTCGCTGTTGGCGCTAGACTCCTGCTCTGAGTCTCCCCTGTTGCCAAACGGTGGGCAGCAAAAGACGTCGGTGGCGATCCGTGGGGGAATCATGGGCCCGCAAGTGTCTCTGAGTCGTCCCCTTGGATCGTCGCTTGGTGCCGCGGCTGTCCGGCCGCGCTTACCTGATGTGTTTCTTTCTCTCTCGTATTCATCAGCTGGAGACTTCGCTGGATCTCCTGCGGAGGAAAGCCCGTCTCACCGTGTAGCACGGGCCCCGGTACGAACCCCAGACGGCTCGCGGAAGACCGCAGAACACACCGAGGAGGTGAAGCGTGTGATGCCATCTAGGGCGCGTTTACAGGGACGTCGAGGGCCACGCACGAGACTACGACTCAGGGGGTGCGCGGGGTCATCAGCACCCGACCAAAACCCAGTAACAGCCATGAAACGGACAAAGGAGACACGCGTCTCCTCGATCTAGGATCTCTGGTGGGACCTGGAAGCTGGTGGAAGCTTCAGAAATCCTAGCTCAAGCCGGACCGAAATCAGTTCTCGGCCAGGGATAACATCCCGCCGGAATTCTATCCGGGAATTATGAAAGCACTGGGGATAGTTCCTGAGATACTTGTCTTGTGTATATCATGTGCTAGGATGTAGGTAGTCTGCGTGACTTGCCTGTCTCCGCCCCGAGACGGGCGGTGGTCCCCTTCCAGTAGAAGGGCTGTCGAGAAAGCTGGGAAAAAGCCGGTACAGGCCTCATCCCGAAACCGTCGCCCGTTGAGGACAGGTCCCCCCATGGTCGCTCTCGGGAGTCGGGATTGTCCATATCATTTTTTGTTGCTTCTGAGCGTTTTTGAGAGCATGTTGTGGGGTCCTCCTGCATCTTTGAGTATGTGAAAGTGGCTTTCGCGTTATTTTAGGAGTTTTGGTGCGCTCCGCACCCCGTGATTCAGGCGTTTGTGTTGTTTACCCTTTGCTCCGCTGCGCCCCCTGCGATGGGACGCCCGACGGGGCCCTACCCCAGAGGCTTTGAGGGCATTGACCATTACTGTTGGGGACACCCCCTGTCAGAGGTGACACGGCTACCGGCATGAGCCGTGGACGGGTCGCGAACACTCGCGTAGCACCCCCCTAAAGGTATGGCGTGGAACACCCTCTTTGGGCGGGTGGCCAAGGAGCCCGAGTGCCACACGATCAACGGCCCCTCTAGAGGGGCGCAGGGGGATGAGTACGGGATCGGGCCCCCCTGAAGGGGTTTGACACAGCCGAGGGAGACACGCGTCCTCCCAAATCCGGTCCCTCTGGAGGGACTGGGAAGCTTGGGCGAGCTTCCGCAATCCGCGCGTGAGCGGTACCGAGATCTGAGCTCGACCAGGGATAAAGTCCCACCGGAATTCTATCCGGGAAAATTGAAACTTCTTGGGGTACGTCCTGACGTATTGATCTTGGCTGAGTCCTGAGGTCTGCGAAGTCTTGGTGACTCTTCTTCTTCCGACCCGAGACGAATGGGAGTGCTGTTCAAGGGAGAAGATAGTCGGGGGTGCTGGGAAGGGGCCACTGGAGGCCCGTGCCTGAGCCCATGGCCCGTTGGGCACCTGTGCCCTCATGGTGGCGTCTGGGGCTCGGGATTGTGAACATTTTGTGTCTTGTTTCTGAGAGTATATGAGTGTGCGCTTTGGGGTCCTCCTGTGTCCTTGAATAATTCAGCGTTACGTTTGCTTTATTTCCGTCATTTTGGTGCACTCCGCGCCCTATGATCCAGACGTTTGTGTTGTTCATCCTTTGCACCGCTCCACATCCCGTGCTGGGCGTTCCGACGGGGCGATTCCCCATGTCCTTTGAGGGCAGCATCCACTAAATTTGGTGGATCGGCTTGGGACAGGGTCAAGCCCGTCCCGATCAGTAGCGCAGACCGTGTTGTCATTCTCTTACGGTGGAAAAAGGCCTCGCGCGTTATGGAGAGCATGAGGGGGGTACAGTCCCGCAGCCGGGGCGCGGGCTCCTCTCCACGAGGCATTCTTGACGGCGTTTGTGAGGACTCAGGGCTACGTGGCCTTTTGGGGGACCCTCCTCATGTGGAGGGTCACGCGCGCGTGTCGATGAGAGTGTGTCGCACGGCGAGCACTTGGGGAGGGGACTGAGAGGAGTTCCCGTTCCCCTCTTTTTGCGACCGCCACGAGGGGTCGATAGCTAGTATCCCCTGGAGTGCCGGGGCTTCATGAGGGGTGGGATCAAGCAGTCTTGTCCCAAGAACAAGGGCCGTATGACGGTCAGGCTCGGCGGGCTAGGCCCGTGGGTCTACTCCATACACCCCCGGACGTCAGTGGGGTTGGGGCTCCGAGAAATGCCCTGGAAGAAAACGCCTTTTCGGCAGCTCTTCGAGATTCGTTGGATGTTTTTATTAGCTCGTGACATGAACGCCTTTCTTTCTTGGAGAAAGCCCTCGGGGCCTCCCGACGGTCAAGTCGCCGTCTTCCCCGACTGAGCTCCTGCTTCTCGGATGGGGAGTACTCCGGCGGAAATGGGAAACGTCATGTCCCCCGACGTGCGACAGTACGCGCCCTTGGGCACGAGCTCGAGGGAAACCCTCGGCGTCGACTCCCCAAGATGATCATCCCTGCGGCTGATCGCTACGTAGGGATTCTGAGTCGCGTCTCGTACGATTTGGCGAATACGGACGTCCGGTATGACTGGACGAAGGCGCACAGCGTTGGCCGTTTAGGTAAGGACGTCTCGGCCACCTTTGGTTAAAACGCAGAGTGCGGTGGGACGCCAGACGTAGGCGTCTTCGAGTGTCTGAACCTTTTCGTGAAAGAGGGTAATGAAAATGATGTTTCAAAGTCGAGACCCCTACATCTCCTTCCAGAGTTCGCCAAGGGTGACCGCAAACGGGCATTGTACACCATCATTCCCGTCCCTCCAAGGAGGACGGAATGGAAAGATCAATTACGATGTGGAAGTCGTCAACTGGCTCCTCCACAAATATGCGGACGAGCAGTCGCTAATCGACCAAGAAGGTTTGCTTCACGGGGCCTCCCAGGAGGATGATGAAACAGAAAATAATATTCAAGTACGCCTTAGGGGGCTACGTCGCCTCTGTGGGTATATTCACACAGAGAGGCAGATGAAGAGCCGCTATATGCAGGGGCTCGGTTGGGAAATTCGCACAGATGTGCGCAAACACAATACTGGCAGTATGCCGATGGACATTCTGATGCAGTACGCCCAAAGGGAAAGTGATGTCCGTCGTGGACTTCACGAGGAATAGCCGGCCGAAGAGGCCCGAAATGCGGAGGCCCGTCGAGAGCGTCGAGCCGCGCGGCCTGCACCGCAGAAGTATGTTACTGCGGCGGTTACAGTCCCAACTAAGGTGGGGGAAGTCCCTCCGGGTCCTTCTGCACGGATTGAAGACCGCTTTGGGCGACCGAAGAACTGCAACTGCCTCGCTTGTAACATGCGAGGTCATTCATTCCGCGAGCGTCCCCGCCTCGACGCAGCTCCCAAGGCCCTGTTGAACAACTCCTACAAGGAGCATACGGCGGAGCGTCCTTAAGGGGACCAGCGCCGTCCTAAGTAGGCAGTAGCAGCCGTAGGCTCGAGAATGGGCCCGCCTTGGTCATCCTCGAGTGACAATCCACCCGCAGGGTTGGAAGACGAAGAAATGGTCGAAGAGGACGAGTCCTCCTCGGAGAAGGAGTAACGGGGGCGGTGGTCCCGCCTCCCCCAAAAACTTTAAGGAAAACACAAAGGTACAAGTCCTCCCGACGAGCCGGGAAGAACTGGAAAAGTCGCCACGGTGGGTATCCCAAGGAAATCCTCCTGAGGGCACGGCATGTGTTCTCATGCCTTCCGCTAGCTATAAGCTAGTCGTCAGATTATGCCTAACGGAAGTGTTCCACCTTTCCACCCATGCCATCCTGGACATAAGCACTTCTTGGACATCACCCTGCTTCAGAGAGGGCCAGCTGAGATGTGAACGGAATCAAAAGGATTTCGTTTTTTCTCACTTTTCCGCACCAATATGTCCACAGAAACGAGAAAACATACAAGAGGCAGGTAGCATGCTTGTGGACCGGATATGAGGCAAATAGCCTGCGTGCTGTTCAGTTTTTGAGCTCCCGCCTGGGCTTCTCACGCGCTGTTGGAGAGTATTCTGCCTGCCATGTGCCCCTGCGTTACGGACTTGAATTTCCTCTCCGACATCAAAATAGCATGCTTTGAGACAAAGACTTGCTCATCAGGAGGGGGCTACCGAAACGTAATTTCTAATAACTACGGCTTTTAGCCTCCCCCATCCTCGATCTCCCAAGGAGAGAAGGTGACTCCATCGTTGATGTAGGCGTCAGCTATGAAGAGCTGGGTTGTTGCTTATAGCAACAGCAACACAATGGGGAATATCACCCTATCCGCTTCTATAGCCGTTCTTATCTCCCTGCGAAGAAGAACTACTTCGCCACCGAGATAGAGGCGCTTGAAGTCGTCTGGGCTGTGGCCTACTTGCGGTCATACCTCGAGAGGGTAGACTATCTTCTCTGGTGTGATCACAGGACCCTACAATCGGTTTTCACCAGCATGAGTCCGAACGCGCGGATAGGCCGCTGGCGCCTCAGGTTATCGGAGTACACTTATGAGATCCGTCGCCGAATCGGTAATGCAAGGTGCAACACGCTGCGCTCGCCTCTGCTTTGACGATCGAAGCGAAAATCGGCCTTGATCGCTCAAAGGGGGGGGACTTCTCCTCAAGGAGTCGTTCTTGGCGCTCCGTGCTGGCACCCGTGGTCGCTCGATGAAAACTCCGTGCAAACACGCAACAGCCCCCTAGGGGGGTAGCGTGGGACAACCCCCTTGGGGGGGTGTCCTCGGAGCCCAAGGGCCACACATGAAACGACCCCTCTGGAACACCCGATCGGGCCCCCCTGGGGGGGTCTGGCACACGCAAGGGAGGCACACGTCATCCCGAATCCGGGCTCTCTGGGGGGACCGGGAAGCTTGAGGAAGCTTCCGCAATCCGAGCGTAAGCCGGACCGAGATAGGATCTCGACCAGGGATAAAATCCCACCGGAATTCTATCCGGGGAAATTGAAAAATCTTGGGATAAGTTCCGAGGTATTGGTTTTGGGTAAATCCTGAAATCTGGGAAGTCTTAGTGACTTTCTTTCTTCCGCCCGAGACGGGCGGGGGTCCCCTTCCAGTGGAAGGGCTGTCAGGGATGCTGGGCAGGGGCCAC
>Ga0209093_1001929_pt1 | contig 11764 bp, 7 predicted proteins | sample SidtaG_4_FD_187450 | JGI IMG/M metagenome (GOLD analysis project Ga0209093, IMG submission 187450) | Marine algal microbial communities from Sidmouth, United Kingdom - Sidmouth_Male1 metaG (SPAdes) (version 2) | ecosystem: Host-associated > Algae > Red algae > Unclassified | place: Sidmouth...
TGGGGGGGGGGGACGACGCCCGGCGCCACGTCGCCGACGCGGTTGCCGTGACCGCCCGGCTCGGCAGCCGGAAAGCGGGGCTTGCTGCTTTTCTCCTCTGGCCGCGCCGCCGAGCGCTCTGCTTGGGTGCGCCCCGCGTGCTCGGCGGCACCTACGCGCGGCTGAGCCGACCGCAGGCGCCCCGCCGGTTGCGCCCTGCGCCCGCCCCGCTGCTGGTACAGGAAAAGGATGTACCGGTCACGACGCGGACGACGTGCCGTCACGCCGGGCCCCGCCGACGCCCGTCACGGGTCGACGGACACAAAAATGCGGTCAAATACGCGGGATCACGGCGGCAAGCGCGGATCTCGCTGCCAGTCGCCACCCCCCGCGGGCAGGCCACTTTTTGAGCGGGCACCCGTGTGAAGCACCCGCGTCGCCAGTCGGTCGGACTGGGAGCACGGCTTCCGCCGCCGCTGCGGCTGCCGGCAGCCCGTGTGCCTCGGCCGGCGCGTTGCTGTCTTTGGCCGCCCCGCCCAAGACGTGCCGTTGCCTCTGGTCGGGGTTGTTGGCCCGAGCGCTCTTTCCCCCCACCACCGTGACCATGACCATGACAAGCGCTTTTGTGGGTGCGCCGCTGCCCCCGGCGGCCGCCGCGGCCACGGCCGGGCGGCTGCCGGCGCCCCGCGTCTGCCCCCGGCGGCCGGCCGTGCGCATGGTCGCTGCCGCCTCTGCCGCGTCCCCCTCCTCTCCGCCCGCCACGGAGTTGTCCCCGCAGGCGTATGGCCGGACGGAGGCCCCCTTTGGCCGCATCGTCACGGCCATGATTACGCCCTTCAAGACGGCCCGCGGCGGCGCCGAGGTTGACTATGCCGTCGCCGAGCAGCTGGCCGCCTACCTCGCTGGCCACGGCTCGGACGCGCTGGTGGTCGGCGGCACCACTGGGGAGTCCCCCACCCTCAAGTGGTCCGAGCAGTATGAGCTGTTCAACGTTGTCCGCCAGACGGTTGGCGACAAGGTGCGGCTGATTGCGGGCGCCGGCAGCAACAGCACGGACGAGGCGGTTGAAGCCACCCACCGGGCCAAGAAGCTCAACTATGATGGCACCCTGCAGGTGGTGCCCTACTACAACAAGCCCCCGCAGGAGGGCCTGTACCAACACTTTAAGAGCATTGCCGAGGCCGAGCCGGACCTGCCCGTGATGCTCTACAACATCCCGGGGCGGTCTGGCATCAACATGAGCGCCGAAGTCACGTCCCGCCTCGCCCGCCTGGACAATGTGGTGGCGACCAAGGAGGCGAGCGGCGACCTCGACCAGTTTACCGACATCCGCCGCAACACGGACGCGGACTTTCACATGTACTCGGGTGACGATGCGCTCACGCTGCCGCTCATGTCGCTCGGTGCGACGGGCGTCGTGTCGGTTGCGAGCCACTTTGTCGGCCCCGAGCTCCAGCGCATGGTCAAACTGTACCTCGACGGCCACGTGGCGGACGCGACGGCGCTGCACTTGCGCTACTCGCGGCTGTTTGCCGACCTGTTTTGCATGGCCAACCCGATCCCAACCAAGGCGGGGCTGCGGCTGCAGGGTTGGGCGGTCGGGCCACCACGCCTGCCCCTCACGGACGCCACGCCAGAGGTGGAGGCCAAGATTGCGGCGCTGTTCAGGGATTTGGGGCTGGCCTAAATTGTTTTGGCTGCCGTGTTGGGGGGGGGGGGGGGGGGGGGGGGGGGCTCGCGAGGGGAAGCGTCGTGGGATGGCGGCGCTTGTTGGGTTTGTTGCTTTGCAGTAGTTCCTTTTGTTTTTTGCACCCCTATGTTCCCATTGTGGAGTGTGCTTGCACTGTTGTAAGGTAGTGCATGGAACATTGGAAAGCATGTCATTGGGAGCGCACCAAGCCTCGCGAGGGGAGCTGCGTAGAAGGCAGCACAACGTGAAGGAACAATCGAGTACACACCTGCATCCCGTGCACTTGACATCTGCATTGCGAGAGGCGGGCGCCACACGCTGAGGCACGGCTGCCCTTCATGCCGACTGCACAATGTTGTGCGCAATGCGCACGTGCCGTTGTGACGAAAAGGGAGAGGGCCGAACACACCCAAGTTCATCCACTGTACACGTACTAGCCACCAACAAAGAGCAACGCCCACCCGTCCACTCCTTCCACGACCCCTTCCCGCCCTACTTCCGACCGCCCCCCCCCATCTGCTGCATCATCGCCGAAAGTGCCTCTTGCATGTTGCCCGCCCCTCCCAGTTGCCGCAGCATCGCCGGGTCCATGGCCGCTTGCGCCATTTTGGCCTGCATGGCCGGGGACATGCCGCCAGCGCCGCCCAAGCCGCCCATACCCCCCATGCCGCCCAAGCCACCCAGGCCGCCCATGCCCCCCTTCTTGGACATGGAGCCGACCGACTGCACCATCTTGGCAAACCGCTTGTACTCGGTTAAGAGTCCTTCCACCTCGGCAGGGTGGCGGCCTGACCCCCGCGCGACGCGTCGTATCCGGCTTTGGCACCAAACAATCTTGGGGTTGTCGAGCTCCTCGTCCGTCATCGCATCCATCATGTACCCAAATACCTGGATGCGTTTGGCGCCCTCTGAGCCGTTGCCGGCCGCGCCCTCGGGCAGCATTTGGCTCAGGCCGGGAATCATCCCCATCACCTTGTCAAGCGGCCCCATCCGAGCAATCCCCTCAAACTGCTCGTTCATGTCCCGCAGTGTGAAGACACCTCCCGTCAGACGCTTGACCATGTCTGGGTTGTTAGCCAGCCCCGCATCCTGCATCGTACTCATCAAGCCGCTGACGTCGCCCATCCCCAGTAGCCGACCCACAAACCGCTCCGCCGCAAACGGCTCAAACTCGTCGATGTGCTCGCCAGTGCCGATAAAGGTAATGGGCGAGCGGGTGGCAGCCACTGCCGACAGGGCGCCGCCGCCCTTGGCGTGCCCGTCTAGTTTGGTGATGATGACTGAGCCGACGGCGACGCGCGACCGGAAGGCGGCCGCTTGGTCGTGGGCGGCCTGCCCGATGGACGAGTCCATCACAAACACAATGTCGGTCGGCTCCACCGCCGCCGCCATCTGTTCCATCTCGTCAAACAGCGCCACCTCCTGCTTGTGCCTCCCAGACGTGTCCACCACAATGAGGTCGTACCGCTCCGCGCGGAAGCGGTCCACCCCTGCCGTCGCAATGGCCACTGGGTCTGTCTCCGTGTAGGAGCCGTAAAACGGGATCTTGGCCTTGGTGGCGTTCTGCTTCAGTTGGTCAAACGCGCCAGCACGGAAGGTGTCGGCACATACCAGGCAGGTCTTCCACCCCTTGCGGCTGTAATGGTAAGCATACTTGGCGCAGGTCGTCGTCTTGCCGTTGCCCTGCAAGCCGACAAACATCACGACGTTGCTGCCGTGGCCGCGCTTGAGCGCCACCGGCTTCTGACCGGCGTCGAGCATGCGGCAGAGCTCATCAAAGACGGCCTTTTGGATCAACTTCACCTTGTTGACACCTGCGCCCAGGGCGGACAAGTCAACTGCCGCCAGCACGTTGCCGCGCAGCTGCTGCACCGCCCGCACGTTGACGTCCGCCTCCAGCAGCGCGCGCGCGATTTCAGACAGCATCTGCTTCAAAACAGTCTCATCGGGAACGGTGTTGGCGCTCATGCGCTTGATGGCGGCCGATATCTTGCCACCCAACTCATTGAGAACCATTGTGGCGGCGGCAACGGACCGGGCCGCCCCAACCGCCTCACGACACAAGGAAGTCGGCTGCTCGCGGGCAGCAGGATGGCCAGCGCAAGACAAGCAGCACGTTGGTCACACAAGACGTAAAGGAAAGTGAGCCCCGGTGCCACGGAACACGCCACCACAAAGCTCTCTGAGACGAAAGCGACCCGACCGAACCGCCGTCAGGCAGCGACACCGCGAAGACGGCCACGTGTGCGGCCAGTCGCCTTGTGTGGCCTGGTGCCGACTTCGGTCAAGAACAAGTGTGACCACTATGGTCGTTCCGCAAAAACGGAAGAGTCCGGCTCGATACAGAGAGGACGAATCGCGACCTGAGCCAATCAAACGCAGAAAGAGCCTCTGCCTGAGCTTGACCTGTCCAGCTGTTGGCCAGACGACAATACAATTGTTTTTCAAGTAGGCCACGACAATTGCGCGCTAGAAGAAAACTGCGGGCGCGTTCGCGAGATACTGTACTCTGAATCAGGGTTGTAAGTTCAGATTGAACGTATCGATGGTTCAATGAATAAGGTTGAATGGCAGAACCAAACAAAACCAAAAGGTTAACGACTTGCTGAAGATGTAGTTATTCGTGCAACGAGGTATTCTTTCACTCGGCGACTGGAGATAAATACACTGAGGAGTACAATACAAATGCAATAACCAGTCCAGCGCGTCGAACGAAATTTCCCAATCGTTCGTGGCTACGCATAGCGCATCGAACGCGGGCCGACCTTCCGATAGCACAGATGAAGCACCACTTGTACGTGTGTGGCAGTAGTCTGTCTAATGACCGCCAGACGAAGGGCTCAAGACGAATAACTCCCTACTATTATACTGTACCACGTTGACGCCTCTGATGCCTCTACCTGCATGTAGTAGTGAAAACCGTCGCCAGGTTGACACCACGCTCTGAGGAAAGCCTGACACCTCCAACCCCCATGAGCCTACTGGTCAACTGTCTGTCTCTTTGCCAAAATAACTGACGGACGCCTCGCGGCATTCCATCGCCATCCATGACGCCGCAGTCACCGTCCGCCATCGGCCGGCGATGTGGCAGCTGAATCCGAGCAGCATCGCGTACAGGGGGGCCCGCCCTCAAGCAGCCCCGCCTCCAAAAGCAATGCCACGAGATGCAGTTGCAAAAGGGCTGCTCAAAGGGCCGTTCAAGCGGGCAGCGGCACTCGCCGCCGGCGTTGCTCGTTTTCATCGGCCGAAGAGGACGGCATGGCGGGAGGCTTTTCATCGCCAAAGCTGCTGTCTTGCAGCAGGGTGTGTCCGGCGGCCATGACGACTGGCGGCGGAAGCATGTTTCCCTATGCCCTGCGACTGCCATACCGGTATGATGCCGCACTCACAGTGGCGGCGGATCGGCGAACGCGTGTCCTCTGGTCGGATGACTGTTCGTATCAACGGGTTCCTACCCATCCCATGATGAGGGCTGGGCATCAGGATGATCGGGTGGGGGGGGGGGGGGGGGGGGGGGGGGGGGGCTCCAGTGGGAATCCAGGGCGGCTCTAGCGAGCTTCCAGCTGCGTCCGCGTGCTCATTGGCGCTGCGGCCGCGGTGTTCTGCCTCGTGTCTTGCGCTGCCAAAGGCGCCCCCTTTTGTGTCCTCGAGAAGGTGGCGGCGCCGGACTGTTTGCCTGGCGCACCGTCGCCGCAGGGCCGTTCGTCACCCCGTTCAACTAAAGCGGATGAGCAGCGCGCCCGGCGTGCCCCGCGCTTGGCCCCTCTGTTCGCTGCAATGGGTTCACATTGGGCACTTTTTTTTTCGGCTGCAGCGGAAAGAGGGCCTCCCGCCGTCGCCGCCGAGCTGACCGGGACCCACTAGCGAGACGTTGCATGGGCGTACAGCAACTTCTGCAACCCCTTATTGGGGGCGAAACGATCTCTGGACACGGTGGCGCGGTGGCGCCCACGTCTCAAAGTTGCGCAGACCTCGCAGAGCAGCCCCGGCGCCCGGCTAAAGTGCGTGCCCACGCAACAGTGACGCAGGTTCTGGCAACCAGCCCCCCCACGACTGTGAAAGACGCTCAGCGCCCGACTCCGAAGCACCTAGCGCCAGTACACCAACTCACCCACTCTCCCGCCCGCCCGCATGTGGGCTTCATCGACGGCCCGCCCGCCCTCCCACTTGCCCTCTGACCCGCCTAACCGTCGGCACACCCCGTCCGAGTTGGCGGCGGCCAATCCACAACGATCCCGTGGCGGTGGTGGGGGGTTGTCGAACCCAAGCGCCTGATTTGCCCGCCGCCAGCTCTGGCGCGACCGACGGTGGAGGTGAGCAGCCACCCTCACGCGCTGACGAGACGATATTGCTTTTCTTGTTGTTGGTTCGTCTTGTTTCTCTTCTCGGACCACCGTGTGGCGCGAAGCGGCGGCGGGGACATTGCAGGTGACCAAAGGCGTCCTGCGAAGTATGACCACGAGTGGATAGCAAGTGGATGGGAGTGCTTCAGTGGAGGGGGCGGGGGGGGGCGGGTGAGCGGCCTCGACGGTTACATTGTCAGAAGACTAGACACAATCACCCGGCACCCGACGGGAGTTTTGTGGAAGGGCCGTCTACACAAATGCGATTCGGCCAATGACGCTGTTCACGACGGAAGCCCAGACGGGAAATGTTTCCGTTCGTCTGTAGAGCCGGTCTGCTTCGTCGTGGATCACGTGCCCTTCTCAAACTAGGATTCGTTGTTTTAGACCAATGGCAGATCGCGCATTCCCGCACGTAGCGTGCTATTTGATGTACAATGTCAATTTTATTGAGGACTCCTTCTGTGCGTTAAACAGCTCGGAGATATTTAGAACTATGACGTGACAACGACATCGACATTAGGGAGCGTCGGCAAGTCAAATGTGGGTAGGAAGGAGGCGTGGGTCGGAGACACGTTTCGTGCCACGAAATGGCTGTTACCCACATTTTGAACCCATTTGTGGCTATCTGGGTCATCCGACCCACGCCAAACACCGATCGGTGAAGACCGCTGTGGCCACACACATGGCGCTAGTTGTGCCACCACCACTCGTCCCAGCCTGGGCTGGGCGCCCACCACGGGCGCTTGTGTCTCCAGTTCCGTGTATATAGAGAAGGCGCAGCATCTTGCACCACACAAGCTGCCTTTGGCAACCGGCTTCATGCCCTCCCCGCTGCCGCCACCCCCCCCCCCCCCCCCCCCCGCCCTTAACTGCGGGCGCCCCTCCATCCGGAACTCGCACTCTGCCCACTGCATCCCATCTTCATCCACCGCCGCCGGCCCTGTCATATGGCCGGTCGAGGCGCCCCTCCAGGGAGGGGGGGGGGGTAATCGTGCTTGGGGTGCAGGTCAGTTGGAAGGTGTTGCTCGCACCGAGGTCGCTGTAGTGTGCCGTTGCGGTAGATGTGGAGAGCTCGAATCGTGTCGACCGTTATTTGGGCACTTGCCGACGCTGAATGTGGATAAGATGTGGGTACATCCGACGTGGGGCCCACATTTTACCCACATTTAATACCCACGCCCGACTTGCCGACGCTCTCTATTGGCTACATCGCATGCGCGCAGAATTATGTCGTTCATCCGAAATGATCAAGCAACAGTCATTTGTTCAGCAGTTGTTGAGTCCAGCAATCTCGAGTCCGTGCCCAAAAATGTCTACGAACAGAGTTTTTCGTTCAGAGCCCCATCCAGCGAAAGGCACCTTCACGGATATTCCAGCCGTCGGGCATGTCAATTTGTCTGGTGCGTGTTCGCTCGGCAAGAGTTGCGAATGAGGCGACCGGCCCGGTGAGCACCGGCGTGCGGTGGCGAGTGACGCGTCCATCCTACACAGCAGTCGGTCGGCTGACGCTTTGGGCCGAGGCCGCCAGGTGCGAGCGGGGAAGAGGTGTGCGAAAAATAGCAGGCAGCGAACGGTGGACGTGCCTCACCGCTGCCACCCGCTCGGCCGCGTGCCCCCGAGGAGTTGGGAGCTCGGCCGACGCTACCTGCTTTCACAACGACAACTCCAGCGGGAACGGTGCGGGCCCGCTGATCTCAGGGGCTAGGGGAGGGCGGGGGCGGGCACGAGTTATTGCCAAATGTCGTGGGCAGCGGCACAGTAGACGCGATGGGTGCTTGTCCTGGGGCTCTCCACTGAGGTATCTAAGATTCGCGAACCGCTACCATGCGCCGGCTCTGGTGGTTGCGGTCCGCCCAAGCCCGCCAACCCTCCGCGATTGTGCGGCTTGCAGGAGGGGAGCGGAGTGTGCGGCTTGAAGGAGGGGAGCGGAGTGTGCGGCTTGAAGGAGGGGAGCGGAGTGTGCGGCGCGGGAAAGATCCAAGTGGTCAGGCTCCGTGCCCGCCTATCAGGTCCCACGTGATGGTTGACAGAGCCGGTCGCACAGTTGGAAAGGTTTCACTCTTTCTCGCCACTCCCGGCAATACCCGCGCTCCTGCGCATGGGTGGGGGGCGCGGAGTCCAGGAAGTCCCTCGTGTTTTCTCTGCTTTTTCACAGTGCCTGGAGCACCTCGTCATTTCTGTCGTCCAGAGGCCGATGTCGGGAGGAGGACCGCGGGGCCGGCATGGGTGTACCTGCGCATGCCGGCTCCAGGTGTCCCCCAGCAGCGCACAGCATTGTGAGCACCAATGTGGCCGCCTTACATTAAAAGGAGGACAACGGCGCCCACTCCGCCGCGGGAAGTCGGCAGCAACAGTCACGACTCCCGCTACGCAAGCACCCCGTTGCAACACCCCCATCTACATCGCCGGCGCGACCGAGCTCGAGGCAACCCCCACCCCCAAGCTGCCGTCAGCGGTTGTCGCGCGGTCTTCTCCCCGGTTGCAACTCGTGTGACCGAACCAGTCCAACCATGAACTCGCTGGCTTCCCGACCGCGGTGCGTGTCCATGACCTTCATGCTGCTGCTGTGCGTGCTGATGGCTGTTGTCCCGTGGACAACGCAGGGAGCTGCCGTGCTGGCGCCCAAAGACTCGACGCGTATCGCCGACGCCCGTAGTGCTGCCCCGCTATCAGCTTGGCTGGTGGCGGCGGGCGGCGGCCACGTCGACCGCCTGCGTCTCGATCAAGTTAGCGCCCACCTCGTGGCGCTCCAGACTCAGCTCCAGAACAAGGACCGGGCACCCATCCGCGAATGTCAACCGGCGGTGGCCTTCCTCAAGGACCAGTACATGCTCGCGTGGGCTGTGGCGCGCTTGTACGTGGTCGCGGCACCGGCGTGGTCCATCTTCCTCAGCGCCCGAGCGCACGCGGCGGCCTACGCAAAGAAGAACCCTCAGGCCAAGACCGTGTGCGGCCTCCGCAAGCTCGTCCCGGAACTCGAAAGCCGCGCCCTGAATCTTCTCAAGGCGCACGTGCGTTGCCACAAGCGCAACGACCCCAATTGCCCGCTGCCACCGGGCGGCAAGTTCCGCAAGGTGATGAACAGCGCCGAGAAGGCCACCCGCGCGCGCGTCGTGGCCGTGCCCCTGTCCAAGCCGCTGCCGAAGAGTTTGCTGCCGAAGCGGGTGTTGCCTTGAGATGCCCACTGTTGACGCGGGGCTCGCGGCGGGCCTCGGTCGGTGCGCCCACCATCGAGTTATCGTAGCCTGTGCACGGTGGCCGCGCCCATCCTGTAGCAGATGATCCAGCTGACACATCGCCAAGACCGACAAACAAGATCGAGGGTGCGGGGGGTGCAACAGCATGAATAGAGGAGCCACAGTTACAGACGACCGAGTGCGCCCCTCGTGTGCAAGGGCGCATGGTACAGTAACCAGGAGAGGGCACCCACCATGCAAACGTTCCGGCCCAATGACGCATCGACTTCAGGTGCGACTCCATCATGGCGCCCAGCCTACACCCTATGACAGCCGTGTTTGACAGCAGGTCCGTGGGCAACAAACAAGATATACACAGCATGGAGTCAACGACGCGGCTCACACAAATCGCACGAGCTCCTCTGCTCCCGCACACCCGCGTGCGTGCACACCACCTCCGCCACCAACCGAGCAATACATGCAATACGCTCTCCTCCCTGCACCCGCCACAAGCGCAGCCCAGCGCCACACGCATCAGGCAGCGGGCGAGTCTTCCACCGGGGCCCACCGCACGACCTCCATCGGAAACTTGGCGGCAAAGGCAGCACGAGCCCTGTTCATCACCGCTTCGTCGCGGGTGACTGTGCCGAGGCAGTCATTCAGTGCATTCTGTTGCGTGCGGCACGCCCAGACAACGGACAGGGTATGGGCCTACGTAGCAGTGTGTGGGCCACGAGAGGGCGGAGGGACAGGTCCACGGTTGGCAAAACAAAAGCCAGGAGAAGACACAAACCACGTCAATCAAGTAGCCAGTAGCGATGCAAGGGCCAAACAAGTACAGCATCCACAAGTGAGCAAGAGAAAAGGGAGGGAAAGGCACTCAAGAGTACAAGGAACGAGTCAGCAGTTGGCCAAGCCGACAGCCAAGGTCGTCCCGTCCACTAAGCACCACCAAACCTGTGATGGCTTGGGGCGCACACCCACAACTAACGCATCCGTCGTGTCCCAAAAATTCAGGACGAAGTCTCATGGGCACGCTCACCTACCTTGGTGCAGTCAACGAAGTCCCTGACGAGGCCGTCGCAGTGCTTGAGGGCCTCCTTCTTGACATTCTCTCGCACCCGGTTCTCCGACCGGCGTTTCAGAACCGGCACAGAGCCAGGAACTGGGGTTGGTGTTGACGCCATAAAAATAAGGAAGCAGAGCAGATGGGGGACTGGACTGTGCTACGAGGGAGGCTGCCGGCACAGCGGTGATGGAGCCAGCACGCCCGACAAAGCGACACACCACGAAGGCGCAGCTGCCAAGCGAAGCTATGCTCATCCGTGACAAGTCTCGGTGGGCTTCGTCAAGTACCACGAGGTGACTTTATCCGGCCTGTCTTTCGAACTTCCAACATCTATCCACGGCCATTGAGCTCCCACCTCGGCATGTCGTGCGGATGCGCGATCCCGCCTTGTCGACGTTGCCGTCGGCGTTCCCTCCGGCGGCGTCCCCCTCACCCGGTTTTTTTCTCACCCCTGCACGCATTGTCTTCCCTTGCCCTCACCTTCTCCCCACTACCGTCCCCCCCCACTATGGACTCCCCAACCTTTGTGCCAGCGCCGGTTGGCGTGGCCTCCCCCTGCAGCCGCCGCGCCGCCGCCGCATGCACTTGCCGGCGGGTGGCTGCCGCCCCCGCCGCCCTCCGCATGGCCGACGGCTGCACAGACCCCAACGCGGACGCCCCTACTCCTCCAAATGCCGATGCCCGCGCTGCCGCTCGTGAGCTGCGGAAAAACAAGCCAAAGTCCAACGCGTCCTGGGCCAATAGCTTCCTCTCTGTGGTCGGCGTTAAGGGCGCCGGCTCCATCCCCGGCTGGGACCTGCGGCCCGTGTCGTTGCGGGAAGCGTCGGCCGGTGCGGACGCCAAGGAGTCGTGCACGTGCACCTATTGCAAAGGCACCGGCCGCACCAGGTGCACTTTTTGCATGGGCCTGACGTCCATCGGGCCGGACGGCAAGGCCATCCCGTGCCCTGGCTGCAATGGCGAGACGACCGTGACCTGCTCGACGTGCTTTGGGTCTGCCAAGCAGATTGAGCTCAAGGGCCAGTGGTGGAAGACGGGGATTGACACGCTGTTCAAGTAGGCGTATGGAGAGGGAGTATGCTGTGTTGAGGCGAACAGAAACGGGGGGCAATTGGTTGGCCTCTATCGGGCGGTGGGTGTGGTGGGCGCGATACGTTGTCTGCGGCATGCGTTTGGTGCAGTGGGAGGTGCGGCGGGGTTAAGCCGTGTCTGGGGTCTTCGCTGCGCGCTTGTTTTTGTGGGTGCCGTACCTTTGCGTGAGTGGATTCTTCACCTGTCACTACTGCTCTCCGTGTAGTGCCGCTCTTTCCTGCTGCTCTTTCGTGCGGGCATTGTGAGTCGGGCATTGTGAGACCGTCTCGCGTTGTCTGCTTGTGCTCTGCAAGGAAGTGGAGTGGGTCAGTCTCTGTGTTATGTGTTCGAAAACGGGGCACGACTATCGCTCAAACGCGGTCGGGGCCCGATGCGTTTGTGCCCCCGCCGCCTCCCCCCCCCCCCCCCCCCC
>Ga0209093_1001932_pt1 | contig 11748 bp, 6 predicted proteins | sample SidtaG_4_FD_187450 | JGI IMG/M metagenome (GOLD analysis project Ga0209093, IMG submission 187450) | Marine algal microbial communities from Sidmouth, United Kingdom - Sidmouth_Male1 metaG (SPAdes) (version 2) | ecosystem: Host-associated > Algae > Red algae > Unclassified | place: Sidmouth...
GGGGGGGGGGGGGGGGGGGGGGGGGGGGGGGGGGTGCGGCGCGTTTTTGGCGCCCGCGCCGCGGCGGCGCGTCACCGGTCACGTGCAGGCCCTCGATTGGGCCGGGGCGCGGCCGTTTTGGCTTTTGCGCCTGTGCGGGTCCCTGTTTTTGGCGCGTTGGCCGTCGTTGCGCCGGGCTGGGGCTGTTACGTTGTCCTCGTCGTAGCTCGGGGTGGCATGGCGCTGCCTTTCCCTCGTGGCGTTCAGCTTGGTACCTGGGTTGCGGCGGGCTTGTATATCTGCCCGGCCTGCGGCGCTCGGTCGAGTTCACGACGAGCCTTTCACCCTCCATATCCCATTTGGTGCAGTCTCCATCGACCTCTCCCTCCCTTCCTCCCCCACCATCCTTCGCTACCTTTCCCCTCGTCATCTACATCACTATGGCACCACCTGCCACCCCAGCAGCTGCCCGCGCGCCTGGCGCGCCCATCGTCGTGTTCGGACCCTCCGCTGCGACCCTCACGGCGCCCCGCATGCCTTCCCAGACCTTCTCCGTGACGGCAGGGATGCCATCGACCACCCCGACAGTTGCCATGCCGGTCGCCGCGTTGGGCGTGACGGGCGCCACGCCGTCGGTGCCCTGCACGTCCTCACCTATCGTCGGCGTGCCGGTGGGGACGCCGAAGACCGCCCAGACTGTTGCCATGCGTGTCGCCGCGTTGGGCGGGACGGGCGCCACGCCGTCGGCGCCCCGCACATCCCCCCCTATGGTCGGCGTGCCGGCGGGGACGCCGACGACCACCCCGACGGTTGCCATGCGGGTCGCCGCGCTGGGCGGGACAGGCGCCACGCCGTCGGCGCCCCGCACGTCCCCCCCTATTTTTCGCGTGCCGGTGGGGACGCCGACTACCACCCCGACGGTTACCACACCGGTTGCCGCGTTGGGCGTGACGGGCGCCACGCCGTCGGTGCCCTGCACGTCCTCACCTATCGTAGGCGTGCCGGCGGGGACGCCGACGACCACTCCGACTGTTGCCATGCGGGTAGCCACGTTGGGCGTGACGGGAGCCACGCCTTCCGCGCCCCGCACGTCCCCCGCGATCGTCGGCGTGCCCGCGGGGACGCCGACGACCACCGCGACGGTTGCCACGCCGGTCGCTACGTTGGGCGTGGCGGGCGCCACGCCGTCGGCGCCCCGCACGTCCCCCCCTATCGACGGCGCGCCAGCGGGGACGCCGACGACCACCGCGACGGTTTCCACGCCGGTCGCCACGCTGGGCATGGCGGGCGCCACGCCGTCGGCGCCCCGAACGTCCCCCCCTATCGTCAGCGCGCCGGTGGGGACGCCGACGACCACCGCGACGGTTGCCACGCCGGTCGCTACGTTGGGCGTGGCGGGCGCCACGCCGTCGGCGCCCCGCACGTCCCCCCCTATCGTCGGCGCGCCGGCGGGGACGCCGACGACCACCGCGACGGTTTCCACGCCGGTCGCCACGCTGGGCGTGGCGGGCGCCACGCCGTCGTCGCCCCGCACGTCCACCCCTATCGGCGGCGCGCCGGCGGGGACGCCGACGACCACTCCGACGGCTGCCACGCCGGTCGCCGCGCTGGGCGTGACTGGCGCCGCGTCGCCGGCGCGCCGCGCCCCTGCCGACAGTAGTGGCGCGCCGGGCCCGTCTGGCATCGTGGCCGCCTCCCCCGCGGCGATTCTGGAAGCCTCAAGCGCTGCTGCTGCCCAGGCTCGTGCTCGTGCGCGGAACAGCGCCATGGCGATGGCGCTGCGTCGGCTGAGCAAGTACGCGATGGTGGTCAAGGGCAGCAAGGTGAGTGACAAGTCATTGGAGGAGTTGGCGTCCGTCGTCAAGTTTGCTAGCCAGTTTGAGGATGCGGAACCGGGGCTGCAGCTGGTTGTTCATCTGTCTGGTGTTACACCTGGGGGAGAGCTGGGATGGGCGAGCATCTACGGAGATGGCGCCTACGTGGACCCCGACGTTCTCCGAGTTTTTGCCATTGCGCACCAGTTCTGCCGGGGGCGTGACCTCCTGGTTACTACGGGTCTTGCGGCAAACTGTCCGCCGGCTCGACTCGCTGGTACCCTCCACCGCGACGGCGTGCCGCCAACGCCGCTTTCCGCCGCCCCCCCTTCCCCCTCAGCCGCCGACCTCGAGTTTATGGATGCCACCTTGGAGCCGCAACTGGACAGAGTGCGCCCTCCGTCGGTCGGCATCCAGCGGCTCGCTCGCCAGGCTGCTCGCGCGCGGTCGGCGTCGACGTCAAGGTCGGCAAGCCCGCCGCCAGACGGCGGCTCGCGCGACGTTTGGGTCGGCTCGTCGCCAGTCAATGGTCGTGATGCGGTGGCGGCCAGCGGTAGGACGAACAGCAGCGGAGTAGAGTGCGGCGGCGATGAGGACGGCGCTCGCGTGGCACGCCTGCTGAGTGGTTTCGGAGCTGATGGCCTGTTGCCCTTTGTGCTCGAGACGCTGCGGCCTCCCGAGCCCGTCACCGCGTCCTTCTTGGCCGTTGACTTCATGTCCCGTATCTTCAAACGCCGCGCGCCCATCACTCTGCTGCGCACTGTTATGCAAGCCGCTATCCTCTTTTTTGCCATGAAGTTCAAGAAGGGGGTCCGGGTCATCAACGAGGGCTTCTCTCGCTGGTGGGCACACCAGCTCATCCTGGACCAGAGCGAGTCGGGGGAGGTGATGGACAAGGACCGCTGGCCGCTGAGCGTCGTCGTCCCTGTGAGATTTCTACCCGTCAAAGTCGCCAAGAAGCTTCCAGTCGCGACGGCGCGCACCCGCAACGCGGCGCCGGCCGCCGAGGGCGACACGGACAAGATTGACGGCGACAATGACGGAGGCAACTTCAACGCGGTGCCACGCGCTGCCCAGAAGGCCGCCTCCGAGCCCGCGGTGTTGGTGGAGCTCGACGGCGTTCCAGTCGACGAGACGTACTGCAAGACCGAGCACGCGGTTGCGGCTGTTTTGTTGCTGTGGGTCAAGGAGCCGACTGTTCGATCCATCGTCGAGGCGGAGCTTTTCCGCTTCGACCGCATGGCATCCAACAGGAAGGTGGCGCCGCGTCGCAAAGCGGCTGCCAAGACCGCCGCGGGGACAACCGGTGAGGGGCAGGCACTGGCGCGAGCGCCGACGTTGGCGCCCCGGCCACCGGCAGTCGGCGGTGACGTCAGTGGTGGCGGTGGCGGTGGCAGTGGCGGTGACCAAGTTCGTGACGGAGGTGGGAGCGGCGCATCCGCAGTGCTCTCCGCGCGTGCGGCTGCTCGCGCAGCTGCCGCTGCCGGTGCTGAAACCCCGTCTCCTCCGCGTCGTACAGGGGGCGCAATCACCAAGCGCTCGCTGGGCGCACCTGCTGCCGCACGTCCCAGCAAGCGCGGTCTTCAAGCCGCGCTTCCCGGCAGCCACGGCGCTGGCTCCAGCCCGCCCGCGGTCATGGACGGGCCTTGTGACCTGCTTGACGCCGGCGGCGTGACTGTCGCCACAGGCTTGGTGGACCTCGGGAGGAGGGTGCTGCACACCCGGGAGGTGCCGCCCCACTTGGCCGTTCTGGAGGTCACCGGGGTGACGAACGCGAGTGTGCCCTATCCCTTTGAGGCGGACTTCCCCGTTGAGCCGCCCGGGGCGGGGCACAGGTTGATGGGCGACACGACCGCGCACTTCATTGTTTGGCCCCTTTGTAACTTGCTTTCCGTGTAGTTCTCTTCCGATGCCCTGTGTGTGCTTCCCCATTCGTTGTGGTGCACAGACGACGTACAGAGCGACCTGCCTCTCTTTTTCTTCGTGCCTTTCGCGCGTCACTTTCCAGGTGGTCTGTTTCTTTGGCATATGTACTTCATGTGCTCGATATCGCATTTAAAGCACACTTTGTCCGATTTGTTCTCTAGTTTTGATGCCGTCTGACGCGAATCATTATTGCGCGCTTTACTCACAAATCTTCGTCTGCTACCTCCACCGCCGTTGAGGGGGCTATAGGACGGTGTGTGCGTCAAGGGAAGCTGTTAACAGGGATATGGTCCGAGAACGTTTCTGAATATTCAGTTGTAGAGAAGAGGGGGGGAGGAACGAGGCCGTCATGCGATGCACAGCCTACAAGTACCAGTGTGGTTACTGCAATGTCAATGGCACTACGGCAGTGATCACGTACCAACAAGGTCCTCCATCTTAGTCTTGTACCATTGCATGTCAGTGCGCGCTCTTCTGCTTTCCCTTTGCTTTCGCTCTACCTGAAAAAAGAGAGGCTCTGCCGGTCTCAACCTTCTCGCCACCCAGCTGCCATCGGCACCCACCGCCCGTCGCGACGCAGGGCCATCCCGTATTCCACCTGGCACCCTCCCCTCCCCCAGGCCTCTAATCCCTGCCCTACGGCCGTCTCTGCACAGGTGGCACGCTAACGAGTGGATGCTCTTTCACACCGTGCGGGCAGGGGCACGCTATTTTGGCTGTATGGTAGCGAGGGGGCGCGAGCGCGCGTAGTAATGCCAAGTGGCGGCGACATACATCACTGTCCTGGGGGGCCAGATACAATGGCACGTTGGCCTTGCACGGAATCTCGCGCGCGCGGGTCTGTGAACGGCCTGCCTGCCACGCGGCCTCATGTCGACTAGGGGCCCACGCGTAGGATCTTCAGTGTGTATGGCACGTGCGTGACCGTTAGATCCGCCGTGCTTGTGGGTGGTTTGTGGTGGACGGCCAGCTGGGTGGCGGCGTTTTCGAGCAGATCCTAGTATCTGATTGGATGCGCTACTCAACCGTCGCGTCGATTCGTCTAATGCAGCCCGTGTGCATTTTCACTCCCCTGACTCGGTAGCCAGCGTCCATTTGGCCTCTTCAGCCTGCCCATGCGGTCTTTTGACAATGCCTCCAAGAGGCAGCATCGTATGGGCTCCCCGGCCCTTTCCAAGTGATACTCCCAGCCCTTGGCTGGTATGGGCGCAACGACGCGCTGGACATCTTCTTGAGGAAAATGCCACTCCCATGTGCTCCCTGTTCCCGCCCCATAAGCATACTTAGAGCAGTGCACCAGGAACCGCCGTCTCTCCTATCAATGAAACCACACAGATGGACCGCTTCTGTCGACTGTGCGTCTCTGCGCAAGCAGGTATTGTATGCTTCGTCTGCGTCGAGCCATCGTGGGGACACGACTGCCGCCCCCGTTCAGGCACACCCCCAGGCAACACCAGCAGCGCGTACAACAGCTGCATACGGCTTGATTGTGCACGCGGACCCACATCACTATCGCTTTCATGTCTGCTGCGCTCTGGTTCAAGAAGTACCAGAAAGACTATATGTCAAGGTGCGGCAGAGCGCATCATTGACATGGCGTCACTTCAGTTTCAGGCGCCAGAGTGTGCTCGCACGGTATTGGTACCTATTGTGCATGCCGACCCGCATAACCGTTACTTTCATGTCTGCTGCGCTCTGGTGCTACAAGTGTCAGGAAGAACATATGCCAAGGTTCGGCAGAGAGCATTCTTAACATCGTGTCACTTCAGTCTCAGACGCCAGCGCGTGCTCACACGCTACTGATACCGGCTGTCCGGTTCACCTGCACAGGCCCACATGATCGATCCACTGCTAGTCTCTGGTTGTTTTGGCTGCACTCTTATGTGACCTGGTGTGACCCTGGTGAGATAGAACGACGATTTGCTTGTGATTCCGCACCACGGTTGCACTGGTACGTGCCAAGGGTGATTCAGAAGTGGTGGTATGAGTGCTCATGAGTGGTCTGGCTGCATCGTGCGGCTGTTGGCTACGCCCTGTCATACAAGTCAGTCACTGCCTGCTGACGGAAAAGCCATAGGTTTCAGGTCGGAGTAGACCTCAGCATGCATGTACTAGACCTTCGTAGAACACCACTTCCAAACCATCGCAGCTGCCCCTTTGCCCTCTGGGCTCGTCTGCAACGCGCTGTACCACGTGACGCTGCGCCACTGCGACTGTGGCGCCTGCTTGACATCACATTGGCAGCGGAGGTTGCGGCCGCGGCTGTCGATGCCACTATTCCACGAAGAAAACGGGCTAGTTAGGGTCAGCCCAAGCTCCTGTCACAACCCTAGTATGTCTTGTCCTGTATTTGAATCAAAGATCGCGACATAGTTTGTGCCTCTCCATGACAGATGTCCCCACTCAGTGCGGACTTACAAGCGAGAAGCATCGTGCATTCCGCTTGACCGAGGCTGTTCTTGTGTGGCTCAGCCCGGTCAATCTCCCGCCCATGACCCGGTCCGTCACTGTCACGCCCTCCCTCTTCGCAGCGTCCACCACCACTCCACGTCAACGGGTCTGTCAGCATCCGTCTGCTTCACCTTCTCCCCTGCTCGTCCTTCTCGTCGACGCCTCCCGGGTTTGGCCGACCTACGATTGCCGGGGAGCTTCAGGTTGCCCCTAGGCACCACCTTCTTTTTCCTCGCTCCCTTTTCCCCCCATGTTTTCCGGGTCGCCACTCGGCCACACCCCCCTTTTCTCGCTCCTTGATCCCCCACATTCCCCCGAGCGCCACCATTTCCCGTGGCAGCGTGCTCTGCCGCGCCAACGATGGAGTCGGCTGGGAGCGCTCAGGGGGACCAAGACTCGGAGCCCGAGCACCGGCTCGCCAGCCGCCTGCTGCAGCTGCGTGTCGTCAAGGTTCAGCTGACCGCTCCGGTTGTCGTACCGTCGGAGCTACGAGCCGCGCTGGCGGCGCGCTCTACTGCGCCTGTGGAGCCGAGCGCCAGCACGCGCTCCGCCCGACAACGGGTGCGCGCGCGTGCGCGTCGGGCGGTCACTGGTGGTGGTGGTGGACATGCTCCCGGCGGTGGCGGCCGCCGGGCCAAGCGGCGCCGAGTCCCCGGCGTCCGCGACGCCCCTGAGGACGTGTCTGACTCCTCCCTTCCCCCTGCGGTGGATGAAGACATCCACGAGATGGACTCGGGCGGCTCTACGGGCTCGGACGCAGAGCCGGAGGACGAGGGAGCGCGCGCGGCGGAGCTCATCGCCTACTACAAGAGGCGGATCACCCCCATCCTTGCGTCGTCCATCGACGCAGACATGCCCACGGACGTCAGCGAGGGAACGCTGTTCCGCGTCGCCAGCGTCGCGGGCGGGGCGGCGGTCGTGCTGTCGGAGGGAGAAAGGGCCTACGCCGTGTGGGCGTGTGTCGATGACGGGGCGGTGGTCTACCTCTGTACGTGTGGGGGCAAGGGCGGCGCCGAGGCGGTGCAGTTGCGCTCGTGGCTTGGCTTTTCGTCATCCTGCTGCCATGCGCGCGGCCTCAAGGCGTCGTACGAAGAATTGGCGCACGCCGACGGCTTGGAGAACGACAAGACACTGATGGAGCGCTACCCGGTGCTGGAAAGCGCGTCCACGCAGCCAGCGGATGAGTGTCAGGTGTTCTTCGCGACCAAGACGTCCAAAAAGAAGGGCATCTTTGCCGTTTACTTTCAGTCTACATGGACGACCGTCATCATCCGCAACAAGCTGAACAAGAAGCGCTCCAAAAAGCGCGTGCAGCGGCGGCCGGCGTGCACCCTCATCAGCTGCGCCAAGGACCACTGGACGTGCCCACACGCGTCGTCGGTCGCGTCGTGGTGCGATGAGTTGCGACAAGCCATGGCCGCCGCCATCGAGCTGGGCGGCTCGATACACGACCCGTTCAAGGACGTCCTGCTCCCGACTGTCCCGTCCGTGCCCGACGCCCCTCAGACGGCGGCCGCACAAGCTGCTGCATGGGCGGCGTTCTCCGACGAGACTCGCGGCCGGTGCTCGCGCAACATGTTGCCTTGCACGGGGGAGGTGGATGACTGCAACCTCTTCGACCAACTGGCCGACACCGGGCGCGCCGATGGCTACCCTGCCAGTTTTCCAAGCGCCCTCTGCGAGGAGGCTTGCTTTTCCTGCGGCGGAAAGTACAACGGCCAAGGCATCAAGAACACTGGCGGCACCCTTCACACGCTACGCGGGCGCATTGCGGTAACGCTACGGCGGTGGACCTGCTCGTGCGGCGAGCCTGTGCCGTACGACGGTGCCCACGACGGCCTATTTGCGTCGAGCGATGAGACTGTCTTCACGCGCACCTACCTGGACGTGGTCACCCAGATGGACTTTTCGGGGCACGGCACTTTGTCGTCGGCCGCCTCGGTGCTCTGCTTCTTGCTCGAGTCGACCAAGTCGCTGTCGGGCGCCTCGTCTAGTCTGGCGCGGCAGACGATCATCATCGCCGTGCACCGGTACGCGCGCACGCTGATCGTGCCGGCGTCGCTGTATCGGTGCGACAAGTGCAAGAGGGCGGGCGACCGCCCGTACGTGGCCGTCATTGCAGACGGGCAGGTGTTGTCAATTCTCCGCAACCAGTCCCAGCCCCTCGTTCGCCTGACTGAGGACGTGATTGGCGTCCCGTTGGACGCTGGCCTTGGTGCGTGCTTGTCGTCGGCGGCGATGCGCGGCGCCGTCCGCCAGCGTATGACGGCCGACAAGCAGGTCGTCACGCGCCTCAACAAGGAGGACCACGCGGCACTGATGCGGCTTTCCACCCACCTTGGGCCAACGCCGGCGCCCCATGTGGACGGGCCGATCATTTCTCGGCCAGAGAACCTGTCTTGGGCGGCAGCCTTTGTCTTCTTTTCGTTTTACTCTAACGAGTTGTCGGCCGTGAACCCGGTCGTGGAGGAGGCGGCGGCAGCCAACTCGGGCGCCGGCGACGATGACGACGACGATCTCGCCAGTGTGCAAGGCGCCGGCGCCGGAGATGGCCCCGCGGATGTCGGCAACGCGGTCGGCGGTGCTGAGGGTGTCGAGGAGGCACCTGCACAAGGCCCCTATTACGTCAGCAAGCAGGTGGAGGGAGCCGTGGGCGTCGGGCTGAGTGCGACTGTTGAGCGGGAGCGGTGGCGGATCGTGCGGCGGTTCTTGCTGACCTTCTTGGGTCACCCCGTGATCGGGGCATTTTCCGGCCTGCCGCGCAGACGCATCAAGCGCCTGGCCCACAAGCTCATCATGGGCTCCCCTGTCGACGAGTGGAAGCGGTACGCTACCGCGGTGGAGGCGGTCGGCATCGTGTGGCCCTTTTTGCGGCTTGTCGGCACGGCCGACGATGTCGACCCGCTCATGACGCGGGCTATCGGCGAGCTGCTGCTCTTCACCTGCTCGGTGGACGGCTACTGGGAGACGCACTGGCGCGGGCAGGCGTCTCCAGCTTCTTTGGCCTTTGAAGAGAGTTGGCGCGACGCGCCACCTGCCAAGTACGCGAGTTGGGCGGAGTCGCGGACGGCGCCGACCCCCTCTTCCTCCCCGCTGGCGTGCTCCCAGTTCTCCATGGCGCGCGGTAAGGCGCAGGCGCTCGAGGTGTTGAGCGGTCACGTCTGGCCGGACCTGGAGCCGGTCCGCCCCTTTATCACCGACAGCAAGGCGCAAGCGGTCAATGATGCGCGCGCTGTGAAGGCCAAGGCCGGGCGGGAGGCGCTGGCGGAGATGATGGACAAAGAGCTCGGGTCGGACGACTGCCGGCACGCCTTCATCGCGTCGCAGACGTTTATGCCTGGCGTGGAGAACTTCCTGTGCCCTTGTGGCATGCTAGTCGGGTACGACTTTCTCGACCGTGCTGAGAGCCCGGCTCACGTGCTCGCGTCGCTGATGCAGCGCTTTCCTCTACTGCCGTCGGTGGTCTACTTCGACACGGCGTGCCAAATGGCACGCAATGCGTCGAGGCGGGTGCCTTGGTTGGTGAACAAGTCTGCCATGGCCGCGAGCATCGACCGCGCCCACCGCCTGCAAAAGCAGCACGGCTGCTCCCCGGTTCACGATGCGGACGCGTACCCGGGGCGCTCTGTGCGCCGCCGCACGGCGTGCGCGGAGAGCAGGCACTCGATCAACAAGGCCTTCAAAACTCATCTCGTTCATCTCCGACAAGATCATTTTATTGTGCAGCTGCGGCTTCTCGGCGCTTTGGTCAACCTGCGCGTCAAGATGCGCCACGAGTTGGGCAGGGAGACCAACCACCGGCGCGTGTGCGACTTCTTCTTCGCGCACGTACAACACTACTGTGACCGCCGGAGCTGTACGTGCGTCCACGGTCGAGCCCAAGAAGAAGCCGACTCGACCGGCACCAATGTCGCCCCCCACAACGTCTTACCCGCAAGCGCCCCGCGCGCGGACGAGGCGCCTGTCCCCGACCCCGACTACATCGCCCAGGAGATGTACACGTGCGTCCACAGCTCGGTCGTCGCCGCCGTGGGGCCGGCTGTCCAAGAAGCCGTTGCCAACGCCGTTGATGACGCTGCTGCTCATGCCGCATCATACGTCGGCGTGCAGCTCGGTGCCGCTGGCGGCAAAGCAGCTGTACAAGTGGCATTTGATGCTGCCCGCGACGCCGGTCGTCAGCACGCGGGTGATGCCGTCTGCAATGCGGCCGCACATGCAGCGGGGCGGTCGGCGGCTTACGCTCCAGTGCAAGCGACCATCTCGGGCGCTGTGGAGGTGGCCGTCAAGATGGCGGTGGCGGACGCCAGCCGTGCAAGCTCCGCCGCCCCGACGGCCGTGTCAACTTTGGCGGCCGGGGAAGCTGCCGGACACGCTGCCGCTGCAGCGGCTGTTCAAGCGGCCGGACTCGCCCAACCGCCTGCCGCAGTGGCCACCGCTGCACAAGACGTCCACGACGGCTCGGGCCCATCGATGGGCCAAGGCGCCCTACGTGTGGCTCTACGCGCTGCACTTCTTTCTGCCGGCGTTGTTGTCAAGCTTGAAGATTCTCCCTTCACCCCCGTCGATGGCCGAGGTGCGGGTGCGGGAGAGGCTGGTGTGGAGGGCATGGGAGGAGATGTGGATGATTACCATGATGTTAATGTGGATGAGGATGCTCCGCCGCCTGGGGCGGTTCTTCACGATTCTTCCTCAGACGGATATTCTTCGTACTCTGCCGCTTCTAATGACTCTTCGAACGGACAAAATGAATGAAGATGTTGTTTATTGTTCTCTTATGTGTTCTTGCATATCGTCCCTGTGCACGCCATCGACTAGTCGGAGAAAAAGGGCCCCCATTTCCACCCCTGCGGTCGACTCCACCTTGGCAAAAGTACGCAACGTACCTGAACGGAGTATGTCTCTATCATGCAGGTGACGGCCCATCAATCGATACAAAGAAGAACGCAAACGAGGCCCACCGCCTGTTCATAGAGCTACCAATGCGCACGGCAGGATCAGACAAGCAGGGCCTACACGAAAGCAGGGAGACAGGGAGCGGACAGACTAATGCATGTAGAACGGGCAGCAATGCTGCCAACGACGTGACCACCCCGCAGAGCGCCATGTGACACGCGCGCTCGCCGTGCAACGTCGTATGTTGAGATGAGTGTGGCTCCCGAGGACGGGGGCCGGCGGCGTGGCCGTGGTGGCGGAAGCGCCGGCGCGGCGGCTGCAGCGGCGGAGGCGACGGGGGCGGTGGGGTAACCGGGGCGGCCGGGGCGGCGGGGTGGCACGGGCCGTGGGGGCCACAGGGGCGGCGGGGCGGCGAGGGCGGCGGGGTGGCGGTGGCAGCGGGAGCGGCGGGAAGGAGGGGGTGACGGCGACGGCAGCGGCGGCGGCGGCGTCGGCAGCAGCGGCGGAAGCTGCGGCGGCAGAGGCGGCGGCAGCGAGGCCGTGGCGGCTAAGGTGGCGGGGGTAGCGGGAGCGACGGGGAAGATGGGGCGACGGCGGCGGCAGCGGCGGCGGCGGCGGCGGCAGCAGCGGCGGCAGCGGCGGCAGCAGCGGCGGCAGCAGCGGCGGCGGCAGCGGGGCCGGGGCG
>Ga0209093_1001933_pt1 | contig 11744 bp, 7 predicted proteins | sample SidtaG_4_FD_187450 | JGI IMG/M metagenome (GOLD analysis project Ga0209093, IMG submission 187450) | Marine algal microbial communities from Sidmouth, United Kingdom - Sidmouth_Male1 metaG (SPAdes) (version 2) | ecosystem: Host-associated > Algae > Red algae > Unclassified | place: Sidmouth...
GGGGGGGGGGGGGGGGAGGGGGGGGGGGGGGGGGGGGGGGGATGCGGCGAGAGTGTGCGGCTGAAGGGTGCTGCTGATGCGCGGGACCTGAGCGGAGGCACCTGTCAATTGCACACAAATTCGACTGGACGCGCCACGTTGCATAGAATAAGTGTACACGTTCCTTCCCACAAGAGAGGCGAGGTCGTCGGCAGCAACCCCCTCCACCCGAGAAATGGGATCGCAATCGTGGGATGGTGCGCCTCTGACAGTTGACGTGTCATACGTGGCGCTCCGAGTGCCCACAAAGCTCCCCACAAACCAGTTCCAAAGTCTCTATTGTACGACTTTTTCCATCCATGGGGTGCTGTCTGGCAGCCAAAAACAAGCGGGAAACGGTGATGAAACGGTCGCGCTGTCCCGCCATGTAATTTGGAGGACTGTGAGGATGATGCTCGCCATGGATGGGAATTGACCGATCAACATGCGCACGAGCGATAGCCAAAGTTTATGCGATCTGACGATCGCATTTGGCGCACCCAATAGACGTGCTCTGACGTGTTCCGGTTTGCTCGCACTACCGTGACCGTGTCCGGACAAAGTGGACCCAAAAAGAACAAAAAATCAAACAAGAGAACATCACACCCTGCAGTCTCGCTGGAAGTAAAATACGGAGGAAAAAGCAAGCAAGCAAAGGCTATGGATGCAGCAGAAGAAACGCATCTGGTGCATACAAAACGAAAGCAGCCAAAAAGTACATGGTGGTCACCCCCAACAGCGCACGAGGAGCGCATCCAATCAGCAAGAGCAAAAGTCAACATCAACAGTGACCAACGACAATGGGCATTGACCAGGAAGATGCGCCGTGGCTCTGCTAATCACCTTCCCCATTGGTAACCACCGTCATGACGTCCGCCCCGACGACGCCGCCTCATACGATTGGGAAGGTGACCGAGGCGGCGCCTCACCGAGGGAGCCTTGCGATGCCAACAGCAGCACGTCAATACCGTCGAGAGGCCGAGAAGTAGGAAAGAAGGACCGCCGCGTCTGTACTAAAGGACGTTGAGGCGGAGGCGGCGGCGGCGGCAGAGGTGATGGCGACGGCAGCGCTTGCACGGGCGGCGTCGGTGCGGGCACGGGCTGTAACGGCGTGGGCACCCCCGTCGGCGGCAGCCGGCCCCACCCCCCCGGCGGGGGTGCGACCACCCCCGTTGCGCCGAGCCGCGCGAGTGTCTCCCCCCGCGACGGCCGCGTGTTGAGTGCCCCCGGCGACGGCACGCCGGCTGCTGACGCCGACCCCAGCGTGCGGCGACCGCTGCCGCCGCTCCTGGCAGGGGCCGGTGCCGACGACCCCGCCGACGCCGACGTCGGGCCCGTCGGAGGCGGCGGCGGTGGCGGCAGTGTGCGCGCCACTTCTGCTGTCGGGGGGCCCATGAGCCGCCGCAAGCGAGCCTCCATCGCACTGCCGGGGCGGATGCACGGCGCGGGCGCGGGCGCGGCGGGGGCGGCTGCCGACGACACGCCAGCGCCGCTGCAGCCCGGTTGGCGACGGGGAGCGCCAGGCACCGGCGCTAGCAGGAGTGACACAGCGTCCACAGCAGGGGCGGGTGCGGGCAGCGTGCCCGACGCATTGCCGTCGCCGTCTCCTTCCGATGCCGCAGCCGCTGGAGACAAAGCCGCAGCGGCGGTCGCGGCAGCGGCGGCTGCTGCAGCGGCCAGCGCCGCCGCCCGTGCCGAGGCGCCGCCCGGCCGGCGAGCCACCCCCCCTGGCCACCCCGCCACCACCCCATTTCCGCTCCGCCCGGCACCAGCGTCGGCTGTTCGTCCCGCCAGCGCACCCGTCGTCCGCGGCAGTGCAACGCCAGCGACGCTCGGCCTGGGTCGCCGTCGCCGCACCGCGCGCCGGGCAGAAGGGGGTGCGGTTGTCCCGCGGCGGTCTGCCACGGGCAGCGGCACCCCCGTAGCGACCGCGCCGGCCGCTACACCGCCACCGGCAGACCGCCCACCACTCACGGAAAGGGGCATGCGGCCGCGCCGTCGGCGGCCACTGACACTCCCAAGGTTGCCTGCCGTCGAGCCCATCACCACCGCCCGTACCCGTTCCATTGCACCGGCTGGCGAATACAAGGGTGGTGCGACTCCAAGCGCTGCGGAAGGTTGGGGAAGGGGCATGGATGCGAGTAGAGCAGGCGGACGCCCCCGACGCCGCGGCGACACTGCCCCACCGTCAGCCACAGGCGGCACCCCAGAGCTGCTGCTACTACCGCTACCACTGCTACTGCCGTCAGCGCCGGCGGTGGACGCCAGCACCGGCGCCTTACCGGAAAATGGCCGGGGCTTTAGCGGCGGCAGTCGGTGGTGCGACAAGTCCGACAGTGGTGGGACGGTCGACATGTGGTGTTGGTGGTGGGTCATTGCGGCAAAGACCGGAAGAGGGAGGGGGAAGCGCCAGAAGAGAAATGACCAAGCCAACCACGAGGAAGGAAGGTGCGTTGACCACCGTCGGCGCGCCACCCCAACGCCAAGCAGGGTGCACGGTTCGCTACGCCAGCGCGCAGTGACCGCAGCGTCGATCCGCCACCAAGTCACTTTGGCCGATCGCGCACAACCCGACCCCACCGCAGCGTCGTGGTAAGGGCGGCCTCGTCGCGCCCACACTCGCAGAAAACGGCGAGCGACGCCGACAACGGCAGCGGTGGTGTGGTTAACCGATGGAAGTGCGCGGGCCAACCGTACGGTCCGCTGCTTGAAAGCGGGCTACGCCACGCGTGGGAGGCCTCTCACCCCCCCCCCCCCCCGGGCTCCTCACTGCACCGTTCACTAGTCGCACCGTGGGCCACAAGCCTACACGACTGCCACCACCACCCACTGCCCCGCACCCGCGTGCAGCAGCGCACGAAGGCCGACGCCCCGTATACACGGCACACACGGCCTCCCCTGCAGCGGTGGCCACACCCCCGCCCGAGTGGTCCCCCGCAGCCACGCCCGCTCTCCAACCGCCGCCCCCTCGCAGCTCTTCCTGTAGCGCCCGCACGCCCGTTATCCCACCGCACGTGGCAGGAGACGAGCTCAGTGTGTGCAGCACCGGCAAGCCCACTCACAAAAGTCCCTCCGCGCGGAGACGGGACGGCGGGGGTGTTTGCTGGTATGGCGGCACGCACTCCCCCTCTCACGCCACCGTTGACCGCTGCAGCCGCTGTCACCCGCAGAGCCCGTGGCGCCACCGCCGGACGGCTTGCCGTTGCGGGTGCTCGTGCACAATGTCGATGCGGGTGCCGTCGCAGAGTCCGCCGACAGGTGTCTTGACGCCGCCGCCGAGTGGAGCGGCGCGTGGCGGTGGGTGGCGGGCAGGTGTCGCCGACGCGCGGGGAGGCGGCGTGACAGGGCTCCTTGCCGCCGTGTGGGCGCCGGGATGCACGGGCGTTCGCCGAGAGGCGGCGGCCGGCGGCGTGCTCGCTGGCGGCATGACACGGGCCAGTTGCGCCCGCATGGGGGGGTTGTGCTGGCCCGCCACACAAATCAAACAGCCCCCCACTTCTTTTCGCCGGAGAGGACGTCCCCGGCTCTTTATTGGTGGGCAGGCCACTTCCTTCCGCATCCCTTGACAGTGGCACAGGCGACCCGAAACGGCGTTGCTGAGCACCACCATCACTCAAAATGGACTAGTGGCCCGCAACCGCTACCTGCCGAGAATCGTTGTATAGCGTCACAAATTGGGGGCCTTTCGCAGGGTGCGCAAAGCCACTGAGATTGCGCGGTGGCGGTCGGAACCGGGCCATCGACTTCCTGAGCTGGAGGCAGCAAAACGGCTAACTACAGTGGAAAGGAAGATCGTGTTCCCCTTCCACGTGAGACAGGTGGCACCCACCTATGGTCTAATTTCTCGTAAGTGTGTAGTTGTGTATTGACTCGTTCGCCTGGGCCTGGCAGCTGTTCCGCCTGCAGGCGCACGACAATGCCAGCGCTGGTGCCGGTGCCGGTGCCGGTGCTACCAGTGCATTGGGTTGGATCTTAGCTCCGCCATACGCTCGTTTGCCAGCGGCGGCCTATCTCGAACGCTGGGCGACTCGGGCACCTTTACTTTCTCCGGATTGCTCTTCTTCCTACTCGACTTTGGCTTGCTTCTCTTGCAGGCCAGGCCGCCTGAGTCGGTACTGCTGTGGCCTTCTTCGACACGGCATCTTTGGTAGCCGTACCAGCCGCATAGTTTTCTCCCTGTCTGACGTCACCATGAGGTCACAAACACCCGCCAACTCCCTATTTCGTCTGCTCCGCAATCGCCCACTGTCCTTGATCGCCGCCGCGCTGCTGCTGCTGCTGCGGTGTCTCCCCACCGTGGACGCCATTTTTGAGCCATCTCTGCTGTACGACGACTTGGCGCCCACCCTACGCGGCGACACCCCTACGGTACTGATTTTGCTCGCGCCATGGTGCGCGGCCTGCCGGTCGGCGGCGCCGGTCGTCGCTGCCCTCGGCGCCGCCGCGTCTGCCGACGGTGCGTCGCTCACCGTCGGCGTCGTTGACACGGATGAGGAGCCAGGGGTGGCCCCCAAGTTTGGGGTCACGGCCTTCCCGACCATCCTGTTCTTCCCCTCTGCGTACGTGCTGCCCCGCGGCAAGTCCAACGCCCCCCCGCCCGTGACGTACGCGCCGCGGGAGGGCGACCCGTCGCCGCGGCCGCCGCCGCCGTCGTGGCCCGTGGCGTTTGGGGACCACCGGCAGGCGCCGCTGGTCGCCGCCTGGGCCAACGCACACGCGGGGTCGACGGTGTGGACCGTGGTCGGCGGGCCGGCGTACGACGCGTGGCTGGTGTCGGTCGGCGGGGTGCTGCCGCCGACGCCGGCGGCGCAGCCGGTCGCGAGGGACGGCGGCAACGCGGAGGCTCGCGTCAAGCCGGACGCGCCAGTGTATTTCGACAAGGAGGGCGGGGCGGAGGTCAAGATGGAGCTCGACCCCGTGGCGCCCGCCGCCTGGTCGGCGACCACCTTTTGGCCGTCCGTTGCAGGCCACACCCAGGCGCTCGCCCTGTGGGGCGCCGCCGCGGAAGGCTCCATTCCCGCCGGCATGGCCTCGGCGCTCATGGGTGGGGCGGATGGACCCAGCGACGGCTGGGTTGTCGGCCTGCTTGTCGCCCCGCCGGGCGTCGGCGAGCCCGCCGGCGGCGCCGCCGTCGTCGATGTGTCTGGTGGTGGCACCGTCGACGGAAATAGTGTGTGGGGCGCTGCGGACGTGCAGCACTGTGGCGGATGGGGATTTGCAGAGCTCTTTGAATGCGTCAACAAGTGGGCCGTGCACCGCGCAACCGTGGCGGCAGCAGCGACCGAGGGGGGTGTTGGCGCCGACGTCGGGGGGGGAGGAGGGGAGTGGCTTGAAGATGGGGCAGACGGGGGGGGCGGCAAGCCCATGGAGGAGGCGAACGCGTTTTCCGCAGCGGTTGCCGAAGCGCCGCGGGGCGGCAGCGGGGAGTTGAAAGAGGAGCTCTGAGTGCGGCCGCGACGGGCGTCCCGCACGTGCCCAACCCACTCTCTCTTCTGAACCTTGTCTCGCGTTGGGGGTTTGTTGGTTCAGAGAGGGCTCGTCAGTCCAGCCGGTTGGGCTCCCGTACGGTTGCACAAGACGAGGCCTGCACCTGGGCCAACCGAGGTGCCTCCAACCCGCCAACGTGCCGAGCCTGGCGCACTCGCCGGTCGGAGCGCCCTTTGAAGGGCTGGCCAAGTCCAACTGTTGCGCCTACTACAACGTGCCTCTGGCCAAGCGCGGCGTCGAGCTCTTCGCCACCTCCTCGGCTTACAACTTTGCCGCGCTCTTCCACTTGAACATCCTCCTTCCGAGCGGCCGGGCCTTCATCTACGAGACGGGCATTGGGCCCATGTCGACATGGTCGCCCGACGCGGAGATGTTCAAGATGGCCTACCCGACCGACGCCGCCATTGACATTGTCTTTCGCTGTGGGACAGGGATGGCCTACCGCCCTGTTAAGGAGTACCGCGGCGAGCCGGCGGGCGACGGGGAGCGGGAGCTCGAGTCGTACCGGCGTGAGATTTTCGCGCGAAACGCCCATGTCAACCTCGAGCGCCTGTACCGGCGTGTTCGGATTCTGAAAGCCAGCCAATCAGAAGCTGTCCTGCAGTTGACCTGTTCGCTGCCAAAGAGGACAAATTGGGACAGCAGCAATACTCCAGTGAGACGGAAATGCGCGCATGTGAGACGGAAATGCGCTCGTGTGAGACGAAAATGCGCTCGTCTGAGACGGAAATGCACTCGTCTGAGACGGAAATGCGCGCATGTGAGACGAAAATGCGCTCGTGTGAGACGGAAATGCCCATGTGAGACGGAAATGCGCTCGTGTGGGATGCGGCAAAAGCCCTGAAATTGCTGTCCGTACTGTCCAGTACAACAGTTGAACGCTTGCCTCAGATCGCATCTGGGGCAGATGCTGATACTCATCAGGTGATCTTGGCCGCTCGTGCCGCCACCCTCGAGGTCAGAAGATTAGTATCTCCGCCCCAACATCCAATGGGATTGCATGTCGTTCGCGGTAGCCGTCCAGCACGTCTGGTTGGCCGCCGCCGCTTCCACTCGAATGGACCACCACACAGAGGGGTTCCAGCCCTGCCCGACACCCTCCTCAGTCCCACGGCAAACGTCCCCCCTCCCGCACCTCGCCTACGGCGCCACCCGTTGCGCTCTAACAAGCAGGTGCAGCACGACCGAGAAAGCTTTGTCCGACCGGCCAGTCAGCACCGCCTTTAAACGCGGTGCTGTCTGGCCGGTCGGACAGGCGACGCGGGTTTGGAGAGATGCGAGCCACGTGCGGCGCACGCCCACGTCCCGCTGCGGGCGGACGCCAGCGCAGAGCGCCGTCGTTGCTTTGCGTTCAACGCAGGCTACCAGTCCCTCGGGCCCCAGCTTTTGATCCTCGCACAGCACGCCGTGGGCTGTATCGAGCGTTGTCGTGGCTTCCATCCCTCGGCCGTCCCCCGCACGACTCGTTCGCCGCCACGGAGCAGCCCTCTTCCCCTCGGACGAGTACCCCACCGACCTCGCGTCGTTATCATCTTGGTTTGACCCCCTGGCCCCCCGCGACCGACCCGACCATGGCGTTCGTCGCCACCCCTGCCCTGCTGGCAACGCGGCGGCGGTCCCCGCTCCGCCGCCCACGGGTCTGTGGCACGGCGAGCGGCGGCGGCGGCGGCGGTGGCGGCGGCGGCGGCGGCGGCGGCGGCGGCGGCGGTCTCCCCCGCACCGCTTGGGTGGCCGCCCCCGCGACCGCCGCCACCGCCGCACGCGTGGCGGCACGGTCGAGCCCCGCGGACGTCAGGGACGCGCGACTGGCGGCAGCGGCGGCGGCGGCACCGGTGCCCGCTCTGGACACGGTCGATGAGGCGGCCCTGCGGGCGGCCGACATCCAAGAGGCGCTGGCAGACTTGGCGGACCTCCGCCGTCGAGTGGTAGCGGGTGAGGGGCGGCTCGGGAGCGCAACGACGGTACGTTTGTGAACATTACTGAGACAGGCGGGTGTGGCTGAAGAGGAGTGGCTCTCACTCCTTGCCACCAACAAGACCTAATGTGTGTTGCATGCGCAAGGAGACCAGCATTAGATGCTAAGTTGTCCTTTTCTCTGCCTTGTATGTTCTTCTTGACGCGTCTTCTTGGTCTGACTGTGGGTTGGGCTGCTTTGTAGGAGGCCGGTGCTGCTCGCCGTCTGCGCGCTATGGACGTTGTCAAGGCATCGCTCGAGGCGGAGCTCGTGTCCTTGGAGTTTGACCGCTGAGCGTGGTGCTGCCGGCGCTGTCTGTTGGCGCCCGGGGCTCAGTGCACATCTCGTCGCCTGCGTTGTCATGGAGTCTTTGAATTCAATAACCCACTCCGTCCTCGTGTACAGAGTGACAGTGTGAACATATGCAACAGTTTTTTCCTCCACTAGTCGACCGCGTTCTGAGGCTGCAACGACCTCCGCCCATTCCACTGGTCTGCGTGCATACGGTTGTGCTCTATGTCCACATACCGCAGCCCTATCCGAACCGCGCACCGCAGCGACAATCACAGGCAAGCGCTGCGCACCACACCCAGCGGAGGACACCATAGTTACAGTCAGAAGCACCAAGTCCTCGGGGCATAGGTCAACTCCTACCCGTCAAGCGTCTTCCACATACCACCCCCATCCGACCCCGCCCTCAGTCGGCCGACGGCGACGTCACCTCCATCGAGTCATCAAACTGGAGGGTCCCGTCAAGGAGCGCAACCAGCCGCCACACCACCTCATTTGCGGTCGGCCGCTGCGAGGGGTCCGCTGCCCAACACCGTTCGATCAGCGCCAGGTACTCGCGGTTCATCGTCGTCGGCAGGATGCCGTCCGGGCCCTTGCTGTTCAAGGTACTTCGGTCGTCGCACGAAGACGCCACGTTGGGGGCGGTGGCCTTGTCCGCGGAGCCGCAACTGGGCGCCGAGGGGGCGCCCGGCGCGCCGTTGTCAGGTGGCGGCGCGACCGCCGATACAATAGTGTCCACCGGTGCGGCCTCCGCGACGTCCACCACTGCTGCCGTCTGATCGGCTCTCACCGACGGGATTGACGTCATGCCGTCCGACGCGTCCAAAGACTTCACAGAGTCGGGCGTGTCGCCAAACACCGGCCCTGCCGAAGAGGAGTGAGACAACTTGGCGCTGCCAATAACGGCGCTCGATGACAATCCCAACGGGGAGGGAAGAGAGAGGAAGTCTTGGGAGGTCTTCTGTCGCGACCGTGGCGCCTGCCGATGGCGCGCAGAGAAGGACAGGGGCCGCCCAGAGGCGTCGAGCAGGTCGGGCGTGCCGCCAAAGGAAAGCATCCGCCGCGCAAAGAGGTTGCCTTCGGGCCCGCCACGAGATGGAGCCATGGCCGCAACACTGGACGATCCCACCCCCCGGCCAGTTGTGGACGCCGTCGTCGCCCGCCGCAGCTTATCGATCGAGCCGCGCGTCCTATTGATGGGGGCAAGACCACCGCCTTCGCGGGATGCAGCGACCTTGGCATCCAAGAAGCCACTCGGTGCAACCGACGGGGAGGGCCACTCGAGGGGCAGCCCACCCGGCACCACGAGCGGCCCGCACACGCCCGTGCTGTGCCTGCGCGCTGGGCCCGGTTGGATCAACTCGGCAGATGGCGACGAGGAGGTCGTCAGCTTACGCGACGCAAAGGGCTGCAAAGCGGCCATGGGCGCCGTGAGCGACGACAAGATGCTGCCGCTGTTGGTTGGTGATGGATCACCTGCGGCGTCGGCGCGGCTGCTCGGGGAGGCGGGCAGTAGCTTGTCCCCCATGGCGGCGTTGGCGGCCACCGCCGCCGCCGCCGCGCGGGCGGTGAGGCGGCGCATGGGCAAGTCCAAGTAGGGCGCCACGCTCTCCCCCCCAGGCGAGAGGGGCAGCGCCAAGCGGCTCGGGGAGCCGGACCGGCGACCGCGCGGCGGCCCCGGCCGAGCGCTGCGCAACACCGACGGCGCACGCTTCCCCGCCACTAGGGAGTTGACGCTCGTGCCAAAGCCGTTGAGCAGCGTCGTGCCGTTGTTGGCCGCCGTCTTGCGCCACGAGGTGGTCGGGGAGAGGGTGCCTGTGGCTTTCTCCGCAGACCCCGAGCCGCTGACCGTTGGCTTGTCCGCGGGCGTGCGGGGCCCGCCCGACGGCCGCCTGTCCACCGTCGCCGGCGAGTGCCGCAGCTGCGTCGCCATCGTGACGCCGGCGGTGTGGGCTTCGGCGGCGATGGCGGCAATGGACAGCGACGCTGACGTATCGACGGCGGTCCGCTCCTCCGTGTCTGCCAGCCCCGTGTCTGACGACTCCCCCGTCTCGTCAGAGGCGAGCAACGACAGGTCCGGGCGGAGGTTCTCCTTGACGACACCCCAGAGCACCTCCATGACGGAGATGCCTTGGAACGGTAGCTGCCGCGCGGCCAGCTCCCACATGCAGATGCCAAACGAGTAGATGTCGGCCGCCGAGGAGAAGGTGTTGGCCTCCAAAATCTCGGGCGCCGAGTACTGCACCGTCCCCGCAAAGGTGTTGTTTTGGATGTTGTCGACGGTGCGGCTCAGCCCAAAGTCCGCCAACTTGGCGTCCCACCCCGACGAGATGAGGATGTTGGCGGTCTTGAGGTCCAAGTGCAACACGGGCGGGTCTTGACCGTGGAGGTAGGCGAGGCCGCGGGCGGCGCCGAGCGCAAACTTTAGGATCCGGTTGGGCGACAGCCGGGACGTTGGATCGGCCAGCGTTTCCCGGAGGCTACCCCGGCTGCAATACTCCATGACGATCCACAGCTTGGCCGGCTCGTGGACAAAGCCCATGAAGAGGACGACGTTGGGGTGGCGCAAGTTGACAAGCGTCACCGCCTCGTCCTCAATGGTCAACGCCGCGCCGTCGCTGTTGGCATTGTTCACTTGGAACAGCTGCTTGACGGCCACGAGGGTGCCCCGAAAGATGCCCATGTACACCTCCCCAAAGCCGCCCAGCCCCATCTTCTCGCCGAGGGCGATGGACGTGGACTCGATGCGCCACTTGATGAGCTTGCCCGCCTCAGACTTTTCCATGGCCAGCAGCAGCTCCAGCTCCGCCTCGTGGCGTTGGAAGCGCCGCGTGAAGCGCCGCTCCCGTGCAATGACCGCGACGGTAGCCACCCGGCCGAGGCGCAAGAAGCGGCCGAGCGTGAGCACCACCGACTGGTGACAAATGTGGCCGAGCACGACCAGACTCGTCGACGTCATCACCGTCACAAAGTCGGCCACCATGGGGCCGTTTAGGAAGTACCCCTTGCGGCCATACACAAAGACCCGCATGACCACTTCAAACGTGTACAAGCAGGCGAGCGCACCGTCCAGCACCAGGCAAAGGGTGCCAGCGGGGAAGTGGAAGCTCGGGAGGAGTCGCTGAAACGACCACCCCTGCACCAGGTAGACGAGGTCCACAATGAACAAGAGGACGTCGAGGGTGATCACCACGTAGGTGAGCAGCAGCGCCGCGTTGGAGTCGAGCAAGTCCCAAAACAACACCCGCCACCCGGAAAAGGCGACCGCCTCCTCCTCGTCCTCCTCCACGCTTAGCGCCGCAAGCGACTCGAGGTCGTCTTCCAGCCCACTCGGAACGCTCGACGCCTCGACGCTCGCCAAGCCCCCGCCGGCCCTCGGGGCGGGCACCCCCCCCCCAGAGGGCGTGCCCCCCCCCGCCCCCGCCCCCCCCGACGACCGCCACCGCCCGGGCGGCCGCCGCCACGAGCGCACCGCGGGGAGGCCAAAGCGGCTGCGCCCGGCGCGGGCCCCCGTCCCCGCCGGGGCGCCGCGCAGCTCCCGCGTGCGCGCGCGCCCGTCCTCGCTCACCGAGCCGACCGCCGCCAGTTGGCGCTCCAAATCCACCGCCCCGCCATCGTCGGCCGCCACCGCGTCCACGTCTCGGTGCATGGCGGCTCGACGGGCAGGGCGGGCGGGACGGCGCCGCCACCGCCGCCGCCGCCGCCGCCGCCGCCGCCGCCGCCGCCGCCCCCGCCGCCACCACCGCGGCGCGGCGCAGCGTCCCGCGGCGCGCGCGCTCCGCGGCGGCCGCCGGCGCGCGACGCGCGCGCGGCGCCGCGTCGAGGCGCGCGGGACCCCCCCACGCCCCGCCCGTCGAGGGCGCCGACGCGGCCGGGCGTGACGGTGGGGTGGGCGCCGAGGGGCTCCCCCTCCCCCCCCCCACCACCCGCGCCGCGGCGGCGCGCGGCGGTGGCGGCGGTGCTCCCCCCCCCGCGGGTGGGGCCAACCAACCGC
>Ga0209093_1001936_pt1 | contig 11723 bp, 16 predicted proteins | sample SidtaG_4_FD_187450 | JGI IMG/M metagenome (GOLD analysis project Ga0209093, IMG submission 187450) | Marine algal microbial communities from Sidmouth, United Kingdom - Sidmouth_Male1 metaG (SPAdes) (version 2) | ecosystem: Host-associated > Algae > Red algae > Unclassified | place: Sidmouth...
GGGGGGGGGGGGGGGGGGGGGGGGGGGGGGGGGGGGGGGGGGGGGGGGGGGGGGGGGGGGGGGGGGGGGGGGGGGGGGGAGCATGACGCTGGGACGGGCGAAAGAGGACAGGCGCCGCCAGGCGGCAGCGCGGCGGGCGTCGGCGGCGACGGCGGCGGCGGCTGTGGCGGCGGCTGCAGGCCGCACAGCACGCGACCTCTGCCTCTTGCCGCACACGCCGTTGGTGCGGCGCAATGGTGTCTCAGGCGGGAGGGGGACGTGTGTGCGTCACGTGATGGGCGACGGGAGGGGGCGAAAGCGCCACCACACGCGAAGGAGCCGCCGACCCGCGATACGGGCGGCAGCGTGCGAGCCACGGAGTGCATCAACTGCACATCTGCGGACGAAAAGCAGACAAGGCGATGCTGTAGAAGCCAAGACGTGGCCAAACCAGGAAAGGGAGGTAAGCAGGACGCCGCCAGCGCGCCACCGCACTTCCGTTTTGTCCACGGTTTGCAATCAACGAATGAGGTGATGGGATACAATTTCGGTAGATCAGATAGAATGTCACAAACCTCGGCTGGCATGTGATGCGGTTGCAGCACGCGTCGCAAACGAGAAATAGTCGGATCAAGTGGGGTGGTGTGCCTCCACTACCGGACCACAGGCGGTGCCCGAATCCGGGTTTTGGTGGACCGACTCGATCTGAGACCCACTGGCACCAAATACGTTGTGGGCGGGACAGCGGCGTTGAGCCCTTGCTGACGCCGGGCACCCAGTGTCAGACAAGCGGTCCCCCAGCGCGAACGGGAGGGACCATCAAGAGCCAGGCAAAGATGCTCGGCGATCCACTCAGGGCTGTGCACGTGCATGGATGTTTACATTGCTGGTGTCCGCTCGGCGCTGCTCTCGCGTCGGGACACGTGGGCAGCCGCCCCTGCATCGTGTCTCACCTGCACTTGTGTATCAAGGGCCATGAGTCGCGCATACCCTCCCTGTTGAGGCCCAACATCCGACGGCTGACTACACGAGCTCGCCTGTTTCTCCCTGACCAATGCAGATGGGCGCCAAGGCCGCGGCAGGTCAGTCCTTCTTGGACCGTGTGAGGAAGCCGTGCTGCCAGCACGACAGACGCGAGCGATGGGCGCGAAAGAGGCAGCAAGCTGGTCTTCTTTCCGTGCAGTCCGTGCTGTCGACGGCAGCCCGCATGGCCGCCTCGCTGGGTCCCGCGCTTAGTGCCCACGGCGCGCCTTTTTGGCCGCGGTCTCGCATCCCCAAATGGCCGCTGGCCACGCACCGCTAGCAGCATGCCTCCGCAAAAAGGGTCGTTTGAGGGCCTTCAACAGGCCAGAATTGAGGGGGGGAGGGTATCAGTGGACGGCGTTCACGGCGCATCTTCACTCGCTCCTGTTCCCGCTGTGCCCTGGTCGCCTTCGCCTTACAGACGCACCACGAGCGTTCTCTCGGCGCCGGCACGTCAGTTTGAGACCCATTTCGTGGATGGCACTGCTGCAGGCGCTGTACCGGTGACTCGATTTACGACCTGGCAACGACGCGGACGGCAGAAGACGCTCGGCACGTAGCGACTGACGTTACGGCATCCCACGATTGCGGATTCGGCGCCCCCATCCGCACCACCCGTCTTCTCATCCCTTACGCCTACGGTGGCCGGGAGCTCCACGGCCATGCCGTCCTCGCCAGCTGACTCCGGTGCTCCTCTGGGGCCCACGGCCACAACGGCCACACCTGCTGACACCAGTGCTCCCGTTGGGCCGAGTACAACTGCATACAAGGCAAACCCTGCCTACACCCCTCGCCCTGAACATGGCTCCCCTGCTCGAGCAATCACAAGGACCCAGCTCCAACGGGGCCTACGTAGCATCTGCACCCAGTGAAAGCGCGCCCAGTCCGTGAGCTCCAACGTTTCAATCTGTCCGGCCTGGTGCCCTTGCCCGTGTGCGCGCCGGCCCTCTCCTCATCCGGGCTGGGGCTGGCGCTGGATTGGCAGCCAATCTGGCCTCTTAGGCCGCACCGCAGAGCGTCGGGCTCAGCGCCGGCTGTGTTTCGTTCGCCGTCTTTCCATCACCGTCGGGCCTCACCACTCGAAGAGTCCACCGTGGTGCCCCTGCCCCTGGGCGTCGCCTCCTGTGACTGAGCTGCCGCCGGACAAGGACGGAAACGTTGTGAGCGTGACCTGGGAGCAGCACGACCGGCGGCGCGCAGAGGAGTGCGCGGCGGCGGAGGCGAGGACCGGTCCTCGGTGGATGCAAGTGCAAACGTGGCCAGACGCAAGCGGCGTCCGTGGACTGCGGTGGGTGGACGACAACAAGCCCCAGCCCCCCGGTTTGTGGGAGCTGCTCCAGTGAGGACCGCTGCCCTCCCTCCGCCCGCCGCCGCCTCGAGCTCCCTCGCCAACACGCCAGTAGCGGTGACTTGTGACTGCACGGCCGCGGTGGTCTTTGATATGGATCAAGGCGGCCAAGACATGGCCGGTTCTACCCCTTCCTCCGCCCCCTCCCCTCCTGCAGGAGACCAAGGCGGCCAAAACATGGCCGGCTCCACCACTTCCACCGATTCCCCTGCCCCTCGTGATGATGCGACCCACGATGGGTCGTCAGTATCCGACGCTGAGATCGTTCCCGTGAGGCCGAGCCCGTCGCGAACGCCCCAACGCCCTCCCAATGCTCTGGCCGCTGGTGGTTCTCGTGGCGTCCGAGGCGTGTCATGGACACCAGATAAGCGCGAGTTTCTCTGCGCAGCGTACGTGGAGGCCATCTTCAATGCGGAGGTTGGCATTGACCAGCGCCTCGAGACCTTGAAGGAGGACATCTGCAGCCGCTTACGCGCGCGACTACCGGATGACATGCCGCGGGTGGAGAGGCGCCGCTCCCGTTCTACCTCTGCCATCCACAAGGATCTGAGCTACAACATCTTCCCTATGGTCGACCTGTTCATGAATTCCTACATGGCGATCGTGAACTACAAGCTCACTGGCAGCCCAACGATGACGGATCTTTTTAACGCCACCCTGGCGAAGCTCAACGGCTTGACCCCCTGCAAGGGTTTCAAGCCGGAAGCAGCAGCCGAGCTCGGCAATCAGCCTCTTCGCTTATGGAATAGTCTCAAGCAGCTGGAACGCTTCAGCGGCGCCGCCACGATGGAGGTGTTTGGGCCGGCGCGACGTGTCGCGGACGGTGATGGGGAAGAGGACTCAGTGGAGGACGACCCCCTCGATGAGCATCAGAGCTCTACGTATGACCGCAGTAAGGAGAAGCGACGACAGGGTGCGTTTCAAGAACGGCCTGATGCAACCAAGGCCGCCAAGGAGTTCTGCCGCATTGAGGCCGCCCTTCAGCGCGAGTCCGTCGTGCTCACGGCGGCGCTCAACTGCATTGCACGATCGGCACCTGAGCGCAGCACTGCTGCGTTTTGGTCTTCACCCATGGCTGCCGACACGGAGGAGGGTCGCGCGTGGTGGGCACGCGAGGCTAGTCGCCGCGTGCGCGAGGAACCTGATGGCCGCCCCGTGGCCAACAACGCTAACACCCCGGACGCAGATGAAGCAGCGGCCAAGCAACGAGAGATTGATGCGGCATCCGCTGCAGCTGCCGCCATCGGCCGTGGTCGCCGAGGTAGAGGTGGTCGGGGCGGAGGTGCACTTGGTCTCGATTGGAGCGGACGCCGTGGCCGAGAGGGTGCACGTGGCCGCGGAGGTCGTGCTCGTGGCCGTACGCGACCTAAGCGCTACGGCTCACGGTCCTCGTCTGAGGTAGACGAGGAGGCGGCAGGCTCCGTCACGGAAACGGAGTCGGATGCGTCTCCCGCCACTCAGGGCCAAGCACACACCGACAAGGAGACCGCCGAAGAGGAGGCCGAAGAGGAGGAGCACAGCGCGTCGTCGCCGCCGCCACCGCCTCCGACGCCGCATGTGCCGTCCACATCCATCGAGTACGCCGCGGATGCAGCTGTGGCCCTAGCCGGTGCTGCAACACAGGGGATCAGCAGCGACTCAGGCAACTGCAGCACAAGGCCGCCCGAGGACAAGAGCGTCGCCGATAACGGCGAGCAGGAACAATTCTGGACGGGAGGAGTGCACCGTGGGCGCAGCTATCGCGGCCGCGCCGCCGTCACTAGCTCTCGGCCGCCGCTGCCTCCGTTTCTTCGCACGGCCTCTAATCGAGGCCGCTCCTCGATTGTTTCCAATCAGCGGCTACTCATGGAGAAAGAGCGCGCCAATGGCCTCAATATCGACCAGCGCGTTCTCAGCACTATGGAATGGGGTTCATCCAGAGATGGGGAAGACGATGACGAGCACGATGACGTGGATGCCTCGGAGACGGCCGCCGTCGCCTTCACGGCCGCCACTGACGACACTTCGAGTGCCTTGCCGACCAACTGATTCCAGCGTACACTGGTGCTTCTCTTTCTCGCTTTCTATTTCTTAGTTGCGTACTTCCTGTTTTTCGTGTTTCAGCTCTTCGTAGCTCACAGTGATGATGAACTCTGTATCTGTTCGTGGTGCCATGCTCTTCGATATCACGGTTGGGTGGCACTACTGGGCGGTGCTGCACATACAATGTATGCACAGCAGAGACAAACTGTTTTTCCCTTTGTGACTTGTTCCCCTCGACAAACTCGCCACTGCCCACTCTGGTTCACAGATTCTCAATACACGGGAATCAATAGACGATCGTCCTGCCGAATCGCAGCACTTTTCTGAAGAATTCGCACTCCAAGCGCTGCCAGCCTAATTCGAAAGATTGCATGCGCTGTCGGGGAAGGCGGTGTGCGCTGTCGGGGGTGGCGGCGTGCGCCGCCAGGGGCGGCGGCTGGCGGCCTCTTTTGCGCCGGCAAGCGGTGTCTGAGGCAGCGATCAGCGTGGCGGCGTGCGGCGGCGTTGAGATTGGCGGCGTGCTGCATCGCGGAAGGCGACAAGGACGGCGGCCGGTGGCGTCGGTGGCGTCCGTTGCGGTGGCAGGCGTTGTCACTGGCGGCGCTGGGAGCGGCGGCGGCTTTTGTCGGTGGCGGCGTTTTGGGCGGCGGCGGGCTGTGTGCCGCGGCTGGGCTGCCTCTTGTCGCGCCGGTGCTGGCGCGCCCGTGGCCGCCGGCGAAGACCTGCGGGTGGCGTTGTGGTTGGCGGCGGCCGGGGATGAGGTCGGCGCCGGCAGTCGCAGCTGGCTGCAGGCGGCGGCGGGCGGCGTGGTCACCGCAGCGGTGTCGTCGGAAAGGGGTGGAAGAAGAGCGAAAGGGGGGTGCGGCTCTTTCCCCACCACGGCAGTGCTTTATGACCTAGGCCGCCGTTCTAGATGATGTCTTTGGCATCGAGCTCGCCGCAGGAGCGGCAGCGGTAGGCGGCGCCACTGGCGGTAGGCGGCACTACTCGCAACAACTTAATTCTATCTATAAGAAGAACACATCTATATAGAGTCTCACAGTGCTCTAGCGCACTGCTGTTTTTTTTAGCGCAGTGCTGCTTCCTATTTGCAGAACGAGCTCTGCGCGCCGTGTTCCAGCGACAATGGCCGGTTGCCACTGGGACGCATGAACTGCCGACCTGTCAACATCACGTAGGCCTGGAGAAGGACCAGACAGGGGCATAAAGGCACACATTGTTGGCAGTCGACCCCCCCACTCAAATAACTGGACGATGAGCGACAACAAGCATGTCCAAGGAAAAAAACAAACCGACTTCCGGGAAAAAAAACCTTTGCCTCACAGCTCGGCGTGGTCATCGACACCTACGCCGCCAGCAGCCTCACTCGTGTGCCCCAGTCAGCGACAAGCGTACATAGGGCGCTATCAGTATACCGCGGTCTGCCTAAACGTGCTCGGAAAAGTCGTTATGCAATGACAAGTGACGGTCGGTGTTTTTGGCCTCGGCCTCGGCCATGTATATGTACCTCGCTGACCCCACGATAGGACCTCGACCGTCGTCTGCAGCATCGGGTTCATCGGCTGTCGCGGCGGCCACCGCCGCGCCCCACACACAATCTTGTCGCGGCCCCGCATCTTTGGTGAAGGCCGCCGATTGCCCGTCGCCAGTACGTTGGCCGCTGTCGGCCGCGGCAGCGCTCACTCGCAGTGCAGAAATCAAGCCTTTTCGCTTGTGCTCCATGGCCATGATGTGCAGAATTGCAGTTGCCTTGGCCGTCTTGATAAGGCGGAGAACCGACATGTATCGGGCCGGATACTTCATGATGAACCATTGTGACCACAATACCGCGTAAATGCGTTCTGCGTCCTTACGCGTCGCCTCTTCGAGGCGGTTGTACAAGAGCAGTTTGGGATGGTCAGGCTTCGGGTGCGGGAGAGCACACAGTGCATACCGAGGGTAGCCCGCATCGGCCGCGTAGAAGAGCAAGCGACGAGACCGGCCGTTTAGTGTGTACTGGTTCGTCCTTGGTGGCCAAGCACCCGTGTTCACGTCAAGCATCAGCGGGGACGATGCCAGCACGCTCATGTCGTGGTACGCCCCAGGACAGCCAACGAAAAAAAGGCCGGTTTTCCGGTTCTCATCACCTGCAGTCTCAAAACAAACGGAGCGCCTACCTTTGCGGTCCAGGTACTGCCCGCTAAGGGCCTTCGGGCACTTGTGCCACTGCCAATGTGTGCAGTCGATGGAGCCCATACAGCCCGGCAAACCGCGGGCCGCATTGCGCGTCAGGATGTGCTCCAGCTCCACGTCCATCGGGCGACGAAGGTACGTCGACACCCACTTGTCGATGACGAACTCCATGAGGCGGCGCGTGGCGTCGTCAATAGTTGAGCAAGAGATGCGACAGTACTCATCCCCGCGATCAAAAGACTCGCCCTACCCCAGCACTCGCAAGGCAGCCGCCACCTTTTGGATGGCATGGGCCTGCGGGCGGCCAGTAGCGTTGACGGTGCGCCTGCAGAATGGCAGTTCGTAGATGGCACGGAACAAGCGGTTGAAAGCGGGACGCGGTATCCGGAAACGATCCGAAAACTCGTCCTCGCCGTACACAGGCGGCCGCCATTCCACACCGACGTGGTCACGAAGAATGGCAAGCGCGCCCAGGTCAAAATCACGCTGCCGATTTGGTCGGCGCCAGCGTCGAGAGCCCCCCACACGCTTGCGCACATGACCTGAACGTATGTCTAGCCGTGCACGGCGTGCTCCGAAGCAGGCTCGTGCGCCCAGAACCGACGCAAGCTCCAGCTCGTCCTCACCCACCTCGTCCTCCATGGCCTGACGGCCACGCGCAGGCCGGAAAAAAGCTACTGCGACGACGATGGGCGGCACAACGGTGGCGCACGACGGTGGCGCACGACGGTGGGCACGAAGTCGGTCGGTGGGCGGCAGAGGGCCGCGGTGCGCGGCGGTGGGCGGCGGGGGGCCGCTCCCGGCGCACGACATGAAGACAGTCGCCTGGCGCTGCTGCTGCCCCCCCCCTCCCAAATCAGGCATTCTTATGGGGGTGCAGGCACCACCGGTCCCAGTCCACCGATGGCTGGTCCGCCAACTTCGCGAGGCTCGGCATCGGACGCCCACATGACGCGTGACGCGGCGCGGTTCCACCAATATCCCGTGCGTGGACACAACTCAGCCTACTGAGCACAGCCGGTCCCCACAGGGCCGTGACGCAGTGTAAGTCATATCAGGTCCACTCCGAAAATGCGCGGCCCACAGCGCATGCCACCCGTTTTGTGCGTCCACGTCCCTCTTGTGGGCTCGCGAGACGCCGTGTCAAGCAACGCACGCTTTCAGTGTGACTCTCCGAGATGGAGGCCATTGAATGCACTCGGCAGGGGTCGAGGAAGCCGCCACATGGCAGCACAACGCGACCTGTTCGAGGTTCGTGTCCCAGGCCAAATGATGGATGACCTGGGCTTGGTCATACTGTGCGTGAACTGTCACTCACTCACCGCTCGCTGGCCCTCGCGCCGGATGAAATCCGGCTGTGCGATCAAACGACGCCACACGTGGCCACGATCGCGGGCGTTATTGGGAGTCGCTTAGCTTGGTTTGGCTTCATTCCGTCCATGACAGCACTCAGATTCATGTCGAACTTCTCGACACAGTCGCGAACGGGCGCTGGGGATCCGCATATCGTCCTTCTATGTAGAGTTCTGGCCGGCATTCGCGAACGCTTCCGAACCCCCCTCCTGTTATCCGGTTGGACTTATCTCAATATTCTAAATCGTTTCCGGTGCCTTTGTGGACGGATCTGTCTCGCTGACGTTGTCGGTGATCACTCAGGCTGCGTTGATCCACATGGGGCGCCATGTGGGGCCACGTGAGACACGTGGGCCCATATTTTGTGGATGCGGAACGTTGTTGGTACCGCTCTTAGATGTCATACACCGAGCGGTACACTCGACAGTCCAAATCTATAACTCTTTCCACCATAGCGATGTGGTTCACCACTGCCTATTTTTTTCGGCATGGACGTCCTGGATTTGTTGAGGTTCCCGCAGCCCACAGCACGCGGAAGGTCGACTACGGACGTGTCCGTTACTGGGTCACCTTCCAGGCGAACTGAAGAAAAACTATCCAAAGTGAGTCCCTCTGGCAACGACGTCCCGCACTGTCTGTGAAGGGCACACCTCAGTCCGCTATGTTGGAGTTGGGGGGTGCGCTGTACCGGCTGACAGTGTCTGCCGTCAGGCGGGCGCGAGGCCGGGCGCAGGGACAGGCGTGAGGAGCGGTCCAGAGACTGGCGCGAGGCCTACCGCGGGGCGCTGTTCGGGACTGCGCAAGCCGGGCGAGTTCGCGAAAAACCACACTGGTGGGCCTTAAGAGGAGCGGGGCTTGTCATGGCTAGCCCGGTGGTCGCTGTCTTGAGCCAAGCCTCAAGACAACGATTTTTTCTCACACCTCACACCCTCTCTACTATGGTACTTTGCTGAGATATCCTCACCGGCCGCAGAATCCCCATCCGTCCCCATCCAAAGCCTATCCGTATCCAAAACTCTGATGGTTGGGCGTTATTGATGTCTGTGAGTGCCCTCCGATTCTCCATCCAAAGAGTTACTTGCATGGGCTTCCTCGACTGAGGCCAGTCAGAATTCACCGCCATTTTATGCAGCACAGCCGTTTCTTCCCGGCCCTCGTAACGACCGCGGAGAAATCACGCCATCTCATTGGGCCAGCATCATACCTACTCTTGTGGCGGGTCCTTGCTAACTGTAGCTCCCGTACTGCTCCCATCTGGTCCGCCTCCGCATCGGCGTGGGCGGGACGAGTTCTTCCCTTGCTTTACTGCGTGACAACTCCCATAGTTCACAGTAGTTGAGATTCAAAATTTGTAGGTTGTGTCCACGTCGTCGACGTCACGAGCAGACCGACGGTCGTCTTGTTCACGCCGACAGACAGCGACAGAAGAAGACTTGGCCTTGAAAACTGCGATGAGTCGTCCTTTTTCTTGATCATCCGCTTAATATCAGCAATGTTGACGTTCACAAAGCGAACATGCCAGAGCTGAAATGAGGCCACCGCAGCAACATCCGACAGAGGGGCCGTGTCAAGGTGGTAGAGCGCGCTCTTCCGCCTGCCGCACGCAGAGATCTTTTCGCCAATATTGATGATCGCCTTACCGCCCTTGAATGGAACTTCCGCACCATGTTCCCCCATCATGCTGACCGACATGAGGTTGAAACCCACAGAAGGAACATGAAGTACCTTCTCCAACTTGATCTTGCGCGTCTTGCCCTGAACGATGACTTCGAAGACGACAGTCCCGACGCCCGCCGTGGCCACAGACCCCTTGTCACCCATCTTGACGCTCCGTCCCGTGGTCGACTGGTAATCGTCGAAGCACGAGCGCATCCAGCACATGTGTGCAGACGCCGCAGAGTCCAAAAGCCACGACTTGGAGATGATATCGTTATCAGCCGCATTGCCGACAAGACAGATGGCGTCGTCGCTGTCGCTACCGTCTTCAGCCACAGTCGCGGCCACCTTGTCCTTGCTCTTGATCCTAGCCTTGAGCTCGGGGAAATCGTGCGAGATGTGCCCGAACTTGTGGCAATATCAGCACTCGATCCTGGAAAGGTCACCACGGCGGCCTTGAACTCGATATTTGGCTCCTACGAGTGCCACGTCACCAATGCGCTTTATCACCCGTGACTTATCTGCCTGACTCCGCTCCTCCTGAAGCAAGCAGCTTTTGACAAATTCGAGGCTCAGCTCGCGGTCGCCCTTGGCGTTTAGAGCCACCAGCAGATTATCATGCTTTGACGTCAGCCCGTTGAGAACGCTCATGGCAACGTCCATCTCTGTCACCTCTCCGCCCATGGCCTTGAGGTTCTCACCGAGGTTGCTCACGCGTTTGATATAGCCCAGCATGCCCTCGCCGACGTTCATCTAGACGGTGTAGAACTCGCGTCGGGCCTTCATCTTGCTCATCATACTCTTGCGCTGGAAGACACCATTCAGCGTCAACCACATTTCCGCCGTCGTCTTGCACCCCGACACGTGCTCGAGCTGCTCAGACCCAAGGGTGGGCCCGATGATGCCGCTCGCCTTCGTGTTTCGACGCTTCCACAACGCCAACTCGCAGTCCTCCGCGTCAGTTGGCTTTTCGTCTTCGTCAAGCAAGTCGTACAGGCCGCGCAGCGCTAGGAACATCTGATGCGCTGACGCCACTCGTGGATGTTCGTCTCCATCAAATTGTCGATCTTTATGCCGACCATTCCTGCAGCGCCACCGTGCATGATGCCTGCTTGTCGTAGCGCCCAACCTGGCCGAGCCTTGCCCCTTGACCGTCACGTCCTTGAACCACCTTGAACTCGTCTTCTTCACGCTTGCCGCGACCGCCGCGACACCGTCTGGCACACCTTGCCCTTGTCACGGCCCCCGCTCTGGCCCATAACCTGTTGACACGCAGTGGGGAAAGGTAATGGGGACCCACGGTGAAGTGGTTGAGTGACTTGAGCGTGTGTGTGCTTGTGCGAACGTGCTTTGTTGGCTGTCCAGAGGTTCGTCCACTTCTCTCAACAGAGAGCACCTCTCAAATAGTCCCCACCAGGCCAAGTGCTCCCCCCTCTCGCGCTCACACCGACGCCGACGCCCTCGCACCAAACCGAATCACACACCAAATCAAAAGCCACTAGAGAAAATCGAAGATCAAATCCAAAAATGCCAAAAGTACCGCCCATAGATGACCAAGACGAATGTGTGTAACTTGACGAAATCTTGCAAATGTGTCATCTGAAGTACCATAGGGGTCACCGACCATCGTCCATCCGCGAACTGCTAGTCAAATCGGCGACGAGCATCACAGTCCAGCAGAGGATGCTCTGGTCATATATCGAGGCAAACTGAGGTCCGTTGTCCGTATGGACAGCGTCGGGGATGCCATAGGCAGCCGCCAAATTATCAATGAGCGCTGACGATACCGTCAGCGCTTTCGCATCCCGTAACGGGATGGCTCGCATCAACTGGGTAAACCGGTCACAGTTGACCAGAACATGGTTGTGATCACCCCTAGTGTCTATTCTACCGTGTGTGCGACTCAATTGAGCTAATCGTGCGACTCATTTGAGTCGCGACGGAAATCGCCGTTTGCAGCCTGCTGCACTAGGAAATAGACCGATTTGGTGCCTACGAACGCACGCCGCGGCGCTTCCTGACAAAACCACGCTGATCTGACCTGCCCATCCAAACTCAAAGGGGAGGAGAACCATCTGGCTTGCCGCTGTGCGAAGACCCGGTATGAAACGATTCAGAAACGACCCTTCTGGCAGGACACACGTCCATTCAACCCCCCCCCCCCCCCCCC
>Ga0209093_1001938_pt1 | contig 11703 bp, 14 predicted proteins | sample SidtaG_4_FD_187450 | JGI IMG/M metagenome (GOLD analysis project Ga0209093, IMG submission 187450) | Marine algal microbial communities from Sidmouth, United Kingdom - Sidmouth_Male1 metaG (SPAdes) (version 2) | ecosystem: Host-associated > Algae > Red algae > Unclassified | place: Sidmouth...
AATAATGTAGCCTACCCGTTTTTAGACAAGTACATGGCCTCTGTCAGGATGAGTTCGGAAAGGCTCGACGCCAGTTCGACACCCAATCAGACAACTACACGTTTGCATACGTGGCGCTCTTAAATAGTTCGGAAGCGGCTCGATGCGGACGTTGTTGGCGTTGCTCTAACCGGGGGTGGGACACAAATGCCATTTTTGGCCATGTGGACCCACATTCGGTCTCAGAATCGGCCCGTGCGGGGTCACACACGCAGGTTTTTCCCACAAACCTTTGTGGATGGTTTTTCCTGTCTTCTGGGGTTTGATGTCTTTACACCGCCAGAAGCGTCTCGACGAGAGGAAGAGCATTGCGCCGAGTCTGGCCGCTCAAGTGGACAGGAAGTGCGCTTCACAAAGCCATGTGGAACAGCCGTAACGTCCATCCACAAAGACATGTGGAGGCGACTGGAGCTTTGTGGACGGCCTGTTGCGTGTAGGGATATCTCCCAACAGTAAGGCGACAAGATGAGGGTGCTCTCCGACCATGTTGGCTCAGTGGAGAGCATGGCGCGATGTCAGAAGGAAAGTATCGAGCTCTCATTGGCCATTATCAGCTTAGAGACAAAGCGCTGATTGGCTGTTTCGCACTGTCAGGCTGTCCGTTCATGGGGAGATTCTATGTGCTGATAAGCCGTGGGTCGACTCACGAACTGCAACCCACAAGAGCCACCACAAAACCATGTCAATGTGTGTGGTTTTTGGCGTCCTGCGGAATCCCCACACGTCGCTCTGGCCCTTCCACATGGCAAAAAGTCGTTCGTGTCCCACCCCCGGTTAGTCACCACTGCGCTGTGGGGGGGGCACCACGCCGCGTCGCGGTGCTGCTGCGGCGGCAACGGGCGACGGCCGCGGTGCGACTGGCACCCCACACGCCCGCCTGCCCGCTACAAGGTCGGTGCGAGCGGGTTTGGTAGGGGGGGGGAGGGGGGGGAGGAGAGGCACGCGTGTGTCGACGCACCTGGGGCGGCGTTGTGCGCGTCTCACCCAGCCTGCGCAGACAATCCGCCACCCCACGTGCTGCACCCGCGCCACCCCAACGCCCGCGCGCCCCTTTAAGGTCCGCCCACCGCACCGGCACCACCACACCACGTGGTGCCCGGCGGCCAGCGGTCGACCACCCGCACGTCTGGGCGCGCGCGGCGCAGCAGCACCACGGCCGGCTCGGTCACAAATGGCGGGACCCCCCCCACCCCCGGCGCTCCGCCTGGGTGGCGCACCCACACCACCACACGCGGCGGCCGCCGCAATCACGGCCGCCACCGCCGGGTCCCGACCACACCCGACCAGCGCGAGGGTGGTCCACCCGCCCGCCGACGTGGCGGCGGCAGCCACCACCGCCGCCGCCGCCACCGCGTCGCCAAACACCACCCCGTCCAGAGTGAGCGCCACCAGCGAGCGGCACGACAGGCCGACCGCCGCCGTGGCGGTGAGGGTGGCCGCCGCCGCCCCCGCCGCGGGCGACCGCCTGTCGGCATCCGCGGCGGTCACCGCCGGCGTCGCCGCGGCCGAGGCGCACCCATCGGGCGGTCGCTACCGCTGCCGCGCCGCCCGCGGGCGCGCCGACGTGAGTGCCAAGTGGGTGAGGCACGGAATGGCCGCGAGGCCCGCGAGCAGGCCGCCCCCAAGCGGCCCTTCGACGGCCACGGAGAGGGCGCGCACGCGCCCGAAGGCGCCCGTCCGGACGAGTCGGTCGACGGCCGACGCCGGCAGGGACGCCCCGAGCACGACCGTGGCGGGCGCGCCGCCCCCGCCCGCCCCTGCCTGGTCGCCGATGGCGGCCGCCACCGCCATCACCTCCGACGACGGCGCCGCCGCCACGTCGAGGCGCACCAGCTGCGGCGAGAGGAGCGCCCACCCGATCACTGCGGCGGTCGGCCACGCGCAGCCGCCAAAGTCGGCTACGGCCAGTCGCGGGAGCGGCCGCGCGGCGGCCCAGCCGACCCCGCCGCCGCCGCCGCCGCCGCCGCCGCCGCCGCCGCCGCCGCCGTCCCCGTCGACGCAAGCTACAAGGACGAGGCTCGTCCGCACGTCGCAGCGCGCGGCGAGGCCGTCGGCGGCCGCCGGCCCGAGCGCCACCCCGGCGTGCGTCAAGCGCCGCAGCGTCGGCAGTGCCGCCGGCAGCGTCTGCACCATGTACGCCGTCTTGTCCGCGTCGGCGAGGCACACCGCTGCGGCCATAGCCGCGGACCAGGTGAGGGTGGCGAGCGTAGGGGCGGCCGCCGCAACGGCGGCGGCGGCCGCATCGGCCAGCGCCGTGCGGGCCACGTCCACATCGTCGCTGGGGGGGGAGGGGGGGGGGTATCTCAGCAGAGTGTAGCAACAGCCTGCGGTTTTTTTTTTCTGCTGTCGGCGGTCCACGTTGGAGTGGTGGGAGTGGGTGTCGGACAGACGGCGAGGAGGCGGGCAGCCCCTTTATGTTTATGGCTGCTTCTTGCAGTGTGGCGGTCGCCGTCCATCTTCTTCGCGCGTTTTGAGCGGAACGCGTCGTCATCGTCACAAAGACTGCATCTAGAACGGGAGGCCGAACGGGAGTCCCGTTCGGAGGCCTTCCGAACGGGAGCGACACCCGTTCTCCCTCCCGTTCGCGAACGGGAAGCAGAACGGGATGAACTCCCGTTCGGAGCAACCGATGCCAGGCCCTGACGGATACATTTGAGGTCGTGAGTCGGTCTCGATGTTATCTTTTAGATCGTAGCTAACGCAGGCCAATAGGATGGCTTGATCGTGGTGTATCGACATCGCCACGCTTCTGAGAGGTTTACAACTGGATTTTATCACCTGGGCCTTGTTGTGTCATCCAGATCATTGCAATTTCCTCTTGGTTGACTTCGCAATTTCTCTGACTCGCCGTCGTCGAGACCACAGGTGCGACTCATCTTCTTCGTGCGATCCGATTGCGTCGGTCACGGACTTAGTCTCAGCGGGCGCGACAGGCCATCGCGACATCGAAAGCCATGCCTTACCTGTCGAAGTGTTCCGGGCTATAAGCATCCAAAAAAACCTTCCCTTGTGTTGTCAAAACGTCAGTCAGCAGGTCTCTGGGTCTCACGATGCATCCTGGCCGGGTGCATGCTGGTGTTCCAAGGGAAGGAACCGCCGCGCAGCAACGTCAGATGATCGCGGGTCGAAGGAGACGTCGCACCTCGTCAGTCGAAGTATACTTGAAGATCCTTCTGTATTTCTGATGTAGAACTTGTAACTTTGGACACGCTTTCTGTGGGAAAATCTAAGTTGGGGCAGTAAACCCTCGAGACCGGGACCTCGGCTACCCCGAACTCGTTTAGAACGGGAGAAACTCCCGTTCGGAGCGACGCCCCGGAACGGGAGGTGAACGGGAGCGACTCCCGTTCGGCGTGTCGATATTTCTGACGATCGTTGGCTGCGTTCTGTGCACACGAGTCGACATTTCTCAGGAGTTTTCAAGAAAAAAAGGAGACCGAATTCTGTTCATGCAATGCAGGATTTCCGGTCGAATGAGCACGCTGAAAAAAGAATGGGACTTCAGTCGCCACTGCCGCAGAGACTGCCATACCGACCGTCGCCTGAGCCGCGCTCTCCGTTGTACTCCTCTGTCTTGCGCCGCACTGATGAGGAGGCCCTGCTCTTCTACACCGCCGCACCTACCCAGCGTCCAGAGTCTCCTGCGCAACTGGTGACGGACCCTCTCGCCCAGGCACCCAGCCATGTCGGCCCGGTGCTCAAGACGCGGCAGCGCCGTCAACGCCCATCCTCCCGTTGTCACATCTCCGGCGCCGTCCCAAACACTTCAACCAGGTGTTTCTTGACCTGGTCTAAGCACGCCAAATCGTTGTCCTTGCTGTTCAATGTTGACCCGTTGCCCTAACCGGGCATAGTCCGCCTGGACAGCGGCTCCGTTTCTGGCATACATGAGTCAAAGTCAATCAACACGGCCGCGTCGTCGTCGGTAAGCATGATGTTCTGCAGGTTGACGTCGTTGTGGCAATCGCCAAAGCTGTGCACGTGCGTCAAAGAATTCTCGACGCCGCGGGTGACCTTTTCCACATCCAACGGCGGCGCTGCGGCTCGGCAACGTTCAGCTATAAACTCTGCGGCAGGCGCTCAATCGCAGGTCCGACGATGCGGTTGCCCTCCACAACCACCCCGTGGTACTTCATGATGTGCGGATGGGGCCTCTTGGCGAGCATCTCAAGAACGAGCACCTCAGTCAGAACCCAAGCCTGACACTTCTGGCGGGCGATCGGTTCATGGTACAACAGGAGTCAGGGGATTTTCTTAAAGATGGCACGCCACGGTTGGGGGCGCTCGTGAAGAGGTGAGGTTCAAAGAGGGGGAACACCTCGCTTGGATCTATGAGGATGGCCGGGCCGTCCACCTCGCCCGGCGACAGCGACGACGCAGCCGCCGACCCATAGTAGGTTCACTCACACGTCGGAAGACGCAGGTGATTCGGCGTCAGGACGCGTTCGATGAACCAATTAAATTCCCTCGACATGCCAAGTCATTCACACGCTTCGGAAGGAGTGTAATCACTGCGCTCCTGACCTGGCGGCGGCTTCCAGTGTCTGTTTTTTGTTGTTGCTCGCACCGTCCGCCACAGTGTATGTCACATGCGAGCGTGCACCTGTGTGGCGCCTGCATGGGTGCACGCCCGCGTGCGTGAAAGCGCCCAGACGCGCGCGGCGCCCGACAAGCCTGCGCGCGCGACCATCAGCCCTGGCTCGCACGCACGCCCCCACGTCCGCGCGCTCCTTGGTTCCAACGCGCCGTCACCGGCTGGCCGTGGCAGCTTGCGCCACCTCTCTCCCCCTCCCGCCCCCCGACCCCCCCTCCGCCCCTCCGTTCCCTACCGGGTTTTCGCATCCACTTCACGCTCTTTCGTCATGGCGGACGATGTGCCGGCGGGCTCGAGCCCGCACGCCGATGCGGTCCCTCGGATAAATCAAGATGGGCGCGCTGCTGGGGGGAGCAGTAGTGCTCCTGCGCGTGCGGTGGGGGGGCCTAGTGGCAGCGGTGCGTCTGGTAGTGGCGCTGCGGAGGGTTTGATCCAAGCAAACAGCTCCTCTACCACATTTTTTTCCTTTGTGCGGGTCGGTATCGTCAAGCTGTGGCCCGATACTGTGAACGAGCGCGCTCGGTGGCACCAGAGCCGCGGCGTCTCCAAAAGCCTGCAGGTTGCCTCCATTTCTGCCCACCTCGTCAACACCAACAAGTAGGTGCGGCGCCTTCGTGTCGACGGCAAGCCAATGGACAAGGCCGCGCTGTCTCGTTTTATATCTAAGGCTGTGGCGCTCTACAACATTACCAACACCATCAAGATGCACAACACGGGCAGAGCCGCCGACTACGTAGAAGGCCGCGTCAAGAAGCGCGTTGGCGAACAGGGCAAGGCATGGCGTATGTCCTACGAGGAGGCCGACAAGTTTTTGAGATTCGTGGCTGACACACAACCATTGGTGGGCGGCGTGCAACGTGTCTCCCCGCCTTTCGGCGGCTCCCCGCCCGATGACGGGCCCGCTGACACGCCACGCGGCAGTGGGCGGCACGGCGAGACGGAGGAGGCTGAAGAAGGGGCAGATGGTGCCAATGGGGATGGTAGTAGCGACGGCCACGGGGGGGGAGCGAGCAGAGGGGGGGAGGCGGGGGGGGGGGCTTCTGCATCCGGACCTGTAGACGACATGCTCGGCAACCCCCACGTCGCGGAAGACCCGGACGGCGACTTTTCTGAGAACGAAGCTGGTGGCAGCGACGCGGACGCCGCGGACAATGGCGGCATGGACGATGGCGCTAGCGGCGTGTCGGGCGGCAGCGGGGGTACCGCGCCCGGCCCTCGACGAGCCAACCCTGGCGGCGCGCCCCGCGTGCAGGCGTCCCCCGTGTCCACCACGGCCCTTAACGGTGGTGGTGCGAGCGGGCGGTCGCGCCGCGCTGCCGTGGCTGACGCGGCCGTTGAGTCCATGCTGCCAGGCGGTGGGGAGTTAATGCGGCGCTTGGCCGAATCCCTCTCCGATGGTGGATGCCGGTTCGACGAGAAGCAGAAGACCAAGCGGATGGCGACGATGGAGTCGGAGCGCACAAAGAGGGTGGCAATGCTGAAAGCCGCCGTCGAGAAGCATCCGGAGAACGAGACGCTTCGTGACATGCTCAAGATTGCGATGGGTGAGCCCGCGGGGTCCTCTGATCCTACTCTTTAGATGAATAGCTTTCTCTCTCTACACGCTCTCTCTGTATACTCCTTTCTCTCGCGTAAAAGCGCAAACCCTGCGCAAGATCTATTTTTGTCGCGGAAGCGCACCCACGACGGGCTCAACAGCGGACTCGGGGGAGGGCTCTGGCACAGGCTGGTCGGGGAAGCCGTCGCCCACCTCAACGCACACATTGTGCAGCACGATGCACGCCGTGATCCAGCTCATAGCGAAGGAAAAATGGCGATCCGTGGCCAGCACCAGGCGTAGCTCCTGCAAGCTGCTCCACCGCCCGTTGAGGATGCCGATCGCGTTCTCGGAATTGACCCGCAGCCGCGCAAGCTGGTAGTTGAAGTTCCGATGTTCCGCGCAAGTACATTCCGGTTCCTTGAACGGCCCAATCACAAATACCGAATACCGCATCCCCTTGTCGCCCAACAGGAACTGACCCGTGGAGAAAACGATATTTGGGCGGCGATGCCACTCTGCTGTGGACTGCACAAAAGTGTCGGGTGCCGCCCCCGTACAGCCGAGCACGACGTTCGTGATGTAGCAGTCCCAGCGACACGTGATGAGCCCATTAAGGCTGTACCTTTGCTTCCTGTCAAAGTAGTTCCATGGCTGCAGCGCGGGCTGGTAGGCGAGCGGAAACATCGTCCCGTCTGTCGCCCCGATGCATTGCTGAAAGCCGAACTTTTTTGCAGCAAACGCGGAGAGCGCGTCGCGCCGTTGCGCATTTGGCCACTGGATGTGCTGCGGGGCAGCGTCCGCAAGCACCTTAACCACCCGCCGCGTGCTCTTGATGACCGCCCCCACCGACACCCCGAACATGTCCGCGACGGCGTCCACGTAACACGCGTAGCCGTAGCGTCCCAAGAGAAAGAGGGTGATGGCGAGCTGCAACTCCAGCTTCACTTGAGCCCCCCCTCGTCGGCGAGAGAAAACAGGGCGAGCGCTAGCCAGGAGGAGGTTTTTGAGCTTTTTAAAAGTTAGTCTGTTGACTCGAAAATGCTTGCGGAAGCGCTCCTCCGACGTGCTGTAGAACACCAGCCGAAACCAAGCGTCCGTCTTGGCCACCCCGCCCCTGTCCCTCCGCAGGTACCGCCGTGCGTGCGTTTGTTGCAGGGTGAGCCATGATAGCCACCAGCACAGGTGCAAGCACGCCTTGCCCAGCTGCCCGCCCTCAGGAAGCAGGTCTCCCTTGTCTAGGAGCCCCGCCTCCAGCGCTGCAAGGATTATGGTGAAAAGAAGAACTCGTTTTTGCATCGTAGATAGGACCCCCTTTCGGGTACGCTGGCCCATGGAGATGTGGACAACTAGAAACTCGTCGAAAGGTCGACGCGAATTTCCGACATGGGCGCGGCGCACAAAAAGAGAGGGCGCACCCGACCCGGCAGACCTCAATGCAAAGGCGTGCGGCGGGGGGGCGGGGGGGGAGTCGTGGCGGGTATCCGGTGGTAGGGGCGGAGAAAGAGGCCGAAGACCGGCGGCGACAACCCCGACGCCCGCACGTGACGCCAAGGGAGACGTAACGACGCCACGCACGAGTTGGGCAAGGCGAGGGAGGGGCAGAAGGTGCGGGAGGACGAGGGAGGATGAGCCAACAAGAAGGTGCAGGCGTCGACGCCGACACGAGACGCGCGAGTAGTCACGGACGAGACGCCGTGGCACCTACAGAGAGACCTGTGGGAGGTGGGAGAAGAGTAGGATCACGCATGCAGTTTAACATATCATCCATCCACGAAAACGAAGGACCAGAACAGGGTGGCCACATGCATCAGAGCCGATACTCGTCCTGGAGGGTGACGAAAACAAAACAGAAGCGGCACACCCATGGGCCGCAAAGCACGAGGGGCATACCGTCTGTGTACTGCAACCGCACCGCGGTGCGCCGAGAAGGCTGGAGCTGTTGGCCGTGGGGCGGGCACGTAGGCGGTGTTGACGGGACCGGGTCGATCCGGCGCGCGGTGTCAAGGCAGAATCGCCCGACTCCAGTGGAGGTGTGAGGGTCTCAGGACCCGTACACACGCGATTCTACGCGTCACGCGTTGTAGCTGGGACTTTCTTGGAACTTATCGTATTTCGTTGAGACTGAAGTTGGAGAACGCGATGGCCCCGTAGAATCGCCTCCGCCAGCTAGAATCGCTTGCAACCGTGACACAGCCTAGTGTCTATTCTACCGCAATCGGGCATCAAATGATGCCCGGTCGGGCATCAAATGATGCACCCTCTGACAGGGCCAGAGAACGACGCTTCGACCCCCCCCTGTTGAGGCATCTGGAGTACCCCCCGTTTGTATCCATAGCATATTGGCTGGGATCTCCCCCAAGAGTAACAAGGCATCACTGAGTCCGTTTCTGTTGTCAAAAAGAGCGTCAGAGGTCGGGAAGTATGAAAACAAACGCTCCGAAAATGGGCATCATTTGATGCGATTCGCATCAAATGATGCTGCGGTAGAATAGACACTAGTCACCCGCCGGTCGCCCCTCTCTATCAACCGCCATCTGCAAGCCCGGAAACACCGAAATTGCAGGCACTCATCGGCTTGTCCATCGTTGGGAAAGTGGGGCACATCCATTTTTTCTGTACTGGCGCCGGGACCCACAATTTTCAAATTGCCTCCAAAGGCCTCCAGTACAGGGTAAAAAGGCGTGTACTAGACCATATTCGACCCCCCTTCACACTGCAAAATTTCCAATGCAGTACAGAAACGATATTCGCATTTTAGAGCCCGGCGCACCCCTGCACTCTCGCAGTATAGACAAGAACTGCGTCCCAGACATGCAACGTAGACCTCTGTGACACCCTCATTGCCGTTGTTTTTGAGCGACGAGCGTGTCCTACGTGACGTCGCCTGGATTGATTACGTTTCTGGGAAAATGGTTGTGTATAAAGCGCTTCCTGGGGCTTCCAGGGGCTGCCACGTACGACCCCGACCCTGCCGCCCTCCCAACCATCCCTACCCTCCCCCTCCCGCCTCCCCGCCCCGCCCCCGACCACCCAAATCACCGGCTCCTATCATCGGCTCGCCCGCCCGCCACTTGCTCGCCTCCTGCTTGCCGCTAGCCCGCCACTTGCCTGCCACTTGCCCGTCACTTGCACGCCACGTGCCCTACACTTGCCCCGCACTCTCTTGCCCCCCACTCGCCCGCCACCAACCAACCGCCCGCACCCGACATGACCGCCACGAGCCCACCGACAGCTCACCGCCGACGCCCTGACTCGCCGCCGCCAGCCCGCCACCACTTGCCCGCCGCCGACCCCGCGCCTTCCCGCCGTCGGCCCGCCGCAACGTTCCCGCAGCCGATCCACCGCCCGCCTGCCGCCAGCCCATCCCCACGTGCCCGCCGCGGACGCCCCGCCTTGCCGCCGCCTGCCCGCTGCCACTTGCGTGCAGCCGATCCACCGCCTTCTCGCCGCAAGACCTTCGCCTCTTGCCCGCCGCGGACGCCCCGCCTTGCCCCCGCCAGCGCGCCGCCACTTGCGCGCCGCCAATCCACCGCCTTGCCGCAGACAGCCCGTCCCCACTTTCCCGCCGAAGACCCACCGCCTACCCGCGACCAGCGCACCGCCTGCCCGCCACCAGCCCACCGCCTGCCCGCCACCAGCCCACTCGCCCAGTTAAGACGGGGCTTTCTTTCCGATCTGGGTTTCACAGCAAGTTATCGCATCTGGTTGGCCCCCTGGAACAATTCTGAACGGCGATTGGCTCCAGCTCTTCATTTCAGAATCGTTGCGAAATCTTGGAGTCATTCTTCGCCCAGGCTTGAGAACCCGGCTCCAGGTAACAGCGAACGGGGTGATCATTGAGACGTGGCAGCGAGGAACATCGAAACACGCTGTGAAAACATGAACGCGGATTCTGTTCTCGTGATTGCGAAGTGGATGACGCCTAGCTGCGAAGAGATGAGTCCCAGACTGAAGTTAGAACGGAAAGGATGACGGACACATTAGGTACAGTCGGCATGGTCTTGAGAGCAAAGCTATCTTTGTCATGACCCCCCCCTCACCAACCGTGCCGAGAATGTCGCAAACGTCCGATCACCCTCGGAAAAAATCGACTGCGCCCACTGCCGGCCTTCCCGAATGGCCTTCTCACGCGGAGCCCGACACTCGTCCGCACCACCCCTATTCACTCTCAGTCTCCGATCGGTAGCCTTGCGTGCCAGTCTGGCCACGTCTTTCGCAGGACGTCTCTTGGTTCTTACGAGACTGGCGTCGCTCGCGTCTCGGGCAATCGCCATCGCCCGAACCAGATTAGCGCACCCATCCGCCTCAGTCGCAGCCGAGAACTTAGCCGCATTTTGGTTGCAGAATCTATGCCAGGCCTCAATGGACTGCTCGCCGTAGATGCCAATACTGCCAAACCGGGACAGGAAATCAGCCGCGTGCCGAAACAGGATGTGCAACTTCGGGGAGATAGACACCCAGGGAAAGCACAGCTTCAGGTAGCGAACAGACAGGTCGGTGCAGCTGCGGAAGTCCCTCACCTCCGCGTGGCTCACGTCCACAGCCCTGTTCAAGGTCCGCACCAGCTTTCGCCAAAGAGCCCATAACCGCTTATACGCGACGTGGTCTCTTTCGGGTACAAGACCGAGCAGGGTGCGACAGACAGCGTCACCGCCTTCGGCGATGGCGTGGCAGGCGCGCCCTATGAACACCCCCCCGTGGTAAGGCGCAGGGGAGACGCGCACGGACGTGCGTAGCGTCTCAGCAAGCTCATATGCGTAAGGTAGCCCCACAGCGCGTCCACGACAGGATATTCTCAGCTCCACGGCCAACCGCAGAAGGCGGGTCGTCACTCCCATTGTGAAGTAGGGGTGTCCAACTGGTTGATTGAAATCGGTTCAAATCGGTTGATTGGCCCGAAAATGGCGATCGATTTAAAACCGGTACCGTGAGACGAAAATCGGCAGTTCCGATTTTGTATTTAAATACATGTAAATCCGAAAGGATCCTTCAATTGTGCGTGTGCAATGGATCAACTCCAACATCTATAGCCGTTTTTCCTCAAACAGTTCAAACGACTGGCGGTCTCAAATCACCAGTCCAAACGTCTGGCAGTCTGGACTCGTCGTGGACACCACCTCACCCCCTGATCCTCCGTCGACCTCAGGGGTTGCTCCCTTGTCTCCGGTATGCCCCCCGCTGCCAGCACGTGCCGGTACCGCCTCACCGGTCTCTGATGGGGCAGGAAGAAGACCAGAAGAAGACAGGTACATGTCGAGTGCAGGCGGGCGCATCATGTTAGAAAAACGAACAGATAATGAACGCAATGCACGCTGCTATACCCTGACACCCGGCTCCCGTAGACAGACAGGCACCCAACAGAAGAAAAGGAGCCGGACAGACAAAGCCGAGTCCCGCAAGTAGCATCCTCCCATAGAGCGTACCAGAACCGCGGTGCGGTGCTCAAGCAATGCGAAAAGGAAACCAGGCGCTCGGTGGCCACGATCGTTGCCGTAAGCAATCAACCCGACGGCACGTCGACGACAAGGGC
>Ga0209093_1001939_pt1 | contig 11698 bp, 13 predicted proteins | sample SidtaG_4_FD_187450 | JGI IMG/M metagenome (GOLD analysis project Ga0209093, IMG submission 187450) | Marine algal microbial communities from Sidmouth, United Kingdom - Sidmouth_Male1 metaG (SPAdes) (version 2) | ecosystem: Host-associated > Algae > Red algae > Unclassified | place: Sidmouth...
AACATGATTAGTGGGGCTCGGGAGTAGTTTCGTGCGGCTCGGCAGCGCTATACGCACGAATTTTCAATGTGTCATTCGGCGCTCTGTATCCGCCGACACCTAAATTCAGCCGCATCGCAAGTCTAACAAAGTTGCATCTTTGGTGCGGTAGTTCCTCAGAACAGAGAACAAATTAATCTCTCTCTGGACTAGTAGTCGATTGTGACCGCCTGGAGGCACTTTATCTCTTTCTTCGACGCTTTGTATCTCCGGAACGGCTGCCCTACGGACAAATCTGAGCAGCGCAAACGGGGGAAGGGGGGGGGGATGGGCAGTTCTTTGCAAGCTATCGATTGCGCTGGGTCCCGTAGTCGTCCGGCCAATGTAAAAAACACGCGTCTGTGGGGCATGTGAGCGAGGCCGCCGGGACTACTTCTGTGTCCGATTCTTCTTGCCTCGCCCAAAGTCCATGAAACACGCTGGAACGTGGAAGCTGCAATCGCGGCTGCACGCATGCGGGCTCCCTCTTGGTCCCCTCAACGACTGTCGATCCCTTCTCTTCGGCACAGCCTCACTCCTCCGCATCCACATCGCGCGTGTCTTCATCGCGAGCGTCCTCACCGCATCAGGGACCGCGGTGCCTCCAGCGATCCCGGGTTGGGGACACGCGACGACCACGAGCGACGGCCCACGGCGCTTTCCTCCTATTTTTACTGCGTGGCGTCGTCGCGACCGGCAGTGGTGTGTGTACCGGAGAGAGGCGGGGGCCGGTGGCTGGATCCAGGGGGGAGACCACTTTTTCAGGGCACGTGACCCCATTCTCGGGTCAGGTGACCCAATTTCCAGGTCACGTGACAACGGCTACCGCGTGACGCCTCCTCCCGTTGGGATTTCCACCCACCTCTTGATGCCCGGCGCAGCCCGGCTACTGCATGCTGATCTCGCATCCCTGTCGAGCTCCGGCCAGTGAGCATGGAGGATGGGTGTAAGGCGAGAAGTACAGCGGACGACTCGGATGGGATCTACGTTGTGCCTCTTTTGGGTGAGTGTAGTGCGCAGCAGTTCGCTGATCATGCCGCAGCGTCGAGAAGTGGGGCTGCTTGGGCGACGTCTTGCGAGCCATCTCCGCATACACGAAGGACGCGCAAGCGACGTGCGGAGGAGAGTCGAGAGACGCGGGATGAGCAGCAGACCACGGATACTTCCCGGCGAAGGCGTGCGCGGTAGTCCATGGATCCTGCTGCTCACGCCGCTGCTCGAGATGCAGACCTGTTGTGGAAACGGCGTGCGCGTTCCAGGTCTGAGCCGAGCACACGGCGGCCGCTCCCACAAAGCAGCGTCGCTGAAATATTGCCGGGCGCGGACTCCCAGGCTCATGGCAGTCACCTAGCGGCGCAATCTGAAGCACTGGTGAGCTCTGGCGTCTCTGGATCTCCAGCGGCCGGCTCAAGGATGCGGAGCGGAGGTGGCGGCAGATTCGATCGCGAGCCCCCGGATGAGGGCCACGATGCTGAAACGGCAGTCAAGGAGGACCTTCCGACTCTCCCACGCGCTGAGTTTGCACATGCGGAAGAGGCCTTTGTGGGCGATGCACGCTACGCACCCGCCCTGCACAATGCCGGGGCAATGCATGTCGCGTGCCCTTTCTGCCGAGCTCTGCACTTCCCGGGAGAGCGTACGTCGGGCTCCACCAGCTTCGTGCCGAAGTTCGCTATGTGCTGCCACAATGGCGCCGTGGCGCTTCCGGCCTTCCCTGACCCGCTGGAGCCGCTCAACACCTACCTCGAGGCGGATAAACCGCAGAGACCGCGGGTCGTCAACCACCTTCGTTTGCTTAACAATGCGCTGTCACTTGCTTCTGTGATCTCCCATCCGCCTCCTGCGCTTCCTAGGGGGACGAATTTTGATCCTCAGGTGCGCCTCCACGGTCGGCTCACCCATGTATTCGGACCGCTGCTGCCGGGGGCCGGCCAAGCCGCTTCATTCTTTCAGGCCTACTTCCTGGACTCGGAAGAGAATGGGTGGCGCCTGGCGGCTGTGCGTCCGGCCGCTATCCGTGGAGGGAGGGCAGGCGCTGCGCCGGGTTGGTTTGGTCGGGCCCACGCGTCCACCCTGACGCCAGTCGAGCGGGGGCTGTTCGACGCGCTTCGGGCTCTATACGCGATGCTTCGAGAGCACAATGCGCTGGTGTGAAAATTTCTCACAGCGCACGAGCGTGTGCGTGCCATCGAGACGGCGGCCGGCCACCCCATCCAAGAGCTCCGCATCATCATCGAGGCCGAGGCGAGGCCCGACGGTGCTCACGTCCGCGTCTTGAACGCTCCAACGCGCCCCGATGACGGACAGGCGGCCGCCTTTCTGCCCGCGGCATAGTTGGAAGTCACCCCGGAGCATGCGGAAGAGCGTCGTCCACCTGCCAGTCGAGATGTCGCCTTGGCGCTCCGCGGTCCGCCCGGAGGGATGATTGGTGCTTCAGCAGGCGCAGCACGACGCGTTCTTCAGATACTACCAGCGGATAACCCCATGTATGACCCTGCGGCGTACACGTTTCTCTTCCATAACGGCACAGCGGGGTGGCACACACAGATTGTACGCCACCACCGGGGCCGTCAGAAGTGCGTCAGCGCCGCGGAGTACCTGTCCTACTACCGAACTCTTCTCCTTCTTGCGCCAGTTCGTACAGGCCTGCAACGAAAGCAACGTCTTTGAGGGTCAGGAGCTCTACCTGGTCGGCTCCTTCCTGACCGGGGCAGCCGCCAATCGGTTCAACAAGATCCTCCCTGACACGGCCGGGCACATCCCCGGCCGGACGGTCGCATCCTTCCCGGAAGCGGTGCACTGGCTCCTGGTCACTTACGCGGACTCCGTCACCCTGAACCAAGCCGTGTCGGACGTGAAGAGCGCCTCCTTGGGCGCCCATGAAGTGCCTGATGCCTTCGCGGTCCGTTTGCGGGGTATGGGGTAGGCCTGCGGGAACGTGTACGGCGATGACCGGCTCAAGATGGCGTTCCTCCAGGAGCTACCCAAGCACTTGCAGATGGACGCCCAGCAGTACACCCTCCAGTTCACGGAGCACACCCTGCAGCAGCTCGCGTCGTTCACCCAGGGCAAGCATGAACAGGTCAAGGCGCTCCAGCGACTCCAGCCGACCCCCCGCAAGATGTACTTGGCACGACCGTCTAGTCGGTCAGGACCCAAAACGCCGGTTCTGGCCGTGGGCGAGTCCTCGTCCCAGGCCGGTGGTCGCCTGGAGGGCTGCCGCAGGTTTGTCACGCCCTCCACGCCCCGTATAACCCGGGGGGGGGAGCACCCGCACCGGGTATGGGCGTGCTCGATGTGTAACAAGGAGGACCACATCGCGGCAGCCTGCCCGGAGGTGCCCAAGGAGCTCCAGGAAAAGCTAGCCCGCCAGGGGATCCAGTTCGCCAAGGCCGTCCGCTGGGCTGACCGGCAGGCCAAGGGAGCCTCTCCTGGACGGCGGGACCCGAAGACGGTGCACAACCTCCGGGTCGCCATCCTGTAGAGCATCTAGGAGAACCTGTACAAGAGGAGTCCGGAGGACTGGGACTCCCATTCCGATGAAAAGACAACGACCACGGGTACCTCGGGATCGGGAAACGAGGTGGGGGAGGTGCGCCCGTAGGCGCAGTCCTGTCTGTTCCAGGCCGCGGTGATCCTGTGTCGGCATCAGTTGCATTCCTGGGCCGGTGCGGTCGTCGGCTACAATCCAAGGTAGCCGCATGGACACCGTGTGCCTGTCAGGGAACCCTGCTCGTCTTGCGTAAGGATAATTTCCATTTCAAGACTACCTTGAGTTTCGGGGGTGAGGACCCGGTTTCTGTGGCCGCGGTGGTGGACACAGGCGCCGGACCGAGCGTCGTCAGCGAGGACCTGGTCCCTCTGGGCTGGCGCGCCCCTGCCTGGCGTGCGCCTACCCGCACCCGGATCGCGGATGCCCCGGACCAGGCTCTCAAGGCTCTCGCTCGACTCCCCCTCACTCAGCATGTACATGACAAACCTATGCATTTCCCGTTCATTGTTGTGAAACGCCTCTCGGTCCCTCTCACTATCATGTGTGACTTTCAGCGCCAGTACACAAAGGCCATCCTGCCCCAGGACGGCAAGATCGAGTGGTCAACGGGCGCTGTCTCGGACATCCTCGGTTACCATCTTGGCGCCCGGGGGCGAAAATACAAGGCACCGGCCAAGCCCCGGGCTCGCCAGAACGAGCTGACGCTTGTCGGCGCAGCGGTCCTTCCCCTTGGTGCCCAGACCGAGGTCCAAGTTGTGACCCGGTCGACGGGCAGTTGTCTCATCATGGGCCGGGCGGAGTTCCTGGCCAAGCACGGGCTGCACTTGGCCCACGGGCATCACAAGAAGGTGCACCGGCACGAGCCCTTCTCTGTCCTCCTGGTCAACCTGGGTCGTAAGACCAAGATGTTTGCCAAGGGCACCCGAGTGGGATTTTCGGAGCCGTATACCGGCGAGGCGCGACACCTCTTCCAAGGGGCCCTTCTGGCCGTCCAACAGGAGCTGGCGTCGCGACAAGAGCTGAACACGCAGGCGGCCATGGTCACGGCGGAAGGTCCGCCGGAGCCCCCGGTGGTGCCGCCCCCCAAGCAGCCGGAGACGCCAGAGGTGAACTGGGCGGGCGTGCGCACGGAGCTACATGGCACGGTGCACGGTCTTCTGGATCAGTTCAAGGGTATGTGGTCGGGGAAGCTGGGGGAGCTCAAGGCCACAACCCACCATATTCAGCTCAAGCCAGACGCCAAGCCCGTGAACTCGGCTCCGTACCAGGCTGGTCCACACCCTCGCTTGGAGATCGAGAAGCAGTTCAAGAAAATGCTCGACCTGGATGTCAGAGAACCCTCGGACGCCGAGTGGTCCATCCCGGTGGTCGTCGTGCCCAAGCCAGGTGGCCACTTCCGGTTTTGCGTGGACTACCGGCGGCTAAATGAGCCGACGGTCAAGGATGTCTACCCGATCCTGATGATGGACGACTTCCTGGACTCCCTCGGCAATGCCACGGTGTTCTCTACCCTGGACTTGAACGCCGGGTACTGGAAGATCCCTGTGGCCGCCGAGGACAGATACAAGACAACCTTCACGTCTCACACGGGCGTGTTCCGGCTTCTCTGGCTTCCGTTTGGTCTGGTAAACGCGTCAGCGTCCTTCCAGCGGGCTCTAGATATCATCTTGTCCCGTTTACGGTGGCAAACGTGCCTGGTGTACCTTTACGACGTGATTGTCTTCTCCGGTTCCGTGGACGATCACATCCGGCACCGCCGTGAAGTCCTCCTCCTGCTGGAAAAGGCCGGCGTCTCACTCAATCCTTCCAAGTGCAACCTGTTCCAGCAAGAGGTGGAGTACCCGGGACATGTCTTCCGTCCAGGGCAGCTGCTGTTGAACCAGAAGAACATCAAGAGCTTGGCGCAAGCTCTTCCCCCGCGTAACCGGACGGAGCTCAAGAGCTTCCTGGGAATGTGTATTGCGTACCGGCTTTTCATCAAGGATTATGCGCACATCGCCAAGCCCCTGACCAAGCACACCAGCAAGAAACTCCCACATGTACTGCCTCCCCTGGGTGCCGCCCAGCTGGCGGCCTTCGACTACCTCAAGGAGCGCTTGACGTCGACCCCGATTCTGGCGCTCCCCCGACGTGAGGGTCTCTTCATCCTGGATACCGACGCCTGCGCCGTCCAAGTCGGCTGTACCCTCCTGCAGCAAAAACCGGACAAAAGCATCCTCCCGGTCGGCTACTACAGCCGGGGCGTCATCCCAGCCGAGCAAAACTACTCCACGAACGACTGAGAATGCCTGGCCGTGGTCTGGGCCTGTTTTCTTCTCCGCCCCTACCTATAGGGGCAAGAGGTCCTGATCCGGATGAACCATTCCAGTCTGCGCCGGCAACTGAACATGGACAGTGCCCAAGGACGGGTCGCTCGCTGGCGCCTCCGGTTGTCGGAGTTCCGGTACAAGGTATGCATCAGACAGGGAAGGGAGCACCACTGTGCCGACGAGGGGCCTCGGAATAATGATTCGGATAAAGCACCGTTCTGTAAGCAGCGGCATCCTGCTCGCAGCAACATCTTATGTTCATCAGTCTTTCCACGAAGAGCCTGAGCATGAGGTGAGATTTCCAGCAGTGTCTTCCGTTTTGCTCTCACATTGGATGGCGAGAAGATTCCAACGGATATATCCGGATATATCTGGATATATCCCAGATTCTGCTGAAAAACCCGGATTCTGAAACACCCTGGTGCCGACGCCATGTCGCGGGTCCCAACGCTGGCGCCGGATCCGTCCGTCATGCCGGAAGAGATTTCCTGTCTCGCTTCGGCTGACTCTTCCCGTGGCTGGGTGGCGCCGAGCTACGAGGAGCCATACAAGGAACAACCGGTCACGTTCGCGCGTATGCTTGCCGCGCAGAAGGAGGACCAGCGGTGCCAGGATCCACGGGATAAAATGAACCAGAGCGCCGACTCCCGCTTTTCGGGGACCAAGGAGGGGATCCTCGTGCTTGTCGTTCCCCTAGACGGGGCTGTCCAAGTTTACTTCCCGTTCATTCTGCGCCAGGACCTCCTCCGGTTGCAGCACGACGTGGTGCGCGCTGGTCATCCTGGGGTTAACCGGATGTACGCCGCCATCAGGCGCCACTACTACCGGGACGCCATGGCCGCGGACGTTTACGACTGGGTGGCCAGTTGTGCGTCCTGCGCCAGCAGCAGGATTACGCCAAGGCGACGCACGGCGATGGTCAAGCTGTTCCCGGCGACGGACCCCTTCGCGAGCCTGTCTGTGGACCTCCTCGGACCCCTAACAGAGACAAAAACCGGGAACGTCTTCCTCCGGATCATCGTAGACCGGTTCTCAATGCTGGTAAGATCCGCCCTCTTGGCTGGCATCACCGAGACGGACGTCTCGTCGGCGTTCTGCCGGGATTGAATTTCCGTGTCTGTGTCGGGGAAACCCCCTGCCGGGGGTGACACGACCCCCCGGCATGTGCCGGGGACGGGTCGTGACCAGTCACGTAACACCCCCCTAGCGGGGTAGCATGGGAGAGCCCTCTTGGGCGCGTGTTCAGGGGGCCCCGGAGCCACACATGAATCAGCCCCTCTAGAGGGGCGTGAGGCGGGGAACATCCGATCGGGCCACCCTTGAAGGGTCTGACACACACATGGAAAACACACGTCTTCCCGAATCCGGGACCTCTGGAGGGACCGCGAAGCTTGTGGAAGCTTCCGCAATCCCAGCGTAAGCCGGACCGAGATACGATCTCGACCAGATACAAAGTCCCTCAGGAATTCTATCCCAGAAATTGAAAAATCTTGGGATAAGTCCCGAGGAACTGGTTTCGGGTAGATCCTGAAATAAAGGAAGTCTTAGTGACTCTCCTGCTTCCGCCTGAGACGGGCAGGGGTCCCCTTCCAGTGGAAGGGCTGTCAAAGATGCTGGCCAGGGGATACTGGAGGCCCAGGCCTGAGACCGTGGCCAGTTGGGTACCGGTCCCCCCATGGTGGTGCCAGGGCATCGGGACTGTCCAAGACCTGTGTCTTGCTCCTGAGCGTCTATGAGTGTGTGCTTTCGGGTCATCGTGCGTGTTCGAATAAATCATCGTTCCGTTTGCCTTACTTCCGTGTTCTGGTGCGCTTCTGGCCCAGTGTGTGGCGGTTGGGACCCTCAGGTGGCGGGCCGGCCTGGGCGGCGGTGTACGTGGCAGGCGGATCGGCTGTGATGGTGTCTGGACGGCTTTCGTGGGCCCTACGTTGGCCTCGCCCCGCCGCCGGATCGGGGTTGTGATGTCGCCGTCTGATTGGGCCGCGTGCGCTTGGATATCGTGGCCGCTGTTCGTGGCGGTTGTCGGACTTGATTTCTCTTTGATTGTATTTCGCATTGTTTGGAGGGACTTGATTTTTGCATTACGGGTGACCTGCATTGGCCGGCTCCGATTGGAGGCCGAGCCACGGGCTCCCGCGGGTCGCTTGCTTCCACATATTTCCGCGTGTTGGGACCGAATAGCGGCCACCCAGCGAAGGCGTCTAGTTTGCCCTCGAGGGGCCGGGGTGCTGGCGTGTGTTGGCCCGCTGTGGCTCCGCTAGGGGGCCGCCGTGAGGGCTCTTAAGGGGAGGTCTTGGCCTCCCCCTCGTGTCCAGAAGAAAAACCAACCGTGCCTTGGGTCTCTTGCTCCCTCGGACCTCTGCCGTAATACCTTTTTCCCCCTCTTTGGGACGGGCGTGGACTGCACTTTTCCCTTGCCGGTTCCTTCTGGGCTTCCCTCCTTTGGGCCCCAGGGGTCGTTGATTTCCTGTCCGGACTTAAGAGAGAAAACCGCTACATTCATGGTCGAGCAGCAGGGGAGGGACATACTTTTCTCCCGTATCGGGACGCTCCTCCTCTTTCTTTCGCCTAGCCCCTCTTCTCTTTTGTCCGTTTGGGTTCTCTTGCCTCTGGTATCCTTTGGGGACCAGTCGAGTGCCGCGGGGCCAACATGCCGGACCCTCCCGCTGGTGGACGGGGTCGGGGTGCGCCTCCGGACGTGTCTCTAGTTACCCCTGCTGGCCGAGGGGGAGGGACAGGTCTCCGACGGACTACTTCCGACGGCGGTCAGACCGGAAATCCCCCTCGTGTGTCGCCCCCGCCCCCTCCTCCTAGTGTTGACGACCCGCCTGGCCGTGGTGGGTCGTCCCTCATGCCGACTGATCTACCGTCTGTGTTGGACGCGTTCCGACCGGAAATTCTGGCCGACGTGACGCGGGCCATGAGCGAGTCCCCTCGACGGCCGGAGTCGGGGGGACAAGCGTCGGAACAAGGTGGGACCAGCCGGTCCCACAAGAGGCGGCACCATTCCCGGCGTCGCCGTCCATCCTCCTCGTATTCTTCGTCGGACGAATCTTCCTCCGGGTCGACCGACGGTCAAGATGCCAGGGGGGCTACTACGTCCCACAGGACCAATACGGGGGCCTCTCCTATTCCGGTTCTCCAATGTTCGGACGATCGGTTTTCGCAGGTGTTGGACTACAAGTTCTACCGCGTACGGAATCGTCGGACGCGCTACGGGGCGGCCCAAGCGCGAAAGATGGGCCGAACAAACAAAAACCTGAAGCACTCCTTCGGCGGTTTCCCGCCCTTCTCGGGAAAGGACCCCCTGAAGATCTTCTCCTGGTTGCGCAAGTTGGTCAAAGCATGTCACGACAATGACGTGTCCGAAAGGATGGCCCTCTACGCGATCCCCCACTTCCTGTCGGGCGACGCGGAACTACGCTACACCCGCGAGCTTCCAGACTCTGGGACCGCGCTGGGAGTCGCGAGCATCACGTCCTACCCGGTGGCCGTGAAGTGGTTCCTCCAGACCTACGCGGAGCCACACACGCTGGCTCTCGCGCAGGACACCTTAAGTCGGGCGATCATCGCGCCCGACGAGACCATCGAGTCCTTCTCGGCCCGCTTGCGGGGCCTGTCGGACCGGTGTGGGAACATCCATACGGCAGGAACCATGAAGCAACAACTCATTCAAGGACTACCGGCCTACATCCGGACGGACGCGTTTTTCTACAACACGCCGGCCTGTTCCTTCCAGCACTTGGTGACCTATACGTCGGGCAAGCATAAGGCGGCCGAAGAGATCATGAATCTGGCCCGCGATGGACAGGGGCCCTCGGCTCCGTCTTCCTCTCGTGGTCCCCGTCGTCTCTCGGTGACCCCGCGGGCGCGTCCTACACGGGCGGATTTTCTGGTGATGGCCCTCGGTAAGGCGGAGCCCCCCGTGGCCACCCCACCTCCGGCGGCCAACCCGGGGCACGCCCAACGCGTTTGGGGCCGGCAGGACAACCTCCCTCGATTCTTGACGGGGTGTCCTGAAGACCCACGGCGTCCCCGCTTTTGTTTTGTATGCTGGACACCGGGACACATGTCCTACACGTGTCCGATACTGACGGACCAGCAGAAGGCGCTCGTGATCAAGGCTCGAGAGTCCTTCCTCCAAGCCACGCGCAGTCGTGGGGCCGGGCAGGAAGAGAAGGGGAGGGTCACGCGGACCTCCAACCGACAGATCCGGATCGCCATGGTCCAGGCCCTCTGTGACGGCATCGACAAGTCGGACGCAGAGGACAAGCAAGAGTTGGACCCTGGGAACCAGTCGGGGAACGAGCAGGACAAGCACGCATCGGGGAGCGTTTAGTGGGGGGCGGACATCTGTCCGACCCCTCTTTGTGGGCTAGTCCATGCGCGGGCCCTGCTTCAAAATGCGTACCCAAGTTGCTTACAAGACCGGCGGGACAAGCTCCTCGACGGCGTGGTCTCGCTGGTCCCTGTGCGTTTAAGGGGACCTTGCTCGTTCTGCGTAAACGGAACTTCGTGGTCTCGGCGGCCCTGCGTTTGTCGTCGGACCATCCTGTGTACAAGACCACATGCGTGTTGGACACCGGGGCGGGCCCAAGTGTCTCACGGGAAGACGTCCTCCCCCCGGGCTGAAAACAGCAGACTCGGAGGGCCCCTCGGTCGACCCACGTGTGTGACGCGTCCGGAAAACTCCTGAGGGTCAAGTCCCAAGTGGGCTTGTCCGTCTTTGTGGAGGGCGCCTCGATGCTCTTCCAGGTCCTGGTGGTCAAGTTCCTCTCGGTCCCTGTCATCCTGGGCATGGAATTCCAGAAGGAGCACGTGAAGGCCATCTACCCGGGCTGTGAGACCGTTGCGTGGAACCACGGTGCCCTGAATAGGGCGGAAAACGCGTGGGACGGCAAGAAGCAGGAGCCCAACCCGGTCAAGGGAAACCCAACCCGTCGGGACAAGGGGACCATCTACCCGCGACAGGGCGTGACTGTGGCCCCTCGCACTGTCCAAGCGGTCTCCGTGGTGTATGGGACCGCGGGGCTGTGCCGTCTCGTGGAACGACCTGAGGTGTTGGCCCAGAAGGACCTCCGCCTACATAACGCCCTTTCCATCCTCAAGCCCCGCCGGGAACTCATCCTCCACCTGACCAAAATTTCTGACGGACCGGTCAACCACCGAAGAACGTCCTGACGCAAGAACAGCCGGACAAGACCTACAAGCCGGTTGGGTACTGGAGTCGTCCGATCACCGGGGCCGAGAAGAACTGCAGCACGACGGAGAAAGAGTGCCTCGCGGTAGTCTGGGCCCTCTTTATTCTGCGTCCGTACGTCCAAAGGACCCGGTTCATCGTCCGGACGGACCATTCGGCCCTCCGATGGATGCTCCACCTGGATGGGGCCCATGGTCGCTTGGCCCGCTGGCGGTTACCACTCTCCGAGTTCTACTATTTGGTCGAGACCCGCGCGGGGGCCGCTCACCACGCAGCGGACACGATGTCCCGGCTCGCAACACCCGCGGTGGACACAAGGCCAATCCCAGAGGAGATCCCCGGCCTCACTCTGGCCAGCTCCTCGCTGGCCTGGACCATGCCGTCTTACAATGACAGACGGGACTATCCCCCCGCCACGGTGGACCGTCTGGTCAAGGCCCAAGCGCAGGACGATCGGTGTCATGAGCTCCGACAGGAGAAGGACCGCAACGCCCACTCCCGCTACTCCGAGAACGCGCAGGGCTTGCTGGTCCGACGCGCACCCTTGGACCGGGCCACGCAGGTGTACGTCCCCAAGTCCCTACGGATGGAGATCCTCACCCTGGAGCACGCGCCGGCCCATGCGGGACACCCGGGTGCCAACAAGATGTACGTGTCCATGCGGCGCTTCTTTTATTG
>Ga0209093_1001941_pt1 | contig 11691 bp, 10 predicted proteins | sample SidtaG_4_FD_187450 | JGI IMG/M metagenome (GOLD analysis project Ga0209093, IMG submission 187450) | Marine algal microbial communities from Sidmouth, United Kingdom - Sidmouth_Male1 metaG (SPAdes) (version 2) | ecosystem: Host-associated > Algae > Red algae > Unclassified | place: Sidmouth...
TGCAAGCCACGGGTCACGCTTTCCATTGGCTTTCGTGGTCCGAACAGGGAACCAGGGGTTGGCCCAACGACTCGGGGCGTCTCCAAACAGGCCTGTTTGGAGTGGCGCTGCCGTTCAAGCTCCAAAGGAAGGGCGATCCCGCGAGACGACCACGAGATGCATTAAGGGATTAGAAAATGTGAACAGGTCTATTTATGGGTCGTCACAGCCCCGTCACACCCTAGTTCTGGAGCGGATCCCAGCCACCAGTGCTCCAACCGTCCAAACGGCCAAACGGTGCCACGTTTGGCTGTTTGGACGGTTGGAGCCATTGGTGGAGACGCTCTGAAGGCCGCCTCCCTTTCCAGCGCGCCCAAAATTTCGGGGGCGGTAAGCACTGTGCCATGCCCCGCCGTCGACAGCGTTCTGTTGACGATGCGAGGACACGACATGTCCTTGCGGACCGCGGGTATCAACCGCTTCGTCAGCAACTCGAGGTTGATGCCCGAAACGGGCGCATCAGCTCCCTTGCTCAGTGTCTCAAAACTCACGACCGTTGGGTCGAGCGGCCACATGCAGACACGACGAAAAGCCATCTTGAGAGCGTCCGCCGTCAGAGCGTCCGACGCAGCTCCAGCAATGCAGCGCATCAGGTCCGGTGTGTTGAATGGACGTCCTCCGTCCCGACACTCGAGGGCAATCTCCCGCAAACGTGAACGGAGATCTGGCTGGTACCGACCAAACGCGCTCTTGTTGTCGAGTGCTTGAAGAGTATGCGACATTTGAGATGGTTCCGCAACGACATGCACATAGGCGCGGAGGGGAGTGAGTGGGCCAGCGGATGACAGATGCACCTTGGCGCCATCGATCGACAAATTCTTGGCCTCCTCCGGGAAGTAGGAGCACGCAAACTGGGCGAAGACCTCAGCCCAGACGTCAAAAACGGCTTTATCGAAACCTGGGGGGGACCGCCGCCACACCACCGCCCCGTCATTAAGGTAGGCCGCAAGCGCCTCGTACTCCTTCCTGCCGTCCTGGTAAGTCAGCGCGACGGTGCCGTGCCCAGCCACCCGGCCGTCCACCACGATGAAGTGGGGCGCCACCACCCCCGCCGCCGAGACGCAAAACGCCGCCGTACACGCGCCCGCCCCCGATGCAAAGGGCGGCAGAATCACCTCCGGCTTGGTCATCCAGACACCGCCGAAAATCTCGCTACGCCCTGTCAGAGCCCACGTGCGGGCGTGGATATGGGTCTCATCCATATTCCACACTTGTCGCGGTGAAACAATATTGTACTCTCGGTACATCAGGGTCAGAGGAGCGTACCAGCTCGCCACCACGTCGGGTCTCGACTTGCGACCCCGCCCCTCCTCGAGGTTGCCAACGCGGTACTTCTTGAGCTCTCGATGACGCCCGAGGAAGCCCCTGACCCAGCTGCGGCCCGGCGTTAAATAGCCGTTGAATAATTTTCGCGCATCCACTTGCCGCTCTGCTGACAGCTCCGAGAGGTAGAGCGAGCACACGCGACAGAGGGCGTCAACAGACAGCCCCCGGCCAATGGTGGCATTGATGACAAGGAATTTGGCCAACACGGCCTCCTCCTCCGGAGTGAAGAACGGCTGGGGCCCCCGCCGACCGACGACACCGTCATTGAGGACGAAGTAGCGTGCTTGGGCGTACGAAATCTGAAAACGAAGGGCAAATGCCTTGGTCGTGAGCCCGTGAGGGCCCACGAGACGCAAACCGGCGAGCCTTGCCTCGTGAACGTCGAGGGCGCCCGCCTTGGGGGCCAGGCGGGCGGCCGGTGGCATGGTAGCAGGCACAGGGTTGGGGGGGGGGATGGAAGGGGGTGAGTACAGGGCACAGTCCAACTCGCTGCGGGCTTCTCCGGCACCCAGAGAGGGCCACGCCGTAGCCAAAGGGGCAGAATACGGAGTCGGTGTGTCGGTGAGTGAGAGCGGTGGGCTTCGGGGCGATGAAGGAGGCGCCGACCGCCAAAGAATGCACCAGATGGTGTCTCTGAGGGTGTATTTAGAATGGAATTGCATCCCAGAAGCGCGCCTTTCTGTGCCATCAGGCGGCGTTGCGTGGTCGCACGTGTGTAACTGTGGGCGCTCTTGGCGCCGTTAGAAAGCTTTCGAGTTGGCGCGTTCAGCGGTGCGCCACATGGCTGTGGCTGTGCTCTGGTTATTTTTAGAGAAAAGCTCCAAGTGCGCTACCGCCCGTTTCCACGGTCGTCGAAAACTCGATTTCATATGTACACACTGTGGAAATTGCAGACAAGCCCCGAGTTGCTAAAACTGGTACAAGTTGTCAAAACTGGGGTCAGACGGATACTCCTCAGGGATATATCCATGACAGCCCCTGGTGTGCGCGCGTGTGCCGCACGCTTCCAGGCGTGTGTGCGCGACTTTTGGCGCGAGGGGGTGCAACTACGTTGCACCGCCTGGGGCTGTCGGACAGGACGTCAGACTTTGGCGCGCTCGGCGGGAGTTGACCCCCCCCCCACCCCACCCACCTCCCTGCGTGCTTGTCGACCGGATCAGCGGAGCAGCGGCGCGTTTCGGTTCTTTGGTTCCACCGCTCGCTTACTCGGCTGGCTGCAGCCGCCGCCGCCGCCGCCGCTGGCGAAACGCCAGCGAGACGACACCCCCCCCCGCGCCCACACCCCCCCCCACAACGATCCTCCTTTTGGCAACGAGTCTTGGCACGCAACAACCACCCCAGCCCCATAGCCAGTGCCTCACCACCGCGCTTATCTACCCTCTCGCCGCAACCTCCCACTCCCCCACCCACATACGAGCCTGCAGCCGAGGGGCTCACGTAAGGCAGAACCGCCTTTCGTTCCTGCCATTTGGGGGCTGCCACCACTGCGACTCCTCCTCCCCTCCTGCCTCCCTACCTCCGACGAGTCCGCTCCCAACCGGCCACGGGCTGCTACCTCCCCGGTGGCGCCTGCCCGCGCCCGCTGCCGGGCGCCACGGGGCGTGCCCGGCGGCGGCAGCGGCACGCCGTCGACCGCCCTACCTCCCCCGCCGCGCGGTGCTGCCATCAATGGTTGCAGCCTGCGTGCGGGCGGCGCACGGGCGGCAGCACCGAAATATAGTGCCAGGGGGGGGTCACGGGGGCGTGGAGGGAGACGCGCCTGACGTCGGCATGGGCGGCCGGCCGGCGGGGCAATGTCGGGGTGGCGCAGGGGGGGGGTGGGGGGGAGGGGGGCTTGAGCCTGTGGCAGGGGCCTCCGCCCGCCGACGTCGGACGACACGACTCTTCTTCGGCTTTCCTCCGTGGCAGCCGCGCGTGCGTGCGCTGGTGCGCAGACGCCAACACCACACGTACAATTGGGTGGCCCTCTGCATGTTCTCGTCTCGTCGGTCGGCCTGCGGCGCGGGGAAGCGACGCCACGAGGCATCGTGCCGAGGGGGTGTCGCGAGCCGCGGGGCCGCCTTTAGGCTGATATTTCCGCTCAGGAGCAGCGGGCGCGGGGTGGTCGACTGGTGCGTGCGGCTGCCCGGGAGGGCGGGGAGGGACGGTGGTGGAGGCGGCTCTCTTTTGAGAGTTCTTTGCGACGGACAGGGCGGTGCCGGGTGCCTAGGCGCATGTAATGGATGTGTGCCGGTGTTCCCCGCACCACAATGCGCGCGCTGCCGTCCAGACGTTCGCGTGTCTCTTCAATCTCGGCAGTCCCGGCGCCACGTCACGCCGCTGCGTGCGTTGCTCCACTCGCGCTGAGTGCCCTGCACCCATCCGCTTCGGCCCTGCACCCATCCGCTTCGGCCCTGCGGGCTTCCATGCGTGCCATTTTTTCTCCTTTCCCTTCTCCCCGCCCATACTCATACACACATTTACCCCGACTTTGCCATCTTCTGTGCCTGCCCGCGTTGCTCGCACTCTGTCTGACCCCCACCCCGCTCCCCCCCCCCCCCCCCTTACATGCAGCTGCCGTGCCATAGTAGCACCCACACGCACAGACGACGGTTGCTGGGTGTGGCGCGGGCACGTTCTGGGCTGCACCTTCGCTGCGACGGCGGTGCCGTCCGCCGCCACCCGCATTGACGAGCCTGTTTTTTTGAGTATCGGCGTGTCCGTATGCTGCTCCTCCGCGTTCGGTCTACCTCTTTTCTTACTGTAAGCTTTTTCGACTGCATTGTCCCCCACTCTCTGACGTGGGATGGGCGCCGTCAGGTTGACGGGGCGTGTTGACATGGATCGTTTGCACACAATGAGAAAAACGTGCATCTCGTCGCCTCTTCTCTCCTCCATTCCTTTGGGTAACAGCTTTCTGACAGGTCCCTTCGACCTGCCGGGGGGATTGTTTGGTCGCCCGCTGTCATTCTCTACACCATATGCTATCTGTTGGCCTGTCTCTCTGTTCTGTTTTGGATGCACGACGCGCTCCTTGTCTGTGCTGTCGTTCTTTCCGCATGATCTCTATGCCTCAGTCACCACCCACGTTTGGTTGTGCTCGCCGGCCAAGGAACAATCCTTCTGTTCATCATTCTTCGCTACCAGTGTGGTCAGGCGAGCTTTCATCAAAGGGATTCAGTACGTTCTGAGGGAAGGCTGTTGATGGGGTGTTGATGGGATGTCTTTGTTTCTTCCTTCTTCAGCGCAGCACCGCATCGCGTGCGGCATCACACATGTGGGATAAGCAGTGCGCGGTCGACCGGCCGGCCTCGGCCGCGGACAGCGACGGCAAGGAACTATCGCATAAATGTAACTGTGATTCTTCTTCGCCATCGCGGTTGACTGTCATGTCACCATCCCAGTTTGCACTCGAAATCTCTGGGGTTGGGGTTTCACATCTTCTGAGTACCTGCGGTCTGTTTTCGTTTGTGTTTGCATACGCTTGTCTCCTCCTCTGGTAATTCTCTTCGTTGTGCTCACCCCCCGCACGTTGTGCTCACCCTTTTCACCCCCACGCCATTCCCCACTCGAGGAACCCACAAATTGTGCCAGTGCCGAGCCGGTTAAACATGCGGGGGGCGCCGCACCACAAGCATCCAGCCACGTCGCCCCCGACACCGAGCAGACGATCAAGCCGACGCATCCGCCGAGCAGCGGAGCGCGCTGCCGGCGCCCCAGCAATTGCATCGCCGTCCCCACCCGCGAGCCCTCATGCCGCGCCCCGTAGCCGTGCCCCATCCAGCCCACGCCGCAGTGTACGGCTGCCAACTACGTCTTCATCGAGGCATGGTCGTGCCGCGGCGGCCGCCACCCGCGACTCCAGGGCGGTCGCACCGCCGTCCACTCCGACCGACGACGGTGCCACCGCAGCTGTGGGCGATCTTTCCGCCGGTGGGGCCGCCGCACCTCTCTCCACCGCACCCGTGGTGACCGCGCCTATACAAGCGGAGCTCGCCGGTGTGGGACCTGCCTACGGCAGCGGCGACGCTGCACTCGCCGCAAACACTCGCGCTCCCCGATCTGGGGCGGCGGCGCAGCCCTCGATGAGCGGCGGCAGTGCCGCGGCATCACCCCCCCCCCAGCTGGTCACACCGTCGACAGGACAGACGGATGCTGGTGGCGCCATCGTCCGTCAAGCTGAGGCGGTGCGGCGGCTCCGCGATCCTGCTGCTCCACCGAGTGCAGCGACGGCCGGTGGTGCCGGTGGTGCCCCTTTTCCTTCAAACGGGGTGATCAAGGCGGCTGCTGCGCTGCCACCCGCTGCGGCCATGGCCTACCTGGTCGTTGCCCCTGTGGTTTATCTCACCAGTGGGGCCATGGGGGGGGGGTTTGAGGCGGAGCTGTCGGCCGGGCATCAGCTGTTAGACGATGGAGCTGACTACGTAACCGCCAAGAATCTGGTGATGCGGCTGTTCTTCGGCGTTCCCGACGTCGCCACGTGCCTGGTGCGGCTCGGGTACCTGCCTGGCTGCCCAGATGCTGTGGCTGAGACCGCCGCGGGAGGACCCAACGCGAGCCCGCCCTTGCAGCGCGCCGCCGACCAGCAGGCGTCCGAGACACTGGTGGCGATCGCCCGGTACGCAGAGTTATGGGGCTTCGACAAGCCCAACCTGTGCGCGGTCGTCAAGCAGGCGCTGCACCTGGCGGAGACGAAGCAGTTTGCTACGGTCTCCCGAGTCGCGATCGCACCGGCGAGCGCCTGGACGATGCACACGGCAAGCGCCACTAACAGCAGGGTCAAGTCGACCAGCGTGGCGTACGCCAGGTTCGTCAGGCTCTTCTGTCAGTTCGCGTCCAATACCGAGAGCCAGCAGCCGGGAGATGTTGTGCTGCCCGTCAACCTGTACGTCATCGTGACGTTGCTGCGGTCGGAGCAGGCCCGCCCCAAGCGCACGGGAAACCAGTCGGGCATCGTCGACGATGAATAGTCGGACACGGAGTCGGATGGGGAGCGCAACGGCGGGGGCGACGACAAGGACGCGGGCGATGACGACAGCTGGACGGGGGAAATGCAGCGTGGTCTTGGCGAAGGGGGGGGGGGTGCCGGACGCGTACGGGGTGTGAGTGGGAGCGCGCAGCCGGGCGGAAACCCGCCGGCCGGGTCATCCCAAGCCGGCGGGGACATATGCCGGTGATCGTCGCTCTGACGGCACCAACCCCATGCCGCGTGGCGGTCTCCCCGGTCCTCAACTGTCAGCCGCAGACGCTGCCGCCAACCTCCTCACCCCCGCTATCGGCCACAGTCCTCCGGCGCCCGCACCAACGTTTTCTCCCCCCCCCTCGCGCTTGTTCACCGGCCGCACGCGCACACCCCCTCCGCCCTCGGCCGGGCGTAATGACTCTGGGGTTACGTCGCCGCGCGTTTGGACGCTGGGACAGCCCGTGCTCAAGATGCATCAAAGCGCGATGGCCAAGATGCGGCTGATCTCTCACCAGCTGTGGACGGCGTGCGGGTGCGTGGACTGCTCGCGCTACAACTTCGAGGCCTATGCGTCGGTGGGGACATAAAACGCGGCCAAACTGCTGGTCAGTGAGACGCAACGCAACCGCACGCTCGAGAACTCGGCGTCCGGCTCGGCGAAGGCCACGGGGTTGCGGGATCCGACGCTGCCGGACAAGGAGCGGCGCGCGATGATCGAGACGCTTCTGCTGAGCCCAACCACAAGCAAGAGGATGCACAAATCGCTGCTGTTGGCCGCCCTGTTTTTCCTCTCCTTCTCGCTCGAGGCGCGCGGCGCAACAGCGCACGGTCTCGAGTGGAGTTACCACGCGGTGCGGCAGTTCCCGGCGATGTTTGGCACCGCCGGCGTTGACGCGTTGTGCACGTACATCTCGGCGACGAAGACGGGCGAGGTGGGGGCGTACTGCCTGGTCTCCATTGCGCAAATAGACCCGTGGTTGTGTCCCCTCGGGGAGGTGGCAGACGCGCTCGTGGCCGACTGCCACAGGGAGGGGCAAGACCAACTGACGCCCCCCTCTCCTTCGCGCCCAACTTCAACCCCACCGACGCGGAGATGAGGGCAACGGGCGTGGACCCCAAGTACTTCTGGGCGTCGGCGTCGAAGCCGGGCTGTCGACCGTGGTACCAGTGACGCCAGTGCCAGGCCATTCGCGGCGGTCCGTACAAGGCCATGTCCTCCGACTATCACCGCGACAACCTGAGGAAGGCGGCGGGCGGGGCAGACATCAACCTGCGGGTGGTCAGCACGCACGCGTTTCGCAGGGAGGCGGCGCAGAAGGACAAGGAGTCGGGCGTCCCGGTGGTGGACAACCTCTTCCACGGGATGTGGAACCTCGGAGCGGCCAACGGCGCCTACGATAGGCTGATCCCGAACGCACTGATGATGACGGCGTTATCTGGCCGGTCTGCTGACTGCTCTTCCCCCATGACGCCGCGCCTCTCTGTAGAGGTGCCCGCATCGCTGCAGTGCACTATCTGTCCGTGGCTCGACAGCGAGGAGGCTAAGTACGCCGCTCGCGTGACGCGGGACTACCGGTGCCAGGACCAGGCCCTGATCGACTTCTTCTCCCTCGTCCGCGTGGCGCGGTCTGTGTTCTTCCAGACTTGGGCGGCGCGCGTCGTCACCACCAGCCTGCCCCTAAACGCTGAGATTCTCCGGCACTCACTATTAAACAACGACCACTTCCGCGACTTTTGCGAAACTATGGCCAAAGTTTTGGCCGACGGCGGGCGTACCGTCGAGGCCGCCGTATCCCAGGTGATGCCGCAGTTATCCCACGCCGTCAAGGTGGCCGTCGAGGCCGTAGCGGCGGAGAGCTCCTCGTGCGTCTTGGATGTGGAGCGGCGTCTCAGCATCCAGATGGACGACGCGGTGCCGGAAAACAAGGCCCACAAAAACGAGGGATTCTCGGCCATGAAGGAGCTGATGGGATCGACGGCGGCTGAGGTACGGAGCCTGCGTGCGGAGGTGTCTCATCTGGGTGGGTTGACGGGGGGGGCTCTGGGGGGTCGGGTCAGCGCCGAGGAGGGCCTCGGCGGCCCGGGGGGTGTGGTGGGAAGGGCGATCAACGGCGCGGCGGGTGACAGGCGGGGGGCTGGCGGGACGGGGGGTAGCGGATGGGGGGGGGGTGGCTCCGCGTCAGAGGTGCCTGCACGAGAGCCGTTTCCGCGTGGCGCCTCAGTGCGGGATACCGTGGCGGCTGCTGCTGCTGCCGTCGCCGACGTGGCCCAGTACACCACTACTGCGATTGTGCAGCGCCCGCCCGCTGTCCCGCCCATGGCTGTGGCGCCACCTCCGCCTATCATATCTCCTGGGCTTGCCCAAGACCGGGAGAACTTGCGGCAGTTGAATTTACAGCACAAGCTGGAGGGGGTGCCCATCTTCTCTGGCAATGGCCAGTACGTGCCGCTCGTGCCGCTCGTCAAGGATATCGGGTGGGAGGCGGCTCTGTCTGAGTACGCCGAGGGATTTATTGGGAGGGGTGTTGGCAACCGGAGGGCGTCCATTCGGGAGGTTGAGGCCATGTCTGGCGAGCGGTGGCGCCTTTGCATCGCGGACGCGGCGGACCGGCGCCGCGTCGGCAACCTGTACTCGGCGCGGTCGCCCATCTACCGGGAGTTTCAGGAGGAATACGACAAGCGGGGCGCGGCCCTGGGGGTCGGCCAGGTGATGTCTTTCGTGAAGGCCAAGTACAAGGGGAGGGGAGGGGCGGTCGCTGTGTACAAACTGGCTCAGGTGGACTACCCGGCCAAGAAGTGAACGTGTGCACTCGAAGCATTCTAAACTGTAAAGAACAAGGTATGTTTTTTTTACTGCGCCACGTGCGCTGTATGCCGTCCCGCCCATTGTGCTCCTCGCGTCTTCATACGCAGTGCGACAGACCCGACATGGTACTGAAACTTTTTGGCATTCGCGTTTATTCTATTATCTCTCTATCACCCCGACACATGACAGAATATTAGTGTGTACCAGTATCCCTCCCAGGACCCCACCAATCGACCAAAGGACATCATGTGGCACCTCCGGGACTATTTCACTTAGAGAGTCAATGCCACCGGCCAAAGGCTGCTGTGGGGTTTTTACGGATGAAGCAAAAGCGTAAGGGGAACAGGATGGGCGGCGCGCTGTGAATAGTGGTGTAGTGGCGGTGGAGTGGCGTCGGTTGGAGACGTGTGCTGGCGAAGGAGGTGGGGGGCTGGGGCGGAGACGATCGGTGGCGGGCGAGGCGCGGTGCAAATGTGACGGAAAGAAATGTCCAGAAGATGTAAGACACAACGGATGAGCTACAGAAAAAGAAGGCGGTGCGCTGTGGGGGAAGACAGAGCATTGCCAACGCCTGGAATGGGCAACTCTTCTGTGTGGAGGATTACGGAGGGGGGGCGAAAGAGCATAAAGAAAGGCGTTGATTTCGTAAATGATGTTGGGCAGCGAAGGTTGCCTGGGCATGCGTTGTTGGCCACACAGTGCCTTACGGCGAAACACAACCGACTTGTTGACAAGCTGTCCCGGGCTCGTGTTGACTCGCGCTGTGGAGCATGCATTGTGCGGCCTACATCGTTTGCGCCGCGGATGTCATTTGTCAAGTCAGTTTTCAAGAAATGGGTGCACATAAATCGGCAGTGGCTCCACTCCTGAAGATCTTGGCAATCGACCGAGCCAGGCGCGATTCAGTCGACGATTCCTCCTTGAATGGTCGCTCGGGGATGGGACATAAGTACATTCAACGTCGGACCATGCAAGGCACTGTCGGACCGATCGCCGTTTGCACTGACGCTGCGAGGTGCGACGCCCATCCGACGATCGCGTCAGAGATACACGATTATAATACGGATGTTTGTGGGGCGCCGGGCGACGCGGATGACGTGTCACGCCCCGGTTCGGACAGGCGGCGCTGTCCTTGCTGGCTGATATCCTGATTGATTGTGGGTCGTTTGCCTTTTCATGTCAATTGCTTGAATTATCTGCTTTACAGTAGGGGCGTCCTCGGGCATGGATCCCGAGATCTCCCCTTGGGGAGGCTACTGTGTGGCATTCGGGGCCAACTGGGCCCGCTTAGTTGGATAGCTTCAGGGGACACCACACCCAGTTAAGGTGGCGCATAGAGCTCTCTGCATTACATATGGTCTACGAAAACGGTCGAGCACCGTGGAAAAAGCTGGGTGGCTGTTGCGGAAACTCGGAAAAAGCTGGGTGGCTGAGGCGGAAGTTGTATCGCGATACAATTCTGTATCGCACTCGCAGGCCATCCCAGAGGGGGGGCACCATCCAGCACGGTCCCAATCTTCGACTGGTTTTTCATAATTTGGATCCCGGCGGCGCTTCCGCACACAGTGATCCGCGCCCTCTGTCCGCGCTGGCAACTCCATCACAGGAGCGTCAGTCGATCGCTATTCGAGACGACATGACAGGCATTGACGAGCACGAAGATGCACACCTAACAAAGACTATCACTCCGTGCAGTCGGTGCGGGTCCCCCCTCCCACCCTCTTGCGCCGTCCCGACGGCCACACGAGTACCTCCAGGAACAGCGACCCCACTCTCGCGCATGCATGAGCGAGGCAAGGACGCAATTGACGCCGGAGACATGGAGGGAAGAAGAGGTAGGAGGCAGCATAAGTCACTATCTACGAGCCCACGCACCGCCCTACGCACCTCTCTTGACCCGCCACCTGTGGGCACCGCCGCGATGCGTCAACGACGAGGAGAGAAGCACGCGCAAGGCGAGAGCACACGACGTGGTATTCAAATCTATGATGCAAAGGCAGCAGCAAGAAGCAACACACCAGGCGTAGGGAAGTACCAAGAAGCCGACAGGCACAGCCAAACCGAGTAGCACAAGGTGGGGGGTCGAATGGAATGGGGAGGACTGAGCTCTGCGACGAGCCATGTCAGAGAGCCGTGTCAGAAACAAGGATACACACAGAGAAGGTGGAGACGAGAGGCACCGGTGCTTGGCCATGATTGAGCCGGGAGCGGGCAGGGGAGAGGGAGCGCTGCTGCAAAGCGCAGGCAACGCACCTGCGTGACGGTCGCCTAGTGTCAGGAACTGGTCATAACGGCACAGGCACGCACGCGGCGTCCAGATGATGGTACATATAGGCGTGCAGACGCAGGGGAGGGTACCCGAGCACGACGCACGGCAAGTAGGCGCTTTGTTAGGCCCAACAGCCAGGCAGCCGCGCCTCGGGGCGAGCAACCGCCAAGCCGAGTGTTGCAGTTGGCAGGGGCTAAGTCCAGTACTTATGCCCCTGACGGGACTTGCACCCGCCTCTCCGTACTTCGGATTGCGGGCTATGGGACGGCTGTCCTTCCCTAAGTAGCCCCCCCTATTCGGGCCCGGGGT
>Ga0209093_1001942_pt1 | contig 11689 bp, 12 predicted proteins | sample SidtaG_4_FD_187450 | JGI IMG/M metagenome (GOLD analysis project Ga0209093, IMG submission 187450) | Marine algal microbial communities from Sidmouth, United Kingdom - Sidmouth_Male1 metaG (SPAdes) (version 2) | ecosystem: Host-associated > Algae > Red algae > Unclassified | place: Sidmouth...
CGCCAGCGTGCCACGCCGGCGGCAAGGGCGGGAAAAGCTCAACGGTAGCAGGGGAATAGGGGGGACGGCCGCCGGCGTGCCACGCCGGCGGACAGGGCAGGAAGAACTCAACGGTAGCAGGAGGGAGGGGGGGGTGGAGCCGCCGGCGTGCCACGCCGGCGGCAAGAGCGGGAAGAACTCAACGGCAGAACGGGGGGAAGGTGTGCAGCCGCCGGCGTGCCACGCCGGCGGCAAGGGCGGGAAGAACTCAACGGTAGGGGGATGCGCGCAGGAGCTGGATCGGTTGAAAGAGCCGGGGAGCACGGGCCGCCGGCGGACGGCGTGTTCATATGCCGTCGCCGGCGGCCGACAAAACGCGTCACGAGGAGCACGCGCGCGCGGATCACGAGCGCGCGACCGCAGCAGCCCAGGGGGCGCCCCCCCGTGCAGCCGATGGCGGCCCAGGGGGCGCCACAACGAGCCGCGGATGGCAGCCCACGCGGCGCCCCCTCGAGCGCGTGCGTGGATGGGGGGGCGCAGCGTGCTGTGAGCGGGACGTGTGGCCGCGACCGCCCGGGGAGGTGCTTTTGAGGCTCTTCAAACGGCCTCCCCTGCGACACGGCCCCACACAGCGCCGCCCACGAGGCGGGCCACACCGATACTGGCACGGGGTCTCGTGGGTGCCCCCGTGTCGGCGAGATCCCCGCCTCGTGGAAGCGGCTGAGGCACCAGCCGCCCCACGCTTGCCGTGAGGCAGCCACACGACCAATTTGAGAGGAGGTGCGGGCCTACCGCCAACAGGGACCAAAGCAATCTGATCACGGGCCGGCTGCCCCCTGGCGATACGCGATCCGCCTTCCTTCCAACATATCTTCGAACATTTCCAGCAGCCAATGATATGGCTTCGATCAGGTTGGAAACATCAAAGATTTCTGCTTGAATTCAATCGGAGCACGCGATCGATTGCGTGACCGCGCCGATATTCCCGTGTGGGCCCACCGACACTGTCCGTTTCGATAATTGCGGTAGTGCCCGTTCAGAGCAAGCCAACGCCGCCACCAGCAAAGGCGCCGTCCGCCTTTCGTTCTGGAAGCATTCGAAACGAAGCATCTGTTGGACAGCGCGGTGCCTGCCGTGGCCGCGTCTTGACAGCGCATCGCGCAGCACACCGTTCCCAGGGTCCTCGACCGAGAGCCGCGGCTCGGCGCTGTCGCGTGAGGCTCGCCATCTGTCACCAGTATGCCAGGTGGCTTCCCGAAGTGAGATTTTTCTGCGTCGTGCCAGCAGGGCGACCAGTTCCTGTCAGTTCGTGGCGCTTTCTTGTAGACGTGTGAGCCTGACGTTCGGTGTATTGCTGATGTCCCAATTTTGTCCTCTCCGGACAAGAACAACAGTGCTCATGCACAACTCTGAGGGCTCCGAAGTACGGAATGGCTGTCGATAAGGACGTATTCAAAGTACATCTGAGGACACACTGTTCGAAAGCTGTGTCGGCTTTGCCTAATTGTATCATGGCAGGTGCCTTCACCCCCCTGTATCGCGCGATTTGGTTGGAAATCCGCTCCGAAAGTCTGAAGGAGAGTGCTTGGAGCTGGACAGTTGCGCGTCTGTCTCGTCCCGACCCTCGCATCTCATGTGATTCTGTGCGGATCGGTCAGTCTGGCACTCCTGGTGGACAATTCTCAGCTCTGGGCCCGGAACCGACTGTGGATGGCCGCGGATCGTCCGCGATCCGCGAGAAACGTCAGGAAACAGCCGGGCCCGACTGGCCTCCTTGGGTGTTGCACAACAGTCCGGCGAACAGTACAGACGAACTTTACTGTAATCTACCGTCTGATTGGCTGCAACCCGAGAGCCTTGCATGAAAGATTCGATCGCTGATTGGCCAAGCAGTCCCGTCGACGCGCCTTCGTCTTCGTCGCCGACTTCCGCCTGATGCACGTTGCTATCCTGGATAGGTGCACAACACACGGGTGGTCGTGTTCGTGGTGCGGTAGCAGAGGGGGAAATGCAGTCTGCTTAAGGGGAGTCTAACCGAAGCGCGGGGAAGAAGACAATGCTTCCGCGCGTACTATTTATTTGTAAAACATCCAGGCACGCGCCATGTTGGTACTCTGGCCCCTCGTCCCCGACCGCCGCCCCCCTCCGACGAAGCCTCCTCCGTGCTATCGGGGAAAAAATGCATGCGTGAAGGACGCCGCTGTGCTACGCCCTAGGCTCCACCCTGTATGGATGACGAGTAGGTGGGAGGCGAAGCAGGGAGTATCGGGCGGGAATGGAGAGACATGCAAGAGGGCGCGATGCAGGACCGCCACAGTACCGGATCACACAACGAAGCGCGGAGGACGTCACCAGGAAAAGCTTTATCGAAGGCAGAGCGACGCTGGCATGCAGATACAAAATCACCACGGAAGGCATCCAGCCCCCGCACCCCCTGGGCATCACCCCACACCCGTCACACCCCGCCAGTGTGAGCTTCCCCCTCCCCCCCGGCCACCCCTCTCAGAAGCGGCTCACAAATGACGCTCACCTACCCGAGAGTTTGTCAGCACAGCAAGGATCACCGGCGCGAAGCGAGACGACGGTGGCGGGCACCACGACGTCGGGCCGACGGTGCTGACGACGGTCGCGGCCGACGGTCGCGGTGGCACCAACCGTTTTGATGCGCTCAGACAATTTCAATTATCAGTCGACTTCAGCATGAAAAGTGTGCTGAGAACTCCCCGTAAAGTACGCAGTTAACAACATTCTCCGAGTTTTCAAGAGCACTGTTGTTCTTGTCCGGAGAGGACAAAATTGGGACTCCAGCAATATTGACTCAGATGACAAAAGTGTACACAAACGATTGGAAAGTTGCCACCCGTTCTTGTCCGGATCGCCGCCTTTTCGTCGCTCCCTCCCTGACCTCGTGATTGCTTGGATATCGGTCCGATTTCTGAACACTTGGGGGTCGACGTTGCTTGGCACGCTTGCCGAATCTTCTTGCACCCATCTGTGGACAATGTAGCACCTGTTTTCTATAACTCCAGGACAGAGGGGGGCTCTTTTGGATGAGAAAAGTGGGGGGCCGCTCAGCGTGCTCCACGTAAGCAAACGTGGCATATTCCGTTTCGGGTTTCAGAACTTGAGGGAGACGTTGTTGGGTGTGCTCTGAGAGAGCGTCACCTCGCGTACCGAATTGAGATTTTAACAAAATAGTCCTAACATGGGTGGCTTTGCTCTCAGGCTTGTTACGGCATGTCGCCTGAACAATGAAAATTTCTTCACAAACGTTGTTCCGGTGCATGGACCTGATCTCGAGGTCGGACAGAGGGAGATCGCGAGACACCTGTGGGATTAATGACGTTGGTTAAATAACCGGTTAATAGCGAGCGACCGTTGACGCACGATAAAGCGAACACTTTCGCCTTAGAGGCGAGGAAGAAGAACCTTTGTTCGTGCAACATCCGATGGGGAGCCGGGGGTGCCGACGACGGCGAACCCCGGTCCCCTGGTGTTTTTATTATCAGACGGTAAAGGGGCGGGGTCGATCGACCGAGCCATCGTAAAGATCCAATTTCCACCAAAATCGGGACGATAAAGGAAAGGACAGATATACGAGACGGAAGTAGCCTCCCAAAAGGCGAGCCACAAACCAAGTCAATCCTCCACGTGAATACTGACCAGTCAGGGGGGCTACCGGGCCCAATATCGTAATAAGAAGGAGATATGCTGCATACCCTTGTAATGAGATTCGAGGCGTCCCGCTGAGTGGGCGCAGATTGACCGAACAGCCACCACGAACGCCACCTGTGGCAACCAATCAGGATGCCGCGTATCGACGCGCGAAGGGGCGTGTGGGCGTTATGCACGGGCCGGCGTCTGCAGAGGGGATCGGGGAGACCCCTGACACCCTCGCGCGAGGCGGGGTGATGGAGCCCGCGGCCCGAACGGTCGCGAGCGGCCCAGAATGGCCGGTGCGTGCCGGAGGGCGTGGATGGGCGGTGTCTAGGCACTCACCGGGCGGCAGCGGCGGACCATGCATCAGATCGGCCCCTACAGGGGTGGGGGGTCCTTGTGCCCGCGTGCTGCAGGGGGCACAGCCGGAGGCAGATTGTCGGGTCTTTGGGCTCGCCCCTTTGTATATGTACCGGGGCGTTCGGCACGGCGATGGCCTGTTCGGTTCCCCATGCCGTCAGGCGTCCGGGTTGAGTAGCCCAGTTGGGCAGGTTGCGGTGGCCTGCGCTTGTGCACTTGTTGACCTCCGGGTCTTCGTATGCCGTGCCCCGTCCGTCTCGAGGCGAGGCTGTCACGGCCTTGCCCTCGGCGGGTGGGGGTCGTTGCGTTTTAGCGCACACGGTGGGCGGGGGCACGGGGTCGGGCTCGTAGCCACTGAGGATTCAGGCGCGCGGCTCGTGTACAGCCGGTTGACCCTAGGTCGTGCGGGGAGAGCGTGGGCTTGTGGTCGTGAGGGCGGTGGGGGAGGGGGTGCGGCGTTGGCTAAGGTGTTCCGCCAGACGCGGTGTGCCGGCGGCAAGAACTAGGCCAGCATGGAGGGCGGCGGCAACGACGTCCAGATGGCCGACGAGGCCGGCGCGGCTGGGAGCGGTTCCAATGGCGCGGGCCGCCCAGCGGGGCGTGCCGGGTCGCAGGCGAGCGTCGGCTCGGGGTCGCGGCGTGACGGGTCGTCCGCCGACCATGGGCGCGACATGCGCGGCGGCGCCTACCCCTATGGGGCGGAAGACCAAGAGGCCAAGCCGCCGCCCATCGAGGGGGCCGGGCCATCGCCCTTCAGGCGGACTTACTTCAGCCCTCCGTCCCTTGGGACACGCGACGGCGTCCCCGTCATGACTGACGACGTTCTCGTGGACGCGGCGACAAACATCCGCCGCGTGGCGTTAGTTGGTATTGAACAAGGCCATTGGGGCGTCCCTGCGGGGTTCATTGACATCCTCAACGGGATCCCCGACGACCATGTCGACGCCGTCGTGGCGGGGGTGCACGGCAACGCCAACTATGGCCACCAAGGCGAGGCGCGGCAGGCGTATGAGGTTCTGGCTTGTGCCAACAAGTTGGTCCGTTACGGACGCCCGTTCCATGACTTTCACAAGCGTCTTTACGCTTGGGCCCTCCTGTTCCCCGTCCATCAGATGTGGACCTTTGAGGTCGCCGCCAACAACTTCGGGCGTCTGCGTGGGGCTTGGCCGGAGGCCATCTTCCTGTCGCGCCGTACGGCCACGGAGTTGTCAGTGCCTTTTGCCCAGGAGGCGGGCATGGAGCAGTACCTCCATGAGCTCATCGAGGCAGCTCACGAGGCGGAGCACGCCGTGGATGAGACGTTTGACGCCCGCACATTGGCGTTGACTTCCCCCTTTCGGGCGCCGAGTTATGCCCCCGCCCATCGGCGCGCTCAGGACGCGGCTCGCATTCCGAGCCGCGGGCTGCTTCCCACCGCTTGGTGCTACGGTGGTATCCGGGCGCCCCTTCATTTCGACTTGTCGCCGTGGTTTCCACGCTACCCCCGATGGTGGTTAAACCGCGGGGTGTGGATGGAGATGCCTTACGCACTGTCATATATGGCTCACAAGCTGGTCGACGAGTTCAGTGCCGTTTGGAACGTCGTCAATGCGGAGTACTACTACTTCCTAGCGACTGGGTGGGTGCATACAACTCTGACGGACAAGGTCTTTGCCTGGATCGATGCCGAGGCCCTTCGGCGTATGTCCAAGTTGGACCTGCACCGGATGGCCAGTGGGCTGGGTGACCAGGCCATGTTGGATACTTTCCACAAGATGCACAAGTCCACGGAGGTCTTCTCGTGGACCATTGTGGTCAGGGACGTCACTCTACGGGACACGCAGACGCGTGCGGCGCGTCAGGTGCACGTCCATTTGGACTCGTTGGCCGAATAAGGGTTCATGCTGAACCACCCCTGTCGGGGCTTTGCGTCTCTTCACGTTTGTGGCGGGGGGTCGGACGAAGATGGCGCTACGCCCGCGGCGGCAGCCCAAGGCAACGGCGGCATTATCCGCCAAAGGACGCGGGCGGCCGGTGGGCCTTCGCGTCAGGCTGCTTCTCCAAGCCGGCGGTCGCTCTCGCCGGTGCGCGAGACTCGCGTTACCACCGCGTCCGGCCGACATGCGCGTTCGACGGAGGAGGACGTTTGGACTTCGCCTGAGACGTTTCAGGCAGCGGTGGCCTTCTTTGGCGACGGGCCGAGTCGTCGTATGGACGGGCAGCGCGTGCCTCGTGGCGTCGGGGCGTCCGCCCTGGCTTCGGCGTGGAATATCCAGACGGAGGCATTGCACGGGGCGGTTCGTGACGCCCATGGATATGTCCTTGAGGAAGCCATGCCGGTGTTGGCTCGCGCTATGAGCGTGGCAGCAGACTCGGCTGCTGCCTTCGACCTGTTCTCTCAGGAGGTCGAACGTCTGCGCCAAGTGGCGGCGGTGCCTTCCTCGCCTGTGCGTTTTGACGCGGGCGACATCCTCGGCCGGCGTCTCAGCCGTGACGACGAGGATGAGGAGGAGCCTCCGCGCAATATGCGCCGTCGCAGTTCGTCGGTGGACGAGGGCAGCCGGGGGCACTTCCGCAACTGAGGCGGACGGTCTAAGACCGGTGCGGGCTCGATTTGTGTCGTTGTTTAGTTTGGCTTGGTTTCCTGCCGATGCCCGTCGGCAGGTGCTGCTGTGGCCGTGTTATATACACCTTTCCCGCTCATGGGTTGCTGTCGTTTGGACAGAGAGGGTTTGGCTTGTGTAGCATTGTTGGTTTTCCTCTTGAAGTGAGAGGCAACAAGTGCCCATGTGGTCATGCCATTTTGGTCTTTTGACGCTTGGGGGAGTACCTCGTGCGAGGCACCAGCCGCTTTGGCATCGGCATACTAGAGGGCGCTTTCCCATCTGGGGGCTATAAACGTCGCCTCTGTACTTTGGTACATGAGGGCCTCCACCGTTGTGGTTTGGTCATGGACCGAAGGTAACAGTAGCCCGTTATGCTCGGATCCAACCCCTTGGGTAACAGGCGCGGGTGGCGCGTCATTGCCCTGTAAGGACGGGGGGCAGGGCCACACGTAGGCGTACGGCTCATGCCACTCAGAAAGCTCGGCGAAACGCCAAATAGCCAACCAGGGGTCGCGGGAGATATTACGCGTCCGTTCGGGTAATGTCAATCCTACCCAAAAAATCGGTAAAGTCTCCTAAACGAAATTCGATTGGTTAATCTTAACCCAGTTCAGTGTGATTCGAATTTCGCCATTGGAATTCGAAAACACTCCAAGAATGGTGGGGGACCACTTTGGTTCTTGGCATTGGGGGGTCACTACCAACGCCGTTTCGGCTTGATTAAGCCTGGGTGATCTGCGGGTGCCCCGAGACGGGGGTTTGGGAATAATCCAAGAGTACCCGCAATTTTCTTGTATTTCCTTCGGAGAAATCGGATGACCAAGTTTCGAGAAAGGTTTTCCAAGGGTTCCCAGGAATCTTCCGACCATACTCAAACCATCGGACCCTGGCACTGTATTTCTGGCCCCTCAATTTTGTCGTGGCGGCCAGGGACTGGGACTGACTGCATTTTCACAGCGGCGGCGAAAGTTGTTCAACATTGAAGTGTTCCATATCGGATGCAAGCAAGTTGGAAACGAATACAATAGAAGGCATGCAAGTACTTCGATCTCGCTAGTAAACCGGATGTGCCTTGTGGTAACAGGGTACGTGTCTTCGTTGCGAGCCGAATGGGCGTCTCCCAACACACTGTGTCCCACCTGATCAGGAAGCCACTGTTTCTCACTTCAAGGACCCTTTTTCTGTGCCTAGATCCCGCTCGTTGCCTGCAACAGGCCAACATCCACAGATGCTTCAGTCTTTTTTGGCATTTCTTCAGGTGCATGGCTCTGGTCTGATGAATGATTTTCCACTCATGGGCCTCACAATCGCCGCTCGGGTTGGCTCGAACAAGTGTGACAACTTGTCTTGCACGATTCGCGCCATGCCGACGTCCCGTCGTCTGGCGTACCGCTTGCGACGACACGATGATGTCAGCGCCAATGCGACGGCTTGCTGTGTCGCTGCACCTCAATGATGGGCAGAGCCTAGAGAGGGCAGCTCGAAACACGCGAATGTCCCGCAGGACACTCACTCGCTTTTTGGCATACGTCGAGGACACGGGGGAGGTTCACTATGCCCCCAAGAAGTGGAAAACTCATGCTGACAGCTTCTTGAAGTGCCCAGATCTGCGCTCTGCGGTGCTCTTTGCTGTTGAGCAATGCCCAGAGGCTTTTCTGGACGAGGTATCGGACTTTGGCACTAACCTTCATCAACTGCTTGGCGAGGATGTGGTCATTTCTCCCTCCTCCGTGTCTCGTATACTCGCTGCCAATGGATTGGCGCGAAAGGTGATCGAGACTGCCTTTATTACGCGAAACGAGCTTGACCGCGCGCGCCGGGTCCTTGATCAGTGGGATATTTCTCTGCGCGCGAGAGTTCACGTGGATGAGGCGCACCGCTGCGGACGGTCAGCCACCCGGAAGTGGGCTTGGTCACTGCGTGGGCATCGAGCCGAGTGTTACCTAACGAGCTCCGGGGGGGTGAGCACGAGTTTTTTCGTTGCCATGAGCCACGACCGGGTGCTTGACTGGAAAATCACGCAGCCGCCCCCCGGCCAGACCTCCGTCAACTTCTTGCTTTTCGCTCTGGAAAACGTGCTGCCGCACATGAACGCTTATGAATCTGCATTGCCCCGGTCCCAGTAGGACGAGCGCTGCGTTCTGATACTCGACAATGCCCGGGTTCACGACCAAGCCGCAATCGCCCTGATTCAGGCCGCTGGGGTGCCGGTGCGGCTCCTGCCGCCCTACAGCCCCGACTTCAATCTGATTGAGGACGTGTTCTCAGTTGGGAGCAGCTGGCTGCGACGGCACGTCACGCCCGAGCAGTTCAATGAGTGGCCCTTCCTTTGCATTGCGCTCATGCTATCCTCGATCTTATCGGCCATGTGCCGCGCCTCTGTCAAGGCCGCGGTGCGGAACTACACACTGTACCTCCAGCCGCATGTAAGCGATGCCCTCCCCACTGCCTTTGCTCGATACCGGGAGAGATCTACCGCAGCGGTATGCCACTGCTCTCACTAACACATCCATTACCAACGCTTTCCAGACCACTTTTTGACGTTCCCCGATAACGTACGCCTCGCTTTTCTGTCACTAAATGCAACCCTAAACGCAGAAGAAGCAGAAAAACTGAGATCTGCGGCAGGCGCTCGTCACCAATCCGCGCGCAACCAGATGTTGCAAGCGGGCCGGCGGCGGGCGCCTGGCCCGACGGCCGGCGTGATTGGGCCGGCCGCGGTGGCGGTTCGGCGGTCGGAGGGACGGTATGAGGGGGTGTGTGTGCGGTGTGGGACGCCAGAGTGATGCGACAGTGGCGTCACTACGGACATGGTGGCGGTGGCGAAGGCTGTGTCTGTGGTGTGCGCTGGCATTCTGTGTTACGTCACGGAGCGTACGGATGGCGCCAGTAGCTCAGTGGCCGGCTTTGAGCGCATTTCGGCTTTGAGGAGGACGTAGCGCATCCCCGAAGGTGGTCGGCGGTGGCGGGGGTACGCGGGGAATACGTGAAACGCGGACACTAACATACCTTGGATACGAACCCCGCTTTTTCTGTGCCTTCCTGTATGGTATTTGAATTTCTGATGGCACCACTGAGCTCGGCAGGGGCGAAAAGACAAGGATGCGCGGCACAGGTGCGCCGCCGGTCCGCCCGCAACGGCATGCTGCATGCGGGCCGGCGACGGGAGCCTGGCACGACGGCCGGCGCGATTGCGCCGGCCGCGGTGGCGGTTGGGCGGACGGAGGGGCGGTATGAGGGGGTGTGTGTGCGGTGTGGGACGCCAAAGTGATGCGACAGTGGCGTCATTACGGACGGGGTGGCGGTGGCGCAGGCTGTGTCTGTGGTGTGCGCTGGCATTCTGTGTTACGTCACGGAGCGTGCGGATGGCGCCAGTAGCTCAGTGGCCGGTTGTGAGCCCACCTCGGCTTTGAGGAGGACGTAGCGCATCCCCGAAGGTGGTCGGCGGTGGCGGGGGTACGCGGGGAATACGTGAAACGCGGACACTAACATACCTTGGATACAAACCCCGCTTTTTCTGTGCCTTCCTGTATGGTATTTGAGTTTCTGATGGCACCACTGAGCTCGGCAGGGGCGAAAAGACAAGAATGCACGGCACAGGTGCGCCGCCGGTCCGCCCGCAACGGCATGCTGCATGCGGGCCGGCGACGGGAGCCTGGCACGACGGCCGGCGCGAATGCGCCGGCCGCGGTGGCGGTTGGGCGGACGGAGGGGCGGTATGAGGGGGTGTGTGTGCGGTGTGGGACGCCAAAGTGATGCGACAGTGGCGTCATGACGGACGGGGTGGCGGTGGCGAAGGCTGTGTCTGTGGTGTGCGCTGGCATTCTGTGTGACGTCACGGAGCGTACGGATGGCGCCAGTAGCCCAGTGGCCGGCTTTGAGCCCACCTCGGATTTGAGGAGGACGTAGCGCATCCCCGAAGGTGGTCGGCGGTGGCGGGGGTACGCGGGGAATACGTGAAACGCGGACACTAACATACCTTGGATACAAACCCCGCTTTTTCGGTGCCTTCCTGTATGGTATTTGAGTTTCTGATGGCACCACTGAGCTCGGCAGGGGCGAAAAGACAAGGATGCGCGGCACAGGTGCGCCGCCGGTCCGCCCGCAACGGCATGCTGCATGCGGGCCGGCGACGGGAGCCTGGCACGACGGCCGGCGCGATTGCGCGGGCCACGGTGGCGGTTGGGCGGACGGAGGGGCGGTATGAGGGGGTGTGTGTGCGGTGTGGGACGCCAAAGTGATGCGACAGTGGCGTCATTACGGACGGGGTGGCGGTGGCGAAGGCTGTGTCTGTGGTGTGTGCTTGTATTCTGAGGCACGTCACGGAGCGTGCGGATGGCGCCAGTAGCTCAGTGGCCGGTTGTGAGCGCACCTCGGCTTTGAGGAGGCCGTAGCGCATTCCCGAAGGTGGTCGGCGGTGGCGGGGGTACGCGGGGAATACGTGAAACGCGGACACTAACATACCTTGGATACTAACCCCGCCTTTTCTGTGCCTTGCTGTGTGGTAATTGTGTTTCTGATGGCACAACGCAACGAGGCAGGGACGGAAAGGCCGGGCTTCGCGGCAAGCGCTTGCCGCCGGTCCGCCCGGAGCGGCATGTTTCATCCAGGCCAGCGGCGGGGGCCTAGCACGACGGCCGGCGTGATTGGGCCGGCCGCGGTGGCGGTTCGGCGGTCGGAGGGGCGGTATGAGGGGGTGTGTGTGCGGAGTGGGACGCCAAAGTGATGCGACAGTGGCGTCATTACGGCCGCGGTGGCGGTGGCGAAGGCTGTGTCTGTGGTGTGCGCTGGCATTCTGTGTTACGTCACGGAGCGTGCGGATGGCGCCAGTAGCTCAGTGGCCGGTTGTGAGCGCACCTCGGCTTTGAGGAGGCCGTAGCGCATCCCCGAAGGTGGTCGGCGGTGGCGGGGGTACGCGGGGAATACGTGAAACGCGGACACTAACATACCTTGGATACAAACCCCGCTTTTCTGTGCCTTCCTTTGTGGTAATTGTGTTTCTGATGGCACCACTGAACTTGGCAGGGACGGAAAAGCCGGGCTTGGCGACAAGCGCACGCCGCGGGTCCGCCCGGAGCGGCATGTTGCATGCAGGCCAGCGGCGGGGG